>Ga0247741_1002043_pt1 | contig 11244 bp, 10 predicted proteins | sample UWRJL213509R2_FD_180945 | JGI IMG/M metagenome (GOLD analysis project Ga0247741, IMG submission 180945) | Plant litter microbial communities from Arlington Agricultural Research Station in Wisconsin, United States - UWRJ-L213-509R-2 | ecosystem: Environmental > Terrestrial > Plant litter >...
TTGGCTTTCTGCGTACTCTTTGAACTAACTAAAAGAGGTACTTGTTATTTCAGATCCTCGATTGCTTACCTTGGGTCTCACTCAAACATGCGTCGAAGGCTCAATGTACCTTTTCGTGTTCCTTTGGGTCCCAACCCTTCAAGAACATGCCACCAGCACTTCCCTCCCTTTCGGATACATCTTCTCATCCTTCATGGTTTGTATGATGCTTGGATCCGTGCTATACACCTCCATCGTCTCTTCCCATCGCACGCGTTCCGAGTCGCATGCTTCAAGCAATGTCATAACACCATTGACTCTCCATGCCAGGCTGAGCAGTGCAGTGTGTGCCTTTGGCGCTTTCGCATTGGCCTGCAGCGTCGCCTCGACGAACGAACAGATTACATTTTGGGCCTTTTGCGTCTTTGAGATCTGCATCGGCATGTACTACCCTGTCCAAGGTACCCTTCGTGGGATGCTCATCTCAAACGAGCATCGTGCTACAGTACGTGATTCACTTGACGACAGGCTAAATAGATAGAACTAACTTTCCTCCCCTCTTCGCAGCTTTCGTCTCTGTTTAGAGTTCCACTCAACGTCTTTGTCGTGGTTTCGCTACTGACAGGCGTGTCCTCGGCTCGTCGAGCCGTTCTTACCGCGTGTGCACTCCTGTTGAGCTTTGCCTCGTTGATGATGGCGGTCGTTGTCGTCGATCTTGAAGACGAGCAAAGACCCCTGCTAGGCCCCGCCTCCGAAGCGACATGATAGAGCGAAACTCACGATTGTGATTTCTTTTTTTGAATTGTTAATAACAATGAAATCCAAAAGATCCCACATGTTGCAATCAGCCCGGACAAAGGCCACATAAGTAAGCTACATTGTGCCCAGTGCTTGACGTATTAGAAGGCTTACAGTGTATCGAGTGATTGTCATGGGGCCCCATGGGGTTGGCAGTGACTACAGTGTACCGAGTGATAAGGTTAATGAAATGCCCCATGAATGAAGCGGGGCCGACCCGAGGTCGGGGTCGGGTGGGCGATAAATAGTGAATAGAGGAGATAGTAATGGTATAATATGGTATGGCCTAGTGCTGGGAGTGGATAGGTTTCGAAGAATCGGCATCGGCATCGGCCAATGGGCAATGGACAATCGGCCACCTGATTCAAATCTGTCGGCCTGAAAATGTCCAGCCACCCAATAAAAATTGAAAATGTTTGCCCCCCAGAATAATATCCGCCAGCTTGAACATATCAGTCACCCAGTAGTGAATTCATAGGCCTTGAAATAGTGGCCAGCTAACGCAATATCTGAAGGTCTGAAAATGTTGGCTGCCCAATACAATATCCTTCGGGCTCAGGTGCCAATGGAACGGGATCGGCATGTGAAAGACAGTCTATTGTCTAGTATTTGGGCCGACTCCAAGTAGATCGATAGGCCAACTTTGAGTCTATCAATGCCGACTTTTTAGTCCAACTTTTAGGCCGATTCCAAGGCTATTGATGCCAAATGTTAAACACATTTTTAGGCTGATTCCGGCTCTGTCAATACTGATTCTTGGGCGCAGGCCGACTCCGAGTCCGTCAATGCCGATTCTTGGACCGACAAGAAGTAGTCCCTTGACTTGGAATATAAACACCATATGAATTTTATAACACTTGAATCTTCCTTGGATGTCACTCTAGGATATCGATATAATGGGTACACAGAATGTTTTTACTGTCAGTTCAGATGCCAGAATGATCAAATAAGTCATTGAATATGACGCTTTTTCGATGCTTTTCAACACATTCTTATCATTTTTGAGATACTGAGTTCGCTATTGCTCCAAGCTCAATCTGACAGTACTGAGACTTATTTACACACACATATAAATGAAGATCCACCCATTCAAAGAACGTAAATTTGTCACCAACTGTATCCAGAGTTTATGTAAGAGCTCACTGCTGAAACATCGGCCAAAACATCGGCATTTCCAGCCAATCCTGCTTCATTGGGCATCCGACGGACACTATTTCCGTGGCCGATCCCTTTCCGTTAGGTGCCCGGCGGACACTGTTTACGTGGCCGATCGCGTCACCTTTTCTTTCGCCGATCCCATTTTGTTAGCGCTCGACGGACATAGGAATCTGCGTTGACAGGCTCGGAGTCGGCCTGAATAATCAGTCCAAGAATCGGCATTGACAGACTCAGAGTTGGCCTATGGATTGGCTCAAGAATTGTCATTGAAATTTAGGTGCCCAACGGATACAACGGACACTTCTGTGGCCGATCCCGTTTCATTAGCGCCCAACGGACAATTTTTTCTGTGGTTCATCTTGTTTTATTAGGTGCCCGACAGACACTTTGCCTATGGCTGATCCCGTTCAATTAGGTGCCCAATGGACAATTTTTCGTGGGTGATCCCATTTTATTAGGTGCCCGACAGACACATTTTCTGTGGCCGATCCCGTTCCATTAAGCGCCCGACGGACACGTTCTCTGTGGCCGATCCCTCTTTGTTAGGCGCCCGACGGAAGATTCTTTCTGTGGCTAATCCCATTTCATTAGGTGCCCAATGGTCAGCTTTTTAATGGCCACTAGCAATTCTATTCTCTTGTGGAAAGTATTTTCATGCACAACTGTCATTTTTTAGGTGGCTGTCCGTCGCCGATTTGGCCGATATTCCGATGCCGGTATGGCCGATGCCCCAAACCCATTTACCCTGGAAATAGGCTATATAATTCACTACTACTGCCATTTCCCTATACCTCTACTATTAAGCAAATCCCCCCATTTCGCTTGCACATATTTGTTCATTGCCTAATTTATGCCTTTTCTTTTGTGTTTCGCGCGTCTTGGCACCAGAACCTTTTGTCTTTGGGACTTCTTGGCGATCCTACCTGCTTCCAAATCTGGCCGCTAACTCGATCTCTCATCCCAATGACCGATCACAATACATTTCTTTTGTCTCTCAATCCATCATAATTCCATATAAAAGTGCTCTCAGTTTCTGTTTGACCCCAACTCACCTTTCCAACTTTTTCCACCTGTCCTGTCTTCCACCGTCGTTGAATACTTCGCCCTCACGAGTCGCCTGCAGCGAGACAGCAATCCCGCTTCAAATACTCTGACGATACAATCCATTGCTACCTCCAGACCGCACCTGTCTCCGACCTTCGATTCTTACGGTTGAAGTTGAATTCGTCGTCGTTGAAGCCTGGGAGTTGAAGGGTAAATTTATTTCTAAGTGCTCCTCACTTTATCCCATTTCTCCGCTTCTGATGTGAACTTTCGAGGCCATACTTTCGACTTGCGCGGAGGAGAGTGAATGACTGGATTAGAGTAGCAAGGTGTTTGTCTTCGTATGTGTAATCCCTGCCACGTTCGCTCGCATCCTCAGGCTGTATACTCTCTTTACTCAATCATATGTGAATCTTCTTCAGCTCTTCCTGTTGGTGCCCCACCATATTTCTGAGGTCTACATAGCACATCTTCTGTCATGGTGAAAGGCTACATATATTTCTATCGTTGGGGGCTCGCCGTGTCGAAGGAGAACTCGTATTAAGGGTAGTACAAGCTTCAGACGCAGAAAGAGGAGTCTATCGCGCGCCATGGTGGATCTTTAGACCTTTCCGAACTTTGCTTGACAAAATGAATTGTTCAATCCAATCATCCAGAATCAAGGTCCCGGGTGATTCTCCAGCCATTTCCAAAACGAATCCAACGAATGGCACACCAAAGCGATATCAGATGCTGAAACAACCACCGTTGCTTTTGTGTAGCGCCCATTTCGGCGGTCCCAACTTTTGCTATTTTGGCTCCCTAGTGTTATGTTAAAATCGATATATTCTTATTGTCGTGAGCATCTGAGACCTCAACTCTTCGCAAGAATAAATATGACCCGAAAATCTCAGGCGAACAACGAGATAAATGAGGCACCAAAGCGGAGCGCAGTGGTCCTATTTAATTTATTGTATTGTTGTGTTCATGTCACTAGTGTCATGTGTCATGGCCTATGCACCATCCACTGCTAGGGTGACGGATACGGGTTGTTCATTACCGAAGCGTGTTCATTCTGTCATTGGGGACAATGGTCGCCGACACTCCCCACTTCCTTTCCTCTGTGAATGTGTACTGGAGACTAATTGTTCCTCTAATATTTCGTCGACGGCCATCGAGACAAAAGAGGCGCCGAAGCGGAGCGAGGCGGCAATCTTGTTTAGTATTTCCTCAACATCAGCCACCCGATCTCGACCTCGGCCCTGAACTTCATCCATGGGCCATATCACTCGCTACACTGCAGTCACCGCCAACCCCTTGAGGGCCCATGACACAGAGTCACTCGGTAAACCCGACAAAAATTTCAAGGGCTACAATAGTACAAAGTATGCTCAAGGAGTTAATGTTACAAAATGCTTGAAGAAATTGCCGTCTGGCCATTTTGATGACGATTTAGTTTGTTCCGAGCTGAGCTTCCCGATCTGTTAGTGGGACATACTAAAGAATGCATGAAATAGCGTTAGTTTGATTAATTGAATAGTTGAGAGCAATACTCACTCGCACACCCATGATACGCTTCGTTTCAACATTGCCTTGCTCATCTTTGTCGATTTGTTCAATATACTGCGTGTGATTGCCAACTGGTATGAACATCCTTCCTGGTTTCGCGAGCTGATCAATGAGTGCTTGTGGCACAGATGGCGCAGCAGCCCCAACGTGTATGGCGTCATAAGGCCCTATTACCAAAAGAAAACGGTGAAGGGTATCAGAGCCGAGATGTGCAAAATAAGTAATCAAAATGTAAACCTCCTTCGACGTAGCCTTGTCGCCCATCTCCCGCAATCATCGTAATTTGTCCATTTTTCATAGCATCGCCGAGGCCATCCGCGTTCAGATTGTCTATAGACCAATCCACAAGCTCCTGTATGTGGTCAATACCAACGACCTTCCCAGTTTGGCCGACGAGTTGATGGAGGACCGCAACCAAGTAACCTGATCCACTTCCGACATCAAGAACCTTTGATCCTGGTCGAATGTATGGTAGCATGTGCTCAGAGGCGTATGCGTGCTGACAGTCGGTGAGCGAAATCTATCTAAGAGCATCGATACTAATATAAAGTGCCCACCATATGTGGAGCGCTGATCGTAGCACCATGGCCAATAGGTCTGGTATCGAGTATCGTTGAGCATGACGTCTGGAAGCATAGCCAAATCTTGCTAATACAAGATATGGCTCTTAATAGTTGTAAATACGCAACTGAGGAGAGTCCTCGTATGCATCGGCTCTGTTCAAAACGTAATTGGCTCTGTCGACTGCGTTCATTGCCTACCCGGTGGGGATGATCAATCCATCAAAGTTACGCTCTATGAAAGAGGGAAACTTACGTTCATAACCCTCTCTGAATGAAATATACCACTATGCCTCATGTTTGCGATAAGTTGGGCATTCGTCTTGCCTGTGCAGCGCCATGCCATTGCTAGGGTCTAAACACCGAATGTAGACTTTTTCTGAGGAAAGCAAGCGAAGGTTTTCGATGACTGCGAAAAGTTGTCGTTGTGGTTATGATTGAATACTGGAGGTCGCAAAGCTCCAGTTGGGTCTCCGAGTCCTCGGCTGACTTCCTACTCACGTGGCTTGGGGCCTTCACGCTGCTGAGAATTAATGTCATTTGCAGTACTGTCTGAAATCAATCAATTCGTCAGGCTATGCCACCTGTGACACGTCTGACGAAATTTTGGTTTCGTCAAATTACTATCAGGGAGTATTTATAAGCTAATTATGGCCCCACGACTCTCGGTGGGTTTTGGAGGGTTTTTTTGTCGAATTTGGTGTGACCCTCATGACATTTCGTTAATTTTAGGCTGCTCGTGACCAGTGACTGACGAATTGATTGATTTCGGACAGTACTTTCCCTCTCCTGTAATATCGAATGGCCCCATCTAGACATCAGAAAATAGTCCTGGAGGGAAAGTGCGAGCGTCCCGGAGCCATTGGAGCTATGAGTAATTCTTTCATATGCACGAAGGCTTCAAGCTAAAGTGAATGTAACAATACTTGTACTCAGACGAACGCAACATCACATACTTTTTGTAAAATTATCTGTTATATCTCATGTTCTGTAGTCGCTAATTCCGAATTCTCTGTAAGTGTTTCCCCAACATATTTCATGATCGACGCTCCTTGAGAGATCCTTTTAGGGCTAGAGGATTTTATTGAATACCTCTGCAAAAAATCAGCTCAATGAAATAGTTAACTATGATAACTGACTTACCAATTCCGACGGAGGGGAGGAAAGAAAGTCAAACAGATAGATATTTCGATCTTCATCAAGAAGGGCAAATCGACCTGAAAGACCACAGAATGAAGATGTCATATTGGATAATATGTCAGATGTGTGCAAGCCAATAATATCACTAGCAATGGTTTCGGTGCTATGATTGTTGACTGGCAAGAGGTGAAAATGCGCATTGGCATAGGATCCATCCGAGGTCTGCTCGAACCACCATGAAACAAGGCCATCGTTGTGAAACCTGGAAGGTTCTGTCTCAAATCTGGTTCGATCCGGGATTGAGACGATGGAGAGTAACACAAGAGTACCCTCTGTCATGTCCTCATCCACGACAACTTCATAGCGATGAAATGAGTTGGGATTATCAGGCCATGAGACGTCGTATATCAATCTCTGATGAGTACCCGAATACCAATCACAGGGACCATCATAGCATGCGTGTTCTGCCATGGTGTGGGCAAGGTGGTCGTATCTGAGGGTGATTAAAGGCGGAACAGGCTGTAGGTCTCCATATAAGAAAACTGGAGTGCTGGACGAAAGCGCAGGGAATTTCCAGATTGATACGCCTGCAGTGTGCAGTAGAACAAGTGCGCTCTCCGAAACTATGATCTTCATGACGGATGGCATCGCATCAGTGAGGTCGAAAAAGTAGCAACGGAAGATTGTACCTGTTCACATTTAAGTTGATCATCCACCCGGATAATCGCCCATGCATCTGTTGTGTACTCCCAGATATGCAGGAGGGACCCTTGCATAAATATCAGCCTGTCGCGAGAGAGAGAGTAGAAAGCAATCCTTCCGCGTCGAGATATATTCAGAGAGGCTATCTTCAAGAGTATTGGATGTGAACTTTCAGGATATATCTCAAATATATCGAAAACTCTCCTTGTGCGTTCCCGTCAGCGTATGTAGTACGCGTGAGTCAATAACGAAACCTACTCTTGATTCCCACCATCCGAGTCCGAGTATACGACATCGCCATTGACATTGTTTGCATTAGGGCCAAGGTGAGAGATGAATATTCGAAGGCCATGTCCGTCAGGTGTCGGGTGCACTAAGGACATCCACCGGAAAAGCACGGGTACAACAGCTATGGGCTGCACATTCTGAGTTGCCTCGTCTGATTGAAAATTGATGGCGAGGTCCCATACAGCCATCCAATTCCAGGACATGGTAACTAAAAATCTTCCACCAGGAGTCAGGTATATTTCCCTAAAGTCCCCGGGAAAACCGCGTCTCAATTTGATATTGATGGCGTCTGGTGGTCGGAGGACACGAGTTGAAAGAGGTGCCAGTGGAGTCGAACCTCGATCCTTGATTGACTTATACAGGCGTTGGGTCCCAGTTGCGGCGTATTCCAATTCTAGCGGCGACATTTTTGTCAAAGGGAAGGTAGGTCCGAAGATCGAATCTTCAGCACAGATGCGACGTAACGTGTCCATCCAAAGAACTCGCTGTGAAGTAGCGTGATGTAAGGTTTTACAGGTCTGATGTGGTACTTGAGTTCAAGATGTGCTCAGATTAGAAAGATATACATACCTTTCTCACTGCAAGGATGGACAATGGGTCCACATAATGCAAGATTTGTAAATGGAGATCGAGGGGGAGCCCCTTCAGGCTTGATATGGCTGGCATGATATCTGATTAGAATGAGCATAATTAGGTATGATAACTCGGAATTAGAGTTGACCTTCAAGTTGAAGCTTGGGGCCTTGAGCTTGAGGCCTTGGGTTTGACCTTGAGCTTGAACCAAGTTTGAATCTTGTAGTATGTGCAATTATCCGTGGGAATCTGCAAAGTTCTTTGTTTGTGCAGTGTTACATACCCCGGGCCACCGCTTTCTCGATCTGCTTGCCTGCATCGTTGACCAACTCGGCGGCTCAAACACAAGCGTCTTCTATCTGTATCTCGCCGATCGAGCGTTCACATATTTTTTCCAGGATCCAGAATCCTCTATTTGGACGACAAGTTACGAGTCCTGTATGTACTGCAGCGGATGCGGATTTCGCAGGACCTGTAACGCTTCGGTGTCCCGATATGCGATAGCCCGGTATCACACGGTTATTTGTCCGGCTATTTATCAGGGTATGTACTTTCAAAAACGTCGTGGTTTCTGTGGCGGATTGCTAATGTAATAAAAAGAAGACATTTGATTTCTGAACACTCTGGCTGAATTTTTGCGTCCTGGAGCCTCAAAGAATGCGAGGACAATGCTCTACTGTGGATTTTCTTCGTTTGTCCTGGACTGGAAGATGTGACCAATACCCTGATTACTACTGTCCTGGTCGAGAACCACCAGCATTGGAACGGTTAGACTAACGCGGCTCGCAGCACCTCACCAAGCAGATCCTTGCACCGCCGCCTCCATTTCATGGAGCCGTGGTCCATTTGTCACGTCTACGCTTTTTGACACTCTGTCCATATGAGAGCATCCTATCAGTACGAAGTCAAACACCTTTTACAACTGTTTTTGCACTCTATGCCGCCATCGAACCGTCATTCTTTAGCCGTCTCGAGGACATCAGTGTCGTCCTCCGTACGATATCTACTTCACACAAGGTTGTGAAACTCAGTTTCAAATTTACCATTCACGAGAAACATCCGTAGGCAGGGTGTTTGGGGGATGATTGGAGACTATGTGATGGGGTCGTACGTGTCTAGGGAGGCGGGTCCCTTGGGTTCAGTCTGAATACAACGGTAAATAATCCAGACACTGTGTTGATGTGGGAGTAAGGAGAGTCCGAACTTTGCAAGCATATCGGTGACAGGATTTATCGGACTTTCCGAATATTCGTACAGAATTTTGGAATCATGTATGAAGGAGGCCATTGTTGACAAAGCACAATCGGCGGAGGCGTCTCTATGGTTAAAATTGCTCTTAGAAAACGGGTGCCTGCATGCAGCTTGTGGCAAATTGATAGACCATTGAAGTATTGCATTGAATATGTGAGTTTTTGTTTTTGTTCCTGGGGCGAAATGAACTTTGGATGCTGCAGTCAGTCATCTTCCAGAATCTGCCGTCGATTTTGAACTTTTTTAGTGCTGTGCAGCGGATTGTTCCTGTTCGATTCATGTCTGGGATTCGAGATTTTGAACAATGCAATCGGTAGATCAACGAAGTGGGCATGATTTTCAATGCATGGCCACAGTTACACCAGGGCAACGTTCGAGCACCAGTCACTAGCCCCATACCAACTTGAAATCGACTCTTGGGCCGCTTTGGTGTCTTCCAAGGAGTTCATTTTATATCTTGAAGGTTCTGACGCCTCATCGCCAAGTTTGACTCCGCGAGTGGCACAACCTGACATGGAATTGACACAGCATCGCGCGTCGTTCCCATTTTCGGAAACTTGGTGCAGCTTTGGTTCATCATGCTGCCCTTTGCTGGCCCATAAATTGGGCTGTTTAGACGTTATCAACATCGTCCTTTTCCCCCTTCCACACCTCACCTCCACACCCTATTCGACGCGCCATGTTCCAACTCCCATATTATCCCAGACTCCCCTTCGAGCTACTCCATGAAATTATCGATATTCTCGGTGGACGCATTCACGAAGACGACAGTCTGCAAGCGCTACGGTCATGCCTTATGGTGTCACGGGCTTTTCGACATTTTTCTCGCCGCCACATATTCGGCATCGTCCATGTTTCACCCTCCCCACCAACCTTGGACCCAGGTTACATGTCGAGCGAGATTACGACGCGTCTTTCGAACCTCCGACAGCTCGTTGATGCCTTGGACGGCATTGGGCCATACGTAACAACTTTTAATATCACCCAACGTTATGATGAAGCTTCAACATTCGATACCGAAGATCTTGTCGCCGTCATCAACCAACTCGCCGCATCTGGAACGAAGCTGGAGAAAATTATGTTTGGAGGGACGGCGGACTGCGATGTTGAATGGCCATCGTTGAGCATGGAATTCAAGGTGGCATTCCCTAGACTTATCTCCTCGCGCCCGCTCCAGGATTTGGAACTTCGCAATATTGCTGGACTTCCAGACTACATTCTGCGTGGTGTCCTCGTCGAAAAGATAACTCTGCATGAAATGGAGCCAGATTTCAGTGAAGAAGACTCTGTCCTACTAGAAAAATTTCAGATTGGGCATCGTCCTTACCCAGTTCCAAGGTCGATATCGACGGATCTCAGCTGCATGCTCTATCTGGCGGATTCCACTCAAGACTGCCTCTCAGCGATCCCCCTCAACTTGAAGACCTTAGAGCTGACCGTTGACATGGACAACGGCCTGAATTTAGTCTGGGAAATTCTAACACGGACAAAAGACTTTGTTGAAGATTTGACTTTATGCTTCTACGGTACGCCTCTGCCATCTCCACCCCATGCCTGCATTCTGACTGTTATCCCAGGCCCAGATATCCCGTTTGAGGAGATAGTTTCTTTTGATTTCGGAGCTCTAAAGCATCTCAGGCGGCTGAACGTTGTATGCGAAATGGGCGAAATCAATGGATCCTCGCTGATTCGGAATGTCATTGGAGATCTCCTGCAAACGGCGACTTCTGCAAGATCACTCGAGTGCCTCCATTTGGTTGTTACATGGAAAATCTCTCGGCTAAAGACTAAGAGTTATTTCTTCGAAGTAGGGAAGCGCGACTGGAAATGCATCAAGGACCTCTTGGCCAGGAAGGTCCAAGTTTTTCTGTGAACACACGCGTAGCTGCATCTTACTTGGTTACGATTGTATCATATTTCTACACGTTGAATGCTGAAAATGCGTCATTGTTATTATTCTTATATTCTAAAACGGAATATGTATCACATTTACCAGTTTCTCGGAGATATTTGAAGTCACTCAAGAATACAAAAATTAGCGCCCTTCTCAAAGAGCAAGGAAAGAATGTGTTTAAGTGCCCTAGACAAAGCAAGGCCGCGGCGAATGCAAGGCGCTTATATGCGTCTGATAAGCGCCTAAAACGGGTTGATGGCACGTGATTGGACATCACCCATGAGAACGTTAAGAGAAGCCTCAGAAGGC
>Ga0247741_1002044_pt1 | contig 11239 bp, 12 predicted proteins | sample UWRJL213509R2_FD_180945 | JGI IMG/M metagenome (GOLD analysis project Ga0247741, IMG submission 180945) | Plant litter microbial communities from Arlington Agricultural Research Station in Wisconsin, United States - UWRJ-L213-509R-2 | ecosystem: Environmental > Terrestrial > Plant litter >...
ATGTAACAGATCTCGTCGAAAATTGCACCCTCCCCTCCCCTCTACTTTGATATTTCGCCTCGCTGCTTCGTCTCCTGTGTGCCGTTTGGCATGTTCTCTGTTATCTGAAAGATCTCACCGACGCCTTCCCAACACACTCGCTCCCAAGCCAAATTACCTCTTTGCTACATCGGGACTCGTCATGCCATGCCAAGTGGCAACGGCCTTCATCATCAAGTACATTATATACAGTTGACGCGATGATATACACACTTGTGTGGTCGTAAATCATATAATCTGGGAATGGTCATGTGTTATTTGGAAACCTGGAAACCAAAATGCTCGTATTCACACCAACTTCGACAAGGGTAACCGGTAACCGACAATGTTACGCTTGCTGCAATATAATTCCACAGTGGGATGTAGGGCAAGTTGAAACCAATAAACGAATCTCAAACGCGTTGCCCAGGTTAGTACCAAGTAATTTGCAACGTAGACGACACATATGGTACAGGTCACTTTCTGAAATGAAATGCAGGCACAGAGTTAGACAGCCTCAGCTACTACATGTAGATACTGGATCAGAGCAGTACTTTCTCGGTAAAATCTATCAACTTCGAAAGGGAGGTGGCTCACGAGTTCTTGCAGATGTACAACGAGCAGGACATCATGTAGCGCGACGGCTCAATCCTATCACCTTGGGACTCCCTGTGCAAGACATTTTTAATCCCATTGTCTACTGACACCTTTCCGAGTATGGAGTATGGAGATTAGAATTGGGCATTCATGTTACTATATTCTGCGAGTAAGCAACATCGAACTTGTAGAAAATAAATGGTCGTACAACTTAAAGATATCCTTCATTGGCTCTTTCGTAGTAGGGTCGAATGAAATGTGAGATTTCCTATAAGAGGAAACCCGCCGTTCAAAGAAATTGGCCTTTCCTTCCATGGATATAAGCTCCATGAAGACAAAATATATTACTATATGGGTCAGAAAACACTTTTATGGTCGTCGCACATACAATAGCGTACCGGGTTCTTCGCCAGATAATATTTTTCAAAGCCGAGCATCACCAATAGGGTATCAGCGACAAATTCTACATAAGTGTACATCAAATCTGCGTTCATTCCCAGCAGAGGCACTGGGAGTGCATCTGCGTCAAAGAGAAGTAGATAGTCAGTTTCATTGCCTTATTTTGATAATTCACCTACTACTCGACTCACCTTTGACAAACTCTTTCTCGAGATCGACCGCCTCCTGAATAATCTCGAGAACTTCTTGATACGGAATTTTATATTTCAGCTTGTTAAATAACAAGCAGGCAAATTCAGTATGCATTCCCTCGTCCCGACTGATAAGCTCGTTCGAAAAACACAAGCCTGGCATGAGGCCTTTTCCCTTGATCCAGAAGATGGAGGCAAACGAGGATGAGAAAAATATTCCTTCCACTGCAGCGAACGCGACGAGCCGACGAGGAAAACTAGCATTGGGATTTTGGATCCATTTCTGGGTCCAAGAACTTTTGGCTTTAATACACGGGATAGTTTCTATCGCTTTAAGAAGATGAGATTGCTCCCTGGAATCTGTAACTAGCGTTGACAAGAGTGCCGCATACATCTCAGAATGAATGTTTTCCCTGCAAATCAGTATACATTAAAATGGGCCAAGGGGATGGGAAAAGGTCTTACATCATAATTTGAAAACCGTAGAAACATCGGGCCTCGGGTATCGTTACTTCTGAACAAAATCTAGCGACCAAGTTCTCATTCACAATGGCGTCCGATGCTGAAAAGTACGCCAATACAGTGGAGATGAAAGCACGTTCGTTTTTGGAGAGGGCCTTTTTCCAATCGATTACGTCGCATGATAAATCGACTTCTTCAACGGTCCACAAGGACGCAAGTGCATTTTTGTACATTTTCCACATCTAGATGGTAACAGTTCCATGAGAATCAGTTATAATAATAACGTCATTAAGATGTGTACTCCCCTCAGGTTCTTTGATAGGAAACAAAATAAACCTCGAACTGTCCCACTTCAGGGCGGGTTCGTCTTCTTCACTGGTCTGTGAATTTGAACCTAAATGATCGTGGTATTCCGACATTGCCGTCTTTCCAGAATTGAATCAGGGGTGTGTGCACCTCGAATTTATATCTCAACAACACCAAAATTTGCAATCTGTGAGCTCGGTTGATCTTCATCAATCTATATGGATGCCGAATGAGATCTTTTGCAGATGAAACTTTTTTCTGACCACAGCAATGGTCGCCGCGGACTCTAACCTTCGGATTATGTTCCCAGCCCACATTAAGCGCCAGAAGGTAATCATACTAGACGACGAAAATGACCGAAACGAATGCGGAACTCGAACCTGCATGATCCGTAGTATCCATAGTATAAGCCGAGATTTGATGAGATTACGTCGCCACTATTATTGGAGGAATCGCGTGCAAAAGATCTAATAGTTGAACGATTAGATCCGTCGCTAAACCTGCAGATAGATTATGCGAATGTATAATAGAATCTAATAATAAATTAACCCGAAAAAAAAAAGTTGACGGATAAATTCCCAAAGCGCCCATGGACATGTTTTTGACAGAGGAAACAAATGATCAAATTGACATCACTCTCGTCTTCTATCTTCCGAAGGGAGGGGAGTTACGCTCTTTCGAAAGGACACTCTTTCCTGTGAGTCTACTGCGTATCACACTGGCCCTGGTTGACAAATTTCTTGCGCTCCACTTATTTTTGGGAATATCAGGACTTACAGAACTTTAAGGCCCGCTTCGGAAGCCTCAGAGTCAACAAAAGAATGTTCTTACCCTTCTACGAACGTCGTATCACGTCCTGGGCTCTCTTGAAAGAGTATAATGCACTGACGACAAACTCGCCTTGGTTAGCATTTGTCAGCGAGAGCTTGCCCAATCGTGTCCGCACCAAGAGGAAGTCCCAGGCCCCTCCATTTTATGACGAAGATATAAATAGTTATGTAAAGGCGCCCATCAGCATGGACTTTGCTATTTTTACGCAGGGAGCGAAAGGATTGACGCAGGTCAGTTTTCTATAATATTGTCAAATTTCTGTAATTAACGAAAGCTTACTTTACCCAGGACGAAATTGGATATGGTGAAGAGGTCTGGCATTGGACGGCTGGCTTGTATTTAGAGACATACGACACGTTCTGCGCATTTCCACACAAGCACTTGCTCGGATCCAACAACATTTTGTTATTTGGTTCAACCGGGATTTTGAGTTGTGGATATTAGAAAATCTTCATTCAACGATAGCGGCACCTTATTTTATGAATGATTATATCCTACACATCTACACATGTTACTCACCGCGCCTGTCGTACTGTGTTACTCACGAAGGGGGTCAGGTTTAAGAGGGTGTTTGACTCAACTGCTACTACTGAAAAAGCGGTAGAGTATGTGGCCTCCCCTACCTCCGCTTTTGTTCCCTCAAACGACCTCAATACGCCATTCCCAGGGGGCCTTTCACCATTTCAAGCAGCCCTCAATAAATGCCGACAGCGTTTGACTCAATGAATTCTTTCATTCCTCCCAACGAATGATTCTATTACCATTTACAGAGGCCACTCGCCCATATTGACGTCTTTCGCTCATCAGCCGTGTAAGCACCTGTCCTGAACCGGGTTCCAATTTGTGACTTCATCTACTCTCTCCGTCGATAGCTGGATAGCTGATACCCAAACATTCGAAAGTTGGTACTTACCAGATGGTTGCCGCCAATGGTAGCATTTCTACTGCTTACTCTTTGACCGTAAATTTTGCTAGGTAAGCTTGCAAATTGACTGGAAGGTTGATGTCTACCGACGTATATATAATAGCTAATTTCGAGAAATATTACCTCAGATTTCGAGGTCTGGTCAATAAATTGCTCTGGAAAAGGATCGCTAAAGTGGAACGAGGCGCGTATTTGCATTATATATTACTTTAGTTCTTATCTCGTGCTTACCAAAAGCTCAAGATCTATCTAAACCTCCCTGCGTACATTTGCGTTGGGTGAATATATAGGAGACACCTTCTCTCCTTACGTTCTCCAAACGCAATAAAGGCAACGCACGAAGTAAGAGCCCTGACACGAGCGTTAGGACGAGTTCTGAGGTCCTGGGCTCCTGCCACAACCGTAATCTCACACTGCTGTCAAAATTCGCGTGGAGGAAAAGACTTGCCCCTTGTCAGCGGCGAAAGATCCGCAGAACCCGCTTAGGATATGGTTGATCCCGATTTTGTTGCTAAAAATTTCATGAAACCCAACCTATCCGACTTCCTGTGACGTATCTAAGAAAAAACCAAACCAGAGCATCAGACCCCTGCGTTAATTTCACGTCAAAAAATGCCCGCGGCAGGCATGTCAACAGAGGTTCCCTACGATGCCAGACGTTCACGCGCAGTAAACGCGCATCTTAAAAGCCTATTTAGACAGTTTGTGTAGCGCCGTGGCAAAAAGTGATGCAAGGTCGGCCCGTGGCTCTTGTCATGGCTTGCCCACGGCGGTCTGTGGTTTCCCGTCAATAACACTTGTGTATTACAGTAGAAAAAAATCATTATATACCTCAAAAATCATATATACACACAGATACAACGCTCTTCTTGTCTCCTTTTTCAACAAAAAAGTGTTCTCACGAGCGACGAAAAAGCCGCGAGCGGTACGTTTTTAACTACGGCACCTCAAACTGCCCATTACACATCATTAATAGGAAATCAAAAAATCAAAATTCTACGATTGCAGACATCCTAACGCTAACTTCGAAATAAGGAATAACCGACATGCCAGTGTCAGCATATCGGCATCACCGTTTTTTTCCGCATTTTGACTTGCTGTCGGTATATTCTCCGTTGTACACACATTTTCGACTACTTTGACTATCTTTGTGACTATGACTATAAGTAGGCTGAGCTATCTGCTTTGAGTACCCCCATTTGCAAAGATACTTCAGGACTGTGATGACATATTAATATCAATACTAACACCACTGGCAGACCTCGCATCTGCAATCCATTCCAGATTCTGATCCCATTCGTCCACCAAAAATGCCAAAGGTGGGAACGCTCTCGTCCTTAAACCTCTATATGACACAAGAGAGATAAACTGGCGCGCGTAAAATGGCGTCAAGAACCGGATTTTTATAAAATCCGGCTGCCCTGGACAGAAGTCCAGTGACTTTATCATATACCACGTCAGTCCAACCCCTTGCATGTACTCTTCCACAATTTTTCCCATCGTCTCCGGGTCATAGCGAACGGGACCCACCGCAACATCAGCCTTGGTAGACTCAATTGCAGCGCCAATCGTATTCCCGCCGCTTTCAACGTAATTACGATCCTGTGGCTGGTCGAGTTCAATTAATTTAGAGTTATATCTGATCAAAAATCAAAACTTCACGCTTACCATCGAACATGCTCCCTGCATGTTACCAGGACACTGATACCTACCAGTGTGTGCATTCTCTTGAAGTCGGCGAACAGCGGCTTTGACGCCCAACACCTGCGACTGATGCGCTGAATTCGCATTATTCACATGTGCTATGAGCAAGCTAAGACTCTTCTGCAGCCTGCGTTGATAATCGGTAGAAGATTGAATATGACCTGCCAATTCGTCGAGTTTCTTCTTGTAGTCAATGAAAATGCGTCAAAAGGCCAAATCTCCTGTGATAGCAGACTCCCGAAGCTTTGAGTATTCCGTCTGTAATTCGGCCACTACCTTCGCCACTATGACTTCATTCCTGACCAAACGATTCTGATTAGATAATCCATTCTGTCCGGGTGCGAAAGGCTCCATGTTTAATCGCAGCATGTCTGCAATGTCGATCGGACAAAATTCGTTTTGAGTCCAGTCGGAGCGAATCCTGCAAGGTACTTCATCACCAGGAGGTTCGGTCAACTCCAGGGGAGAGAGTTCGTCTCGGTTAGACAGACACGGCACATTAGGAGGGTGAACCGACGCCGATCTGGTGTTTTCAGTCGACATACGCGTATTGTTGCACTGAGATGGATCATAAACCCGCGTTAAAGTCACTGGAGATGTGTCCACCCCAGTGGGATGATCCACTTGGGTACTTTCACTGGAGATACAACCTGGGCAGGCACCGCATCCACAGCACTGGTTGCAGTCAGTTGAGACAACTGTAAGTAGATAAATTTGCATAAGCCTCCCATCATCGCCCACACATCCTATAGCCTACCATCTGATGTATCTGCGTCACTATTTGCTGGAGAGAGTGGTACCCATTGGGGAGAAATTATGCGAAAAGACTCCCGTGCTAGAAAGGGAAAGTTCAATTGTTAAAATCGTTTGAGAGTGATTCACATAAAACCCGAACCTTTGTCCTGTGCACCATTCAAGATGTTCTCTAAGTCCGACATGGCAGATAATTTTTCCCTAAGAAAATTGACCCCAGGCTTTATAATACATCCAGGTCGATCTTCTGTGTTTTTCACCATTCATCATTAAGAAAAAATCTGAAAGTATAGCGGGATCTTACGATTTATAATATAATATCTACGATTCCCAAATCTTGAATCGGTGATCAGCTGTCACGTATCGAGATCGCAGAAGGATGGCAGTAGCGGAGAGCGGCAAATCTGAACATCTCGCTAACAACTATTAATTGGGTACTCACGCATAATATAGTCCAATCTAAAACCACCAATACGATGATGTATGTGATCGCGCATATCCGCTAATAGTATATGTTATTACTAAAGCATAATTTTCTCAAAGTAGAGAAGCGATGCGTGTGCGCTCTGCCCAATTGTTGTAGTATAAAACCATTCCAGCTGTTGGAGAATTTTCCCCATCCTTCTCACTACCCATGCACGAGTAAGTTTATCACTCTCAGAATATCTCCGCTTTCGTACTGATTCTGTACTTCCAGCCAGAAACTACCCACTGCCTTCTGCGCTCTCACACCTAAAGAAGAAGAGGAATTCCACATACAATATTCGCAATTGTTCAATACTCTATACGCTAACGCACTATCAACGTGCTCTCAAATTGAGGTAAGTGTGCAGATCAATTTCTCGTATAATGAAGGCAATCCAAAAATCCATCCATCCTAGTCAGACGTACGCCATTTTTCTCTTTAAACAGAATCCAGATAACCTGAAGCAAAGTCCGTTCACATTCAATAGCTTTCAAATGCGACGCAACCCACCGCAATAGACCAAACCAGAAGAACAGAAACAGGGCAACCCAATTCTCTTGATACAAGATGCGCTTCTGTCAATCGCATCGACTTCCAACGCCTCCAATCCAATGCACGACAATGGGACACAGGGAATAGCGCAAGTATTGATGATAGCCAACCAAGTAAGTATATCCTTTTTATTTTACTTATTTATTGATATCCAACCCACGCCCCGTGAAAGAAGTAGGACCACGTATCTCACCGCCGGCACTCCCTACTGTCCTAAACGTCAACGGGAACCGAAACCTCGAGAATGTCGTTCCTCAGCCACAAGTTCCATCCTGCGGCGTGCCTCGGCATCTAGATCCAAGTATACACACATTTCCGTTAACACACAACACTAGGCAATTCAACCAGGCACCGTCACTCCCTAACCAAGCAGCTTCGACTCCTGTGGATTGGCAAACTATGATGAATTTCTCTACTCTGTGCGTCATTTTATTATTCTATTCTCATGATCCCCCATTTCCTAATCCCATTTTCTGATACCGAATAGGATACCGAATCAAAACACTCCCTTTTGGACTGTTCCATCGGATATTTGGTCCGCGCAGTCGACTCAAAATATACCATCGTCGTCTGTCACAGGTAAGGGAATATTTTAATATTCAGCGCATATAATCAATACAATCGATCCATCAACAGGACTTGTCCCAGATAATGGTATCCAATTTATAGGAGCTTCACAGGCTACAATAGCGCAATCTCAGCCTCAGAACTCGTCTATTAAGCAGCCAGAATTTATCCAAGCTTTTGTCCCGCAAAGTACACCACATCCACATAGGTCATTTAACACTTTCACGCCACCCGCTGCAGGTGGAGAGACTAGTGCGTTCAGTATTTAATTCAGCAGCAAAGTCTTACCGTACACACAGGTCTTCAACATTACATTAGCCACGGCCTCACCAACCCAACACCCATTCAACAGGCATATCTGCCTTCGCGTCCACCGATTGACAACGGCAATCCACAGATGTCGATGAGCGCACTCCCATTCGGAACATCGGTCACCATTCCCGTCGTATCTGCATCAAACTTCCAGAATATCCCAAACAGTGCTCAACCATACTTTCCACAGATTCAGAGATGATATAGACAATGGACGATATCTACCGTGACGGCAGTCAAGTAAAAGCGCGAGGAATAGATTATATGTATATATTTCTCTGCAAACAGTTTATTCAATGAAATACACCATCACTACTAAACTCACATTCCAGCAATTGTATCCGAAACGTCTCCCTTCGCGTATGTCGCCCATGGAGGCTGTGCGCAGATGTGTGCTGTGGCTGTGATAAGGCTGTGTTTTATCCCCATTCTAACAATTTTGGACATAGGAATAGGGGGCCGCCCGACTCCGCATCCAGAGGGGTGCCGCTCCTGTGGCTGTGACAAGGCTGTGTTTATCCCCATTCTGACAATTTGAACGATTTTCGCAGGAAGAACCTGGACTAGTGTCCAGGCATAAAAAGCATTTTATTATCATTATTTACATTACATTCTATCACAGTACAGCATTATACAACTAAAATATGGTACTCTCATTTGCGAACAGCCTACCAACCTGGTCTATATCCCACAGCCCTCCGCGAGATTTGATACACAACTGAAAGCCATATTCGGATGATATCCGGAAATATACGGGGGTATGAATTAGTGTAAGGCTCTGCTATCGTTCACATTTGAGCTTACCAGATATGCGAGACGAGACTGGTGTAGGTATTGACGTTACAGGTGTAGTTTCGAATGTGGGCACAGTGGCGCTTGCTATGGCAATGGCTCGTGAGGTGGAAGAGCATAGTGGGCGGTTTGCAACATAGTAGAGTAAGGTGTTGACTTCAGGTCGGAGGCGACGTCCAGTATCTTGATGGTCTCTACTGCAGCCGACGTGAGTGAAGGCATGTAATTGCCACCATCTTCGAGTACTCACATGCTGTCCTATTCGAGTATGTACCGATAGAAGTGTTCGCCGCACTGAGCTCATTGACAGCAGGCGCGACGGAAGGTCCGAAACTGTGACTTGGATGCTCGTATTGCCGCACTGAACAAGATGCTGAAGCTTCAGAGGGTTTCAAGACAGGAGGGTATAAGTGGTGGCACTTACTGAGAGGCAGAGACAGAGACAGAGACCGGCATTTGGTGGTGGTTGAAGTTCAAGGTGAAGTGCCGAAATGTCGCAGAGTTCGATTCAACATCCGTCAAATGGTCATGTGATTGAAACCTGGCATTTATTGGCGCCGGGATTGGCGCCTTGGCAATATTTCGTCAGGTTGCGGTTTGATGCAGGGATTGGCATCGCTTGAGGGTCTTGACCAAGCAATTAGCCGTCTGGCAAGTCCCCAAGGCTTGTCAAGTGCGCTAAGCGCTCCGAAGTGGTGTGTTATCTTGCTGATGTGTAATGTTTAGCGGAGGCGGCTATTTGATGGCAACATCTGTCCGACGTGTGATCCAATTCTCTGAAGGACTTGTGGATCGAACTCGGATCGGGTGATACCAATAGACTGCAAGCTCGGTTTGGAAAAGCTAACTCAATGAAACCTCGCACCAAGGAAACCCATATCTGATAAAATTTCAACTCCTTGGAGTCGATGGCGAACTAAGTCGATGCCTGTCAAAGGATGCCCTCAGAACGCACACAGGTATTTCGGCGATACTAATTGAATCTGCATTACCCTCAGCCTGCTGGCATCGTATTCGCGATCATCTTAGGCAAGAACTTGGTCGAGGTAACTACTTTCGATTTTTCATGGTCGGTTTGCTGTGTGTGCTCTTTTTCATAGTTATTAAAGTTCATATCACAGACCATTGCATCTCGATTTATCATCTTCCGAGTCACTTGCAGAAAATCTTGGACCGGAGACATTATGATACAGACAAAAGCAACCTCCTACAGATCGAATCGTGAATAGTGATCGGACTCCTAGGCGATCAAACTTTGAAAAAATTTCAAGTGGGTTACGTCTGTCAATACATTGACAACGGGAGTTGATACTCGAGTATCGAGATCAAGTCTTGGGTGACTTTTAATCCACAAGTGGGTAGGGAGGTTGAGCGTAATGCGAATTCCTCCACATAGAGAAAGAGATTGATTTAGCATCCACTTCAATATTTCATTAGTCCAGTTCAACTCGCAAATCGTTCGAAACTTCTTTACGGACACGCCCTCTTGTCTACTCGAGTAAGCACTGCAGTACAGAATGAAAATCCCCTTGAAATTTTGATCTAATTCAAAACCAAATTATGCCCCTCAACGAATGGACGCATTTATTACACACACGGGGTGGTCATGGTATCCCTTCTTTCCTTCTGTTCAACTTGATGCCAGCCTGACGCGTGTCCTATGTTCACTTGGATCGGGGTCATTCATACCAATCCAATTCGGAAACTGGCTCTCTAAATTTCATCCAGAACGACCTAAAACTGAGATGACTAAAAAAGCTTGGTCAAATCGGCATTTATGATCATTGGCATGAGGCTCCACGATCGATGGAAGTTCTACCAGTCGATGACCTTGGATAGTGCCGTGCTTGGCGGAGCAGTTACGAGGCGGCAGTTTTGGATGAATGAACGGATGGAGGGTTCAATTCGCCGCAGAAGCAATCGCCATACATAGCGCACACTGCACGAATCGCTGTCGGAGGGCACATCTACCAAACGTGCTGGAGAAGATTAATTCAGGATCTCGGTCTCACGAGGAAACCTTTCCGTTCAAGGCAGTAGTAAGCACTTTAGAGGCAAGATGCGATAGAAAACGTATAAATACCTGTCCCTCTGGATCTTTTCTGTTCAGCTCCTCTTCCTACATTTGATCAGGTTAGCATTCAATCCTCCTGTTCATCATCCTGTCGTATGACCTTCAACCGTGACTCATTCTACTTTTTTTGGTCATTTAGAAGCTTCAAGCTACGCAATCTCACTATAATGCAATTCAACGTTGTCTTCATCACCACCGCTCTCCTCGCTTCCGCCTCTCTGGCGATGTCGGCCACAGTCACCGTCTTCGCCGGGGCGGACTGTACCGGCTCTCAGAGTGGAAGTACCAAC
>Ga0247741_1002045_pt1 | contig 11235 bp, 14 predicted proteins | sample UWRJL213509R2_FD_180945 | JGI IMG/M metagenome (GOLD analysis project Ga0247741, IMG submission 180945) | Plant litter microbial communities from Arlington Agricultural Research Station in Wisconsin, United States - UWRJ-L213-509R-2 | ecosystem: Environmental > Terrestrial > Plant litter >...
ACCCCAACTCACTCAAGTTCTTCGGTGTGCGGTTTACCGCGCCGGTCAAGCCTGGGGACAAGCTCGAGACCAGCATTTGGGAAGTTGGGAAGGGTCCAAACGGCACGACAGAGCTTGCCTTTGAGACGAAGAATTTGACCACAGGAAAGGTTGTACTGGGTGCTGGTGTGGCTTACATCCTCAAGAAGGCTGGGGCTAAACTATGAGACTATCTGAAGAATCATCGATTCTTATCGGTATTTTTATTTGTAATGTTTGACAGAGTAGCATAACTTAGGAACTTGAGAAGAATCTGTCGCACGCTTCCTCAGGAAAATGTTCGCTTGCAACATAATCTCTTGTTACAACCGGTCCGGCCCATTTTCTGACATTGCCTACTCAACACAATACAATGTACGATTCTGCGACATGATGTAAATGAGTATAAGGCCTTGACCGTACTTATGGCCAGGCCTTTCTTCGTGATCTAATTTACCATATCCGGACAAGGCGGTTGAACTTCCATGACACGTGACCGCATCAACGCGTTCAACAACTTTGTTTCAAGACTCTGAGTCCAACTTAAGCGCTAACCACCACAATCTCACCCACAAGCCTACGGATCGACTGTCTTAAGGATGCCTATGGAACACATGTATGTCATTGAGAGCCTCAGTTCACGTCTCAGTCTCAACCTTTTTTCAGACGGAAAAGACTGCAGGACGATGTAAACCTCTACCCAACACTTCCTCGCACCTCAGGGCAACGATCACAGCCGATAGTGAGTGTCTGAAGTGCTATTAAACAAAGTCTCTCACATCCTTGGGCAGTCCATCGCGTCGTCAACATCAACATCATCTGTGCCACCGTCAGGACCATTGCCTAAACCCACAGTACCTTCTGCCAAGAGGGGCACAGTGATTCTGTCGTCCGATGAAGAGGATGAAGTTGTGGAGGTTGTCCCTAAGTACGTGTTTCAACCCTGCGGCGCGAGCATAATAAATAAATAGCCGTCAAATTAGTGGCTTTAAAAAGCCAGCAGCGGCGAATCCACCACCTCTTCAACCTCGTTTCCAAAATATGAACCAACCACCTAGCTTTCAGCCTGGCGCCTCCAAAGATGCCCTCCCCCGTCTACCTCAAGGTATGAAAGCTGCTGGCGTCCCAATACGCGTACCTTCCTCCAAGGATTTCCCTCCTGCCTATGGTCAGAGACCCATGGCGCCTGCTCGACCCTTCCCAAGTCGTGACGGAGAGGAAGTCAATATTCCCGACTTTCGCGATGACAATATTTTCATGTCCCCTGCTGATGCAGAAAAGGCTCTTCGCGAGTTGATGGGCGGGGGCATGAACCAGGATTCAGACTCTAATGTCGAGGTTGACATGGAAGAAGCCATAGTACCCGGTTTCAAAGACGGCATCGTCCTACTTCCTCACCAAGTTCTGGGGCGCACGTGGATGAGGGAACGCGAGGACGTAGAGAGGAAGCGAACCGGTGGAATCTTGGCAGACGACATGGGGTAGGTCTAAACGATATCTTTGTTGCCAGAATTCTAACCTCCTCAAAGCCTAGGTAAAACCATCCAGACCTTGACGCGAATAGTGGAAGGTAAACCCAAAAAATCGGACAAGGACGAGGGTTGGAGTGGTTCCACGCTGTGAGTCACTTTGAATTAAGCTTCTACACGATGCTAACTCATGCTCTCAGGGTTGTATGCCCGCTCGCTCTAGTCGGCCAATGGGCTGACGAGATTAAGAAGATGACCGGCCTCCGTGTTGTAAAGCACCAGGGGCCGAATCGAACGACAGACCCTCAAGAGCTTCAGAGATACCACGTTGTAGTGACCACTTACGACACTGTCAAATCAGAATACGACATGTTCACTCCACCAGCGAAAGACGAGTCTAAACCCTCCAAGTCGTCGAAGAAGGCTGCGAAAGTATCGGACTCCGATTCTGAGGCAGAGGATTTTGGGCGCCCCGCTAGGAAAGTGAAGGGTAAGGCTGGCACCAAGAAATGTGCATTATACGGTGTCCAGTGGTGGCGTGTTGTTCTCGGTAATCCCTAGATTTACTCAACGCCGAGACTCCTACTTATCGAGCGAAAGACGAGGCACACAACATCAAGAACGTTAAGACGAAAGGTGCCATTGCCTGCTGCGAACTGCAAGCAAAGTTCAGATGGTGCCTTACTGGTACACCCATGTTCGTTCTTTCTTTCCCTTTCATTGTTCCAATGGCTAACATGTATTCCACAGGCAAAACAATGTCACGGAGCTTTTCTCGCTTTTGAAATTCCTTCGCGTCAAGCCTCTAAACGACTGGGACAGGTTTAATGAACAGATTGCGAAACCTGTCAACAGCGGTCGGGGGGCCGGCAGGGCCATGAAGCGACTTCAGGTCAGTACTTAATGATCTTGCTACTGTCTCAAGAGTTTTCGTTGATTTTAGTAATTTGCTTTACTCTATACAGGTTGTTTTGAAACAAATCATGCTCCGTCGTCGGAAGGATCAGCAGCTCAACGGGCAGGTGTTGATCAAGTTACCGAAGCGCTCGGTGGAGATCATCTCTTGTGACTTCAACGCTTCGGAACGAAGTTTCTACGACGCTCTGGAGACGAAGATGGAGGACGTTATAGAAAAACTGATGAAGAACAGTAAAGGAGGAAGCAACTATATTGGCGTTTTGACGCTTTTGCTGAGGCTGCGGCAAGGTGGGTTTCTAGTGATAAATTCTTCGTCAGAATCATGTACTCATATTTCTGAAGCTTGTAACCACCCGATTCTGGTGACCAAAGATTATAAGACAGATGTGGATGCTCTGGAGCCCAAAGCCGTTCCGAAGGGCAAGGACGACACTGACGCAGACGCAGACGACCTCGCCGCTGCCTTCGGTCAAATGGGCGTTTCGAAGACATGCCTGATGTGCACAATTGAGTGTGTTAAATCTTTCTCCCCGGGGCCCGTTCTCTAGGCTGATGTTCACAGGCTGAATTCAGACAACATCGGTGCCGCAGACTGGAATACGCATTGTCAAGGTTGTATTCCCATGGCTATCGAGGCGAAGCGAGCCGAGCGAGAGCGACCTTCGTCTGCCAAGATCCGGATGGTCCTCAAGCTCCTAAGTGATATTGACGACCGCTCGAACTCTGAGGAGAAGACTATTATCTTCTCGCAGTTCACCACGATGCTTGATCTACTCGGACCGTTCTTGAGTGAAATGGGCATTAAATATGTTCGATGTGAGTCTGGCGTTGTGGTTTATAAATTTGAGTCTAAAATCCGTTGACAGATGACGGCTCAATGTCACCTAAAGATCGAGAAGCAGCGCTCGAGAAGATCAAGACGAGCACTACCACTCGAGTTATCCTAATCTCGTTCAAGGCAGGCAGTACCGGTATGTACCCTCAATGACACTCGAGTGTTTGTGACCGACTGTGATACGAATAGGATTGAATTTGACTGCATGCAACAACGTTATTCTCGTGGACCTGTGGTGGAATCCTGCCCTGGAGGTAGCTATCACTTCTGCATTTGTTATTGCACGAATACTCATCTCCATTCCAGGACCAAGCCTTCGATCGTGCACATCGTTTCGGCCAGCAGCGCGATGTCAACATCTTCAAGCTCAAGATTGACAATACTGTTGAGGACCGAATCTTGGTGGTAGGTGTTGGTTGCAACCGGCCCGTTATCCCACATTCTTAATTTCATTGACAGCTGCAAGACAAGAAGCGCGCACTTGCTGCGGCGGCGCTGAGTGGTGACAAGATTAAAGACATGCGTCTTGGCATGGAGGATTTGCTTGCTCTTTTCCGACCTGGGGGCAGGGACGACGACGACGACGACGACGACGATTAAGCTTCGGATCGCATATTTCTCCGAGTCGTCGGATTTTTACCCTTCTCTTTGTCTAAACCACATCTATCACTTTATACCTCACAATAGCCTTCTTGTTTCAAAATCCACATGATCTAATTTGTGTATACATTTCAATCGCTAGTGCTGTAGACCGTGGGAAACACAGATACATGTGCGCGGAAATTTATTGCAGCCTTCGACCTGACCCACATCAGCTGCCTGCACACTACGCTCTCTCGAATTGAGGCGTCGTGGAACTGGTCTGAATAATGGACTGTATCTAACGCAAAAGCGAACAAGATCAATGTCTGAACAGCCTGCGAGCCTCTCCCGGTACCGAAATCTACCTTTTGCTTGTTTGAAGTGTTACTCACGACTCCTCTGTTCGGCGGCCATCTTGCAATTTCGTCTCGTTTCATATTCATGTCGCTCTCTGCAATACTCAGAGAGGCCAAAGGCTTACACCAATCTCTCAAGGAATTGATCAAAGCTAAGGAACCTTTCGATAAGGAGGTAGATTTTCAGAGAAAGAAGTGAGTCGCAGGGCAGCTCGAGTTCCACGCATGACTCATCGATCACTGTATGGTAGTCTACGAAGGCGATATCTCAATCTACTTCTCGTCCATCCGGCTGCCAAAGAGTCGAAAGATGTCGAAAACCATCTATGGATGCAAACGTCGTATGCGTTCATCGCATCATACAAGCAGCGTATTGCTCTCCTCGATCCTGCTAAGCAAAACCACCAGCGGAACCAGCAACAGCAGGGGCCACCAAAAGCTGTAGAGCATCGAAAGCTTGTCCAGAGGTTCCGGCAATTTCTCGCCGATGAGGAAAAGTTCTGGACCCAGGTGTTACTGCGCCTTTTGCGTCTGTTCGATCTGCATGAGGCAAAGCCAGCCCTGATTGCTCTTGGACTGCTAAACGAAGTGGACGAGGTTGTTCCAGTTCCCGACGGTGGCACTGATGGGGTTGTACACGGCGTGAACGGCCGTAACCATTTCCAATTTCCCCCGGAGGACACTTCGATCTCATTTGCACCGACCACATCCGAAGAGCGCGAGGCTCGTCTTGCCACTCTTAGCAAAGCCCTCATCTGCCTAGGCGATATTGCCCGATATCGAGAGCTATATAACGAGAGTAATGGGCGGCCGAGAGCGGGACATGAAGACGCAGGACCAGCTAGGAGAGGGAGAAACAGGCGTGGAGGAGCACCCGAAGCGGCTCCTCGCCCCAGGAATTATGACAAGGCGCAACAATGTTATGAGCAAGCGCGTTTACTCGTCCCAGACGACGGGAATGCATCACATCAGCTGGCGATACTGTCCTCGTATCAGAAGGATTCGTTCGCATCTCTGTTCCATTACTATCGAGCTCTTTGTGTCCGTCAGCCTTATGACACTGCTGCCGAGAATCTCGGGACGGTGTTGACGAAGGCGCTGGACTCGTGGCGGCAGCGGATGAGGAGGGAGAAAGATAAGATTGAGGTTAGCGACGGCCTTTCCCCACGCGCCAGGATCGATCTTCTCAAGGAAAAGGTAGTGATACTTCACGCGCTATGGCGGGTAGGGATGGAAAAGGGGGTGGATAAGTATGTACTTTTCGTGTCTCCGCTGCCGCTCTCCTCTCACACTTTTCAGGATGAAATACATTGGGCCAAAACACAACGAAAAGGTGGCAGCTGATTTCTATGCCCTTGTCTCCGAACGCCATTTACCGATAGACATGATTTCCAACACCATCGTCTTATCTCAAGGTGCACTCTGGAAGCACCGAATGATTCGCGACTCACCCGCCTCTCATCATCATCGCAAATCCGAAGTCATACCAGTCCCCGCGGGAACTGCCTCCGTTATCGAGTGGTGTCACCTCGACCATCTTCTGGATTTGCATTTCGCTTTGATGGAAGTAGGAAAGGACGAACTTAAGGACCCACCATCAATGGACGGTGCTGATGACCTCGCCCAACGAATCAGCGCCGTATTCAGACGGACCCTTCCTGCTCTCCGGATTGCGAGCAAGTGGCTCCGCGCTAACTTCAAATACGTTGCCCAGGACCAGGAATTTGTTGCGTTCCAACTGAAAGAGAAACTCAGAGGTGTCGATGTGCAGAAACGCCATCCGCATAAGATCAGTGGATACTCAAGCAAGACTCAAAAGTTTTGGAAGACCTACGCTCAATTTACTCTGGCCCTCTCTCAAGCGTTCCCGGCTCAGAAGCTGCCCGCATTGCTTGCTCCCCTGGAAGAAGACGTCGAATTGAGGGGTTTTTTACCTCTGAGGAATCTGATGGGCGAAGACAGGAAATCTGGCGGCAAGGCATTGATAGACGATGGGCAACCAAGAGAACAGGTGCATCCGAACGTCGAACAGCTTATGAGGATCGCCGATCTATTGGACGATGCAAAGGCACTCGCGAACATGGAGGTATGTATATAGAGCTCTCCCTTTTCCCCCGAGTCTTCAACCAATTTTTCTCATAGAATTCTCCTCTTGACCTCTTCAATAATCACATTGTTTTCAAACTCGGCTCTGTCGAAGATGTCCAGCTTGTTGTTGCCCAAGAAACGGCGCCTGGTGTGAACGAAGCGCCACTGCCAATTCATCAACAGCAGCTTCTGGTCAATATTCGCGATAACAGCCTTGATCTACATCCGAGGAGGGACCCTGAAGCGGATGATATGACGGAGCTAACGAGCCGTACCGATGATGACTTAGTCAGAGAGGCGTTCTGGGTGGTGGACAAGCCTGAGGTTATTGCCGATGAGGATGAGGATGATGAAGATGAGATTGTCTATATGCGGTCAGTCTATTCCCTCCGATTGACTCATGCAAGGAATTAATTGTACTCTCAGATCGAGTCTCTCGCCAGCTATATCACCCATCCTTCAAGCAACCCCCGCAACGCCGGTCAAGCCCTTGCTCAGCCCAATAGCTTTATCTCCAAGGTCTCCAACACATTATCAAGCACCCAGAATCCCTTCCTTTACCCTACCAGCTGCCGTTCCTGCACCCACCACCACTGCCCAAGATCTATTGAACAACGTTATGGGCACGGGTGTTGGCAACAGAACTACTGGCGGCAGCCTGCACCAGTCAATTGAACAGCCGAAGTTCCTATTTGGGAACGAGCTCTCGCATCGCCCCAGCCAATCGATCTGGTCTGCCTCACGAGATGAGCAGTCTTTGATGTACTCTGGCAACGTAAACAGCCCTAACGGACACGGTATGGGACCGGCGAATGGTCATGCGAATATTGGTGGTATGCACAACACAACGCACAGCCTCAGTGGGGGCAACGGGCACGCTGGTCCCAATCTTCTCGCTGGCGGCAGCCTTCATGGTTCCAGCATATATCAAACATCGCCGCGGCAATACTCCGCAGTACCAGTTCCCCAAGACCTCTCCCTTTCCCAACAATCCATCTGGTCATCTTCTTACTCGAGCAACAATCAGAACTCGCAACAGAGTTTGATCGGAGGACTTCCTTCTGCTCCATTTGCCCCACCTCCGCAGATGAGTCTCGGAGGACAGCAACATCAACGACTTCCCTCCGCATCGATTGCATCCCAGCTATATTCGAACCAGAATATAGCCCATTCTACTCAGGACCCCTTCAGTTATACATCGCCAGTGATGCACCAAGCCCCAATTCAGCGCCCTGAACCCAACCTCACCTCGTCTGGGTATCTGAGCTCCTCCCTCGGCCATGGTAGCTTGCCTCCCGTTGGGGCAGCGTCCGGCATCGGTCTGGGGCTTGGTGGGCCGAGTCAACATTATTACACTAGTCCCAACCCCGGTTACCATTCGAGACAAGCCTCGTTACACGATCCACGCATCGGACAGCAGAATTATATGGCACCTGCGATCTCGCAGGTGTGGGGTAACCCTGGCTGAGGTACGAAGATAGGAGATGGACTTCTGTGAAAATTTTCGCATTCTGGCGCTTCGCTCGATCATTACTCTTTTGGCTGGCGGAGCTTACGCTTCTGACTGAAGGGTTGTTCACGCCTTGGGGTGAGAGGGACACAAATGGTCGGTCTCGTCTCCATGGCGCAGGGAATTGAACTCGCAACGCCTGGGGCAAGTCACCGAGTTCTCGCTCACAAGTCGTCACCATATAGAGTTGATCCATTAAGAGGACGCCTGACCTATCCGGCTTGTTTTGTCCCAATACTCGCCGTGGCCAATATTCTATATGCCTGGTCTGCCACATATCGACCATCTGCACCAAAGGCAATATCAGTTTGTTCTCCCGTCTCGTTTCCGCTCTGTAGTTATTCTTGGTTAGTTTTTCTCGATATGTTGTACAATTGCAGTTTTTCTGTATATATCTCTCTCGTGGTCTTCTCGAACGCCTCTCCATCCTATTATCTCGTTGCTTCTTCACTTGTCTGGACGTAGCGGCTTGAAATTTCTAAATGATTGCATGATGTAGGAGAGATTGATTTACACGCCCCTCCGTCGCAGTTATATTACAGTGCTACGTTCGACGTGTGAGGAGAGGATAGTTATGTGTTTCCCGACTCTCGTGGATCTGCCAGTACACAGTTCATAACCGTATTGAAGTTGGGAACATGTTCAATCTGATTCGGCTGATTCCCAAGGTTTCCTCCTCGGCGATGCCTTCGATTCGCTTGGAGTTTCGTCCTGTATGGGATCAACATATACCTAAAATGATACAGTGAAGGGGCATCCTTACATTTATCTTCTCTGGTATGACCTTGTTGTTAGGGATCTGATCAACCTTTCCGGATTCTATCAACTCCTTCAGCTCGGCGAAAGTCAAAACGCGGGTCTCATCGTCAGCCGCAGAATTGGAAGCTGACGCGGACGGCTGACCCTCAGGGCCTCGCTCATAGTCTCGAGCTTCATCAATCGTAATGGAATTGCCCGTTATTCTAGGGCAACATATCATTCTGAGTCCTTCGCAAAATTGAAGTGAAGGTGCGCACTGGTTGAAGTAAAACACCCTGGTTCGTCTGATAATCTCTTCTTTCACATCAGGAGATGCATTGGGATCTAAAGCACCAGTTGCTAGAATGCTAGCTAGACCTTGCTTGCGAGAATGAAACTCGGCATGAGCGTTGCGGCTTTCCCTTACTGCCGCCACAAAGGCCGACCTGCCAGGGAAAACACACCTGATAGGTCTCGTCAGCGTCAAATGCATATAATGCATATGATTTGAGAGCCTCATTATTGATGTTGAGTGGCTCAGGCTGAGCTGACATGGTGGTCGTAGAGCACGCTAGGGGCCTGAGCCGCAGATTTGTGACCCGGCGTGACTATACTGGGTCCCTTCCTGCTCACATGTACTAAGTCTTATACAGTACTTCGCTCCATCCACCACCAGCCTGAGGTCGTGTCTTGCATACCACCACTCCAATTACCAGACGTGCCCACAGGCGACACGCATACATCCAATCAAAGATCAAGTTCGCATCCCTGAATTCAAAGTCATTCAACACTCTGAATTCTACCCACAACAACCGTGCCAACCTCGCCAGAAATCCATAATTCTCAATGTCTGCAGCAATTCCCATTGAAATATGGACGGATATTTTTTTTAATGCCATTTCCAACCAATACCATGACGAAACAGAGCTACCTCTGCCGGTCCTGTTAGGTGCCGTCTGCAGGTCTTGGAGAGCCATTGCATGGGGGTTTCCAGGTTTCTGGACGCACCTCAGGGTGACCTTTAGTGCCGACACCGAATCCGTGCAGAATGAATTGATTCAAGAATGGATCTCTAGGTCAGGAATGCGCCCATTGAAGGTCCAGCTGGAGCTTGATACAGGCCGCAGGCAGTGGGAACCTTCTACGAGGATAGCTCAAACCCTACTTTCGACCGCCAACCGCTGGACGGTGTTCGAATTCTCCGGCGAACCATACGAGATGTTTCTGCAGGAAATGAACCGTCAGCGGTATGACTACCCGCTTCTGAAGTACATATCCATCATCCCCACTGGTCCCGATGATAGTGAGCTCCCATGGGCTTTCAAACACGCGCCCAGCCTTCGAAGAGCTTACTTCGAACACCACATTCCAAGAATGATCATAGAATGGTCACAATTACACGAGCTGCAGGTCGAAGCAAAGAAGCAAGACTTCATGGCCGCATTAGACTCTGCGTCCCCCTCGCTCAAGTCTTGCACTGTTCTTCTCAACGATACCCCAGGCTTTCCGAGTCTCCCTTTCCGACTGATAAAACTACCATTCCTCACCCACTTATTCCTCGACCTTGACTCGGACTTTCAACCGGCCGATCCCGTGCTCTGCGGGATACTCGATTCACTCGAACTACCAGCCCTCTCGAAACTCATAGTCCACTTAAACCCTTCAGAACCGGAAGACGAAGAGGACGAAGAGGAAGACGAGCAACTCATTGGGCGACATATTGTTGGGCTGGTCTCACGCTCAAAGTGCCGTTTGAGGACTCTGAAGCTCCATGGCCTGACCATCGTCGAACCCAAAATGATTGAATTCCTCCTGCACATCCCTTCAGTAGAGAACCTCACTCTATCGTTTCCCGCCTACGTGGATCCCCCACCGTTTTCGCACGATCTCGTAGAATCGCTAGATCCCACCGGAACAGAATTTGTCGGCCACTACTGTCTACCTAGATTAAAACGTTTCCACTACACAGGTCCGGTCGATTTCGACCCAGTCAATTTAACCTCAATGCTTCGCGCGAGATTGGAAAATGCGTCAGATTACCCTGTTCCAGCACCGAAGAACACCTGCTGCGCTCCTAAAACTGTGCGTATTAAATACTGTAACGAGTCTTGGGGACAATCGAGCAGCATGTCTGCCTTTCGAGAAGCATTTACTGTGCTCCAGGAGACGGGCTTGGATATTCAGGTGATTCAAGCAGTGGAGTCTAATTACTAGAGTATCGGAGTGCAGTCTAAGTTGGTAAGTACCCAGTTGTTTCTCGTATATTTACCAGTTGATCTCACCAAATGCTCAATAGAAATTTTTGTCTGCTAGTGTCCGCGAATTTTTTCCTTCTCAACATGATAATATCGCAAATTTGTACAAGATGACCATGAGTAGAATACGGTCAGGCAAGTTCAATCACGTCAAAGCCGACGTCTTGGTAAACTTGAATCCAACTTTCTCCAGGAATTCATCCCGATGGAGGCCATTCTAAGGAGGGTTCAGTCGGCGAGAAAGAAGGGTTAAATATGTAAACTTACATAGTAAACTTCATATTTGTAGGTGAAAGGCCAGTCTGTATCGCCAGGGCACGTCCAGGTGGCTGATGCGTTGGCATTGACCCCAAACGGCCTCGAACCGTTATTGATTAGAAGCTGATATAACTGACTTCGGTTGTCGTTCCAATCCCCGTACCTCTTGATCATTGGTTGACAGTCGTCGAGCGTCTATATATCGCAT
>Ga0247741_1002046_pt1 | contig 11232 bp, 16 predicted proteins | sample UWRJL213509R2_FD_180945 | JGI IMG/M metagenome (GOLD analysis project Ga0247741, IMG submission 180945) | Plant litter microbial communities from Arlington Agricultural Research Station in Wisconsin, United States - UWRJ-L213-509R-2 | ecosystem: Environmental > Terrestrial > Plant litter >...
CTGCTGGAAGCAGTATTGTCTTTGAAGTGCAAGTAGAACGTTTCCAGTTAAGAATTAACTAAGGAACATGCTTGAGTATTCTACCATATTTATACTGCAGTCATTGGTCCGTGCAAGATAAGGAATCGAGTCACTAAGAGTCCATACGAGTCATGCATAATGGTGGCGCAGCCACATGAGTCAGAGCAAGTCATATAGAAGCGAGGCGAGTCAGAGAGAAGCAAGATAAGAGAAACGAGGCAGTGCACGTGTGTCACGTGCACGGGAAGTGTTGTACAGTAAAGAAAGAAATGAAATTCGTAACATTTTTAGTCGTTCGCTCTCCCTCCCCCAGGTACCAATCCCATGGGCTCTATTCCACCAACAGAGACTTGACTTTAATCTTATCCATATACTCATTCATCTTACCCTCGCGCATTGCCTCTTTTGTGGTTCAACTTATCGCTATCATCATGAGCATTGATGACCATATCAGCTCAGCAGAAGCTCATTGGTGAGCTCAACATGTCTCGTATAGTGTATTATCGGAATAATTAAGACAGGATTATCTATTATTTTGCGACAATGGGAATTTTAGACTTCATCCGCCTTAGGTTTGAGAAAATACTCGAGAAATATTGACTATCAGCATCAAAATATCCTCCTCATCCGGCTTCAAGCAGTTGATGCATTGGGTAGCACGACCTGGACAAGCCCACTTTTTCTTTCCAGGCATCACTTTCGCCACACCCCCAGAACAGGTGATTGATGTTAGCATGCGAATCTCAATGTTGGATGTGTTATTAATTACAACATTTATGCAAAGTAGATACCGACTCAGAGCTCATCCCGCGCCGGTGTAGATGCCTGATCGTCCTTGATGTTCATCGCTTCTGGTTTGGCTGTTCCTCCAGTCATACCTTTCTCTGCATTAGCTGCACCTGGTCCTGCTCCTGCTAGGACATTGGTGTCTGCGGTTGCCATCCGGGAGTGAATTTTGCCTTCTGCCGCCAGTTCCCTTGCAAACCGCGCAATCTCTGAATCATATTCTTCCCACTCTGGATTTGACGAGCACGGACAAGTTTGGGCTCTTTCTGTGGAGTGGGTAAGGCATCAGAGATCATTTGTCGTGAAAAATGAATGGGAGGGGTGCATGGTCAACGGGTTTTGACATAGATCGATCGTTTTAGCTTTGTGCAGACGGTCCTTGCTGCACCACATTTCGCACTGGTATATACAAATGAGGTTTCATGAAAGGGATATGGGACTTACCCATAGCCAATCCTCGTGTAGGGAGCACTAGTATTCCGTGAGTAAACAAGTATTTGAGAACTACGCCAAGGCGCACTCACAATTCGGACTTCAAGTTGTTCTTGTAGATTGTTAGGTCTGAAGCAGAGTTTGATGAGAAAACACATGTCGACAATGGGAAGAAAGGATAACATACCCTGATCAAGGTTGGCCACCGAGTTGGGGTCAGACTTGTTGGATTTGAATATCAATTTAAATCTAGAGCGTCTCATGAGCCTTCAGAAGTAGAGACAAGAAATGCACGCGAACCGAGATGAGATGTCTTTGAAGAGACCAATGCGCTTACATCGGTATAGCGGCCAGGGTTCAGATGAAGGTCTATATAAGTATCCGGGATATTCGATAGCCACTACAGAGAAGGCGGTTCAGCATCAAACAAGGCTAGAAAGAGGGTGCTTTTACCTTCAGGATACTGAACCACTTTTGCCCTGTTTCACTCGGTGGATCCAACACCACTGCGATGTGATACAATGCGGTCGAATTATCTCCCAATTTTGAAGGCCGTATGAAGGCTTTCCAGGAACCTGTAGCCTCTCTGTCGTGGTCTGGGAGGCGCATCAAACAACCCGATCTCGCTGGGATTGGCCTGCTGGCCAGCGGCTAACACAGAGGCAGCCATCGAGACGACATCGGCAGCAAGAATATTGTCTGCTACCATTGATTGAGAGATATCAGTCAAAGCTGGCCATACAATCTCGGCATGCTTTTGGAATTCATAGTCCTCCAGTGCTCTGAAGTCAGCAGCTAGGAAGTCATTGCCTTCGATAGGACCGATGACCCGTCCATTGACAACATTGCCTTCTGACCGGGTTTGAGCTTGATGTTGCGAGAGAGAAGCCGACTTGACTTGAGATAGTCGTCATACACTTCAATTGGGATGCCTTTTAAGTTGACCCCGCCTGTCACCTTCTCAAATGCTGTCTTGCCACTGATAGGGATTTGAGGACCATCTGTGGGAGCCGCTAGAACATCAAGGCCAGGCGCAGAGAGTAAAGAAGACGGTGGAGCGTTGGAAAGAAGCTCGCGAGTGTGGAGGTGAGAGAGAAGCCAGGACACCGGTGGTCGTGGTGTACTGTGGGGACTTTGAGGTATTGATGGATTGTGAATGAAAGCCAACCGAGTCTTGGAATCCAGGACCTGCAAGAATGAATGGTTAGAATACACCCAGTGAATCTCAGGGCATAGGCATACCAGAGAGGACAGTGCCTCCTTAACCAGGTCCAAGCCATCCGCAGAGTCAAGGTCTGCACTGCATACAAGCTTTCTGATGCAGTACATCAGGAAAAACACTCTCAGACTGGGGATAGCTCTGGACATTCTAAGATATCCAGGGCTTGACAGGTGAGACAGGCTAGTCAAGCAAGTCAGGCAACCCTAGGCGCGGCAAATTCGTAGGTCAGTGAGATCACAAATCCTTGGATAGTGTCAGGCTATTTCCAGGGCACTATTTAAAATGCTTGACAGAGGTATCTAGAACCATTCAAGGCTATCCTTGGGTAATCTTCAGCATCATTTTATTATCAACACTGTACAGCTTGGGATGTATATAAGAGACTTTTTGGATGGCCTCTAGAATGTCTTAAGCTTATCTTAGATGGTATCAGAGATGACATGTTATGTCCTCAAACTATTCTCAAGACACCTATAGACATCTTTGAATTTGACTTAAATTAAGTAGACAACATGAGTCGTTCTATAGGCTATTAGAATATGTATCTGCAGTGCTTATAGATTTGCTTCAAGAGAGCTTTGAATATTGGTTATTAAACAAAAGCTTCATGACGCTATCCTAGGGCAGTTTCAAGATCAAATTTAGAGGGCAGAAAGATTTAGGTCGCAATATAATAGCGATTACAAAAAATTGTGATATATGAGTAAGGATTATGTTGATGCTGTGATGTCTATAAAAGCTAGGAAAGCGCATAAATACTGGTTGCAGAATTTAGACTATCAAAATCTATGCCCTCCTGGTCCTTGTTAACTTCATCTTCTGTAGCAAAACCGCCCATACTCTTTGATTGACGACTATAAGAGACAATAGGTTAGATAGTCCTAATGTATACACATATGAGAACGTCAACTAACATCACACATTCATATAGCTCCTTCTCAAGCATAGCAATGTATTGAGGGCCCTTCACTGCAAATTTCTTATATGAACGCATATAGAAATCATATCTAGCAATACGCATTAGAGAGAGCTATTCATTTATCATATAGACTCACCTTGGGCCATAATTATCTTCATTGAACGGAGCCCTGTTGTGCGTTCCTGATGACCATTCAGAAAGACAATGTTCAATCTAAAATAATTCCATGAGTGTGTTGTATGCGTATACGCGCGCGGCGCACACACACATGTGCTCATACGCGTGTAATAATCATGGTTTGACACTTACCACCGTAAAGAGCAAGACTATTGTCTCTCCTGGCACCCTTTTTTGATGAACCATTGTATTGAAAGCGTCTCTATCACATTTCCCCCCTCCAAACCACTGCTGTCGTACCAATGTTGCAATAACAGAATTTGCCCATGGGGTATTCACATTCCATGTTTTTGCCTAGTCAAACAAATAAATGATGAATAGCGGCTGAAAAACAAAATAGAAACATACTTCTAGATTCAAGCCGCCAAAGCGAAAGACAGAGTCTTCAAGAAGCCATTTTATTCTGTCTCCAATAGCGCTTCTGGTAAGTGTAGTAAGTAGCCCAAAGTGGCTATCGACAATACCCCGAGCTCCAGTGACAATAGCTGTGGTAAGGTTTCCTTTCCCATACATCGCCTTAAATATGCGTGCGTTAGTAAAGTACAATTAGCGGAAATATTATAAGATGACTTACAAAGGCCATCAGCCTCTTGAATTGCTGCTCATCATCAGAAGCAATTCTCTTGAGGAGACGGATGTATCGAGGATCGTTCAGTTCTTCAGCAGCGTTTCTCAAGCCCTCCATCACAAACTTTTCCCGTAAAACAGCATTGCGAGGAGGGAACGCCTTTCCAAAGACGGCTTCACGTCGGAAGTAAGCCTTTGCAGAGATTGCAAAAGGTGCAACATCCTCATCAAAGTCAGCTTCCACAATCTTGTTACGGCCTTTTCCTGCAATGAGTTTCTGGGATACAGACCTCTTTCCTCTTGAAGATGATGAAGATGAGCGTATGGACATCTAGTGAGAAATAAGAAAAGAGTTAGTTATAGTAACTGTAGACTTTAAGATTAAGCGTCACCGTAGGAGCAGAAAAGGAGTCCTGTCGCTGTTCTTCCTCATCCTGTTCCTCATCCATTTCATCATTCTGCTCCTGCTCCTTTTCCAGCTCCCTCTCTACAGACACTGAAGAGGATTTTCGGCCACCCTTTGGGGCGCTAATAGCGTCCTCAGGTTCACTCTCATCATGATCTCCATAATCAGGTGCAGGCCCCAAAGATCTAGAGTACTCAACTTCGTCCTCGTCAAGAGGGGCCTTCCTTTTAGAAAGGGTACGCGCGCTGGAGTTAGAAAGCGCACTGGAGTTAGGAAGCGCACTGGAGTTGGGAAGCATGCTAGAGTTAGGAAGCGCGCCAGAGTCAGGAAGTGCGCCTGTACTGGAGTCTTCTTCCTCCTCCTCGGCGTTGTTCTTGCTTCCGTTGTCATTAGATGGTAAATGCTTCTTCAGAGCTTGAGTAACATTATCTGCCTCCATCATACGCTGTGCGGCTTGTCTTGAAGCTAGATAAAATGATAAGTATTACTCAAGAAATTATAACAAGCACTTACCGTTGTGCTTCTCTTCTAGCGCTTTTTTAGCAGCAGCCTCTGCATTTTTCTTTGCGGTGGCCGCAGCAGTAGAAGCAATAGCAGAAGCGCTAACAGTAGAAGTAATAGACGTTGTAGAGATTGAGTGCTGATGCTTCTGCTGGAGAGGATTTTCCGCAGACCCTGGAGCGCCTTCGCCATCCATGTCATTATCTGACTCAACTTCAGCCCCGTATCTTGTGCCAGATATTTTAGGAAGCCCCAGACCAGTTTGCTGACCTAAAGAATCTGCAAAGATTTGATGCGCAGACTTCCGTCTCTTTCCAGGTGGACCTCTCTTCACCTTTGGTAGAGGAGCCTGTAGCTCTTCTTCCTCCTCATCACTGTTGTCGACAGTAGAAGGGAGAGCTAAGCGAGAAGAGGAGCGCAGGCCTGGTTTTCCACCTCGTTTAGCAGCTGGTTTGTTGGCCATAATGTAGGGGACAAGGCAAGAGCGTGTGATAGACGTGTGATGATTTGCCTAACAAAGAAATATTATTTCTTTATGACGCCATCTCCAAATATAACCAAACTCCATAAAGTTTTTCATCGAAAAGATTTATGAATATAAGAGAACAGGATTACAAAGTCTTGAATACTACGACAGACCTCTACTAAAATTAAGTTGATTTAGCCAACCATTACGATCTGAAAGCCAGTTAAGTGCAGAGCTATTGGTATGATAAACTAAGGAAGCGCGCATTCCCTTGTAGTGCATGTTATAATGGCTCATTCGACGAGAAGGAAACAGCATGAAATCACCATTTCTAGCTTCAACAATGAGCCCCACCTCATGAAGAACAGTCCCACCTCCTTCACAGTCAGATGATATGACCAGAACACCGCATATGTCCCAATCCTTCCAGTCTCGGTGGAATGTCGTCGTCACATTCAGGTTAACAACAAACCCACCAAAAGGTTCTACTGGGCATATCTCATGACTTGGCAGGCTGTCAACCCAGCTCTGTAAAAGAGCAGCCTTCTCAGGTAGAATATGATGAATCTAGAGAGGTTATTAGCGTTAAACTCTGTTATTTCACTGTTCGTATTGACTTACAGAAGACTTCTGCCATTGGAACACATCACCAAGAGACTCCTTTAGCATCTCGTAGATGTCATTAGAGGAGATGAGCTCTTCCGACGATCGTGGAATAAAGAGAGCAGTATTAGGAGCAGGGAGAAGCTCAGCACCCATTTTCCGTAGATGTGATATCGGGATATCCTTTGGTGCATCATGTCCCTATTAAAAACTTGAGAAAACACCTAAGAGAGCCAGTAGAGAGTGCGCGCCATACCTGAGGAGCGTATCTGGTGTATATACTAAAGTGGGTACATTGAAAATGATGTTCAATACCCGATATCTTGGTATCGACAACCTTGAAGTGCTGTGGCCATAAAACGTTGATCTTGTCTGGCAGTGGATCTCTCATGGACTTCTCCATTCCCGACATGATAATAACAACAATACCGCCATATTTGTCGTTAACGCGTAGTGTTTTTCTGAACGCAGATAAGTATAACACTTTAAGATATTAGAAATTTACAAGCGTACCCTTCAAGAATTGCTGGGCGAATAGAGATGTAATCAGTTTCCTTCCTTGTTCCTGTCTTGAGCTGGTCTTTTAACTACATATTCTGAAGTCAGATATCATTTTAACGAAATAACTATAAGAACTCACCATGAATATAAGTTCGTCAAGATCCTTCGGTTGTTTGGCACCTTCAGCCAGCTTACGCTGGCGTTCAGTAAACTCAAAGATCTTGAAACGGCTCTTTCTGTCATCATGATAGGCGTAAGTAGAATTCTCCTTGAGTTCAGGGTCATATAACGTATCAACAATGATGATATCATCATTGTTATTCACATCAGCAGAGGATTTGTTGAACTCTCTCCATGCATAGCTGTCAAACCGAACCCCATGGTGCAGATCATCATCGTTCTCACTGCATGGTGATGGAGGGCGTTCTTTATCTGCTGTGCCAGAAGATCCTGTGAGGAGGTCATAGCCCAACTCGAATAATGAGTAATTTGCTTCGTTGAAAGGTAGCGGTCCCAAACAAGGCGCCCATGAGCTTTCGTCACGGAGATGAAGAAAAGAGCTATAAACCATGAGTGATAAGCAGAACCATTCATAAATAAATAATAGCCAATCACTCACTCTTTCTCGATGAGATTGAAAAACTTCTCTGATATTCTTATGTCAGATAATGACAGGGAAGAGGGAAGTTTGCCCGAATTTAGAACAGATGGGCTCAGGAAGGTTGATGTTGTGATGCTCCATCTGCGTCTCAGCGTGTCCATGGCTGGAATGACTTTGTTTCTGATCATACGGCCGTGAGCACCTTCAGCACTGGGATACCGCAGAATTTGGCAGATCTTGTCAACCGTAGTAGCTGTAAGATCGGTAAAATGTTTCTTCGCATCGGCCGATGCTACTAGTAACAGAAAGTAAATTGAGCCTTAGAAATTTCAGTTCATTGTCATCGTTAGGGAGAAGCATTCTTGAACATACCAGCTGATGCTAGCCTTGCAAAGCAAGAGCCTGCTTTACGCCATTTAGGAACGCTTGGCCAGAATTTGGAGGGTAGGTGGGTTGCCATGATTTCATCCATTTTCCTTCGACGCCCATGAAGCCCAGTATCGGCTTTGACAATGCTGAATGAAGATGAATGAGTGATAATATAAGAAGACAAGTTCCAGACGAGACTAACCTAGTCCATTTTACTAGAAACTGTATCTGATTCATCATTGAGATGAATTGAAGCCCAAATTGCAGTTGCTCAGTGCGCTCAATGCGCTCAGCAATGCTCTGGAGATCATCAATGGTGAATGCGTTAGAGGGGTTCCAGTATTCTCCTTGGAGGAGCGAATTGAAGCCAGAGCCCAAAGAACCTTCAAGAACACGGGCTATCACATCATCAGAGATAACCCGCATGAAAATAGTGTTTGTCACAGAGTCCAGCTGCTCGCCTTGCGTCTGGGCCTCTGACATACCCACCCAACTCACTGCCATCCGTTGGCCTCCACGAGCTGGGCACGCGTTTATGGGAGGGTTTGGCGCGTCTCCACCTCCAGCACCCTTGCTTGGCTTACGCATCCTGGCCTTACTCTTGGTCTTGGTCTTGGTCTTCGATGTGGACTTGGCAACTGTACCAACCAGCGAGCTAATTTCAGGAATTTGAGGCAGGCCTTGGAAAATAAAGTCGGCAGGAGTGGACGCTCTAGAAGGTCTCTGAGAGGGAGCAGGTGTTAGCAGTCCTGTGGTGAAAGTGAAAGGGAAACCATTATTTGCGGAGGATATGGTGACTGGAGTTTCCTGCACCAGCGCTTGAAGATCTCCTTCCAGGGTTTGCACCCATGAACTTGAAGCAGTTGGTGAGGGGGGTAGGTACACTATATTGGCATTCTCCTCTGATGCCCAGAATGGCGCAGAATTGACCTGTTCATCGTCATCTGAGGTTTATACCAGTAAGAATTTGAATTCGATTATTTCATCAAGGGTTCCGACTCACAAAAAGACTCGCTCGGAACTGGTCTCTGAGGATGTACACCTGCAAGGTCTTCTCCCAATGAAATCTGGGCTGGAATTAGTGAAAGAGCCCATCAGCAAGCAAGTGCCTAACCTCTGAATTATTGACGACGTCCTCCATATTGGGAAACCACAGGGGTAGGGATAACAGTGAGTCACTAGTAGTTACAGGACTGAGGCGCATATCTGACAAAATGTTTATTATGACCTTTCTCCATATAGATGACTCTCACCTGCTAGGTTCGCATCCAATGCGCCCTCTCTGAAACCCTCATTGGTGTGCGGATGGTTATCAGCCGCACGCCCTCTGCTTCCCAAGTACGAGCGAAGGTCCAAATCTCCTTCTTCCGGAGATGTTTGTTCTAGAGCTGAGAGGAGTCTGCCGATCTGGGCATCGGTGAGATAAAGATGAGGCATGGCATGTGTGAGCGACGGACTTAGAGAGAATCCGAAGTCTGTCCGCCAACAACAGGTCGGCGTGAGAATTTCTGTCCGCCGGACAAAAACTCGCACAGCTGCCATCTGCTCTCTTGGATCGTCTCTGAGACCTCTCATGCGCTATACGGGCTCTATCCACCACAACAACCTCTCTCTGCTATGCTTACCTCTCTCTTCCTGCGATCTTCTTGGCGATTGGATTGTTTCTTGCCAAAATGTTCGTACTGTCTTAATGATACCCTCACCAGCCAACATCTGACGCACTCTACAGCAGTCTCAAGCGTAACATCACCACCAATACCTACCGGAAGCGCTGGCAACCCTACAGTGGTTAAGATCTCGTTAACCGCGGAGCATCGGATGAGGGCAGCACTCCCAACACACCTAAACCCCGGCACTCGTTTGGAAGGAAGCGGTTGATGGCACCCAGCAGCCTCACATGCAGGAACCCCTCACCTTAGGGATGGCTGGACGGCTGGTTGGATATGCAAGACCTGTCACGACGTGGTTACACACCCCACATCCGGATGCCACCTTTCATATCCCAGATTTAACACCTTGCACACCGCAACAGTCCCGGATGTCGTGCGCAGAGGGTGTTAATTCGACGACGGATCGGATGCGCCTGACTACGCTGCTCCTCGCCTCGCTTCGCGTTTGTCTACCCTTCCGGTATCGGATGATTTGACGACTAGGTAGTGGGATCGAGCGCGCTAGGTCAGTAAGATGCCACTCATGTCGCATGCGGCTATTGACATGTATTGCAGCTCTCCGCGCCGCTCAATCGCCCCTCTACCACACCCCTCGTACTAGTCGCGGCGCCTATGGACAAGCCACGAAGGACCTAATGGCCTTGGAGCGCCCGTCCATGCCGATCTTAATGGCCTCAACCTATTTGTACAAGTGCCAGCCTCAACGCCCGTCGTACGAGCCTCCACGCCCATCGTACGAGCCTCCACGCCCGTCGTACGAGCCTCCACACCCGTCGTACGAGCCTCAACGCGAGGCGGGCCAGTCTCAGCAACACCCGCATACGAGCCTCAACGCCCCATCGTACGAGCCTCAGCGCTGCTGTACAGCCCTCAGCACCACATGCAAGCCCCCACATCCACAGCGCTCGCGTGTAAATCCCAACATCGATCCTACAAGCCTCGACGCCGCTCACAAGGCTTAACACCGACAAATGAGCTCCGACGCCCAGCATCAACGCCAGTGAAAGAGCATCAACGCCGGCAAACGAGCCACAATGCTGGTGTACAGACCTCCACGCTTGCGGACAAGGCTCAACAGCCAGCTCATACGATGGGTCAACAATGGTTAGTGCCCCCCAACCACCACTTCCCTCGCCGTTCCGCCTAATGGTCCTTCAAACGACATCCCTCGTATATCGGTCGACTCCTACACGTCTGGGAACTCGGGATTTGGCCGGGCTGGAGTGAAATCGGCAGACTCATGGCAGGGCGGAGACGGAAGGGCAAAATCTATATGATGGGATGTCGTTGAAAGTTGGGTTGAGTGGGCTGAACACAAAACAGCTAAGGGCCGTGTGTACTCACTCATAGCAGCTGAAGTACGTGGCCCGGCATTTTCGTCTTTCGAAGTCTCTAACAGTGGTTAATGTGCGTTAATAGGAACATGAAAGCTTACTCTGCAAGACTAGGCCTCGGACCGCTACTACCTCAATGCGTATGAAAGCTCGAATCGCGACGAGCGCACTCGCTCGTCAAACTTCTCGAGTAGGTGGTTGTTTCGGCTTGGTGGATGAAGGCGGCTAGGTGTAGGTTTCGGCGATGGGATCGTCGATGGGAGTGGTTGGGGATACAGGCTTTGGCATTGGCGTCAGGTCTTGCAGGCTGAAAGTTCCGTTGGGATTTACCATCCACCACCACCACCCGTCAGCATCGACCCGGTCAAAGAACAGGACGACGCTATTCGCCGAATTTCTCGAGTGGGTGGCTGCGCTGGCTTGGTGAACGGCGGTGGTCTAGGTTAGGATGGGTGGCCTCGACGGACGTTAGGCACCGCATTTGGTGCAAGACCGCCCTGCTCTTCGTCGGCGAATAAGAATAATGATCGTGTGTACTCAGCAGAGGAGGTTCTGGTCACAAAGGTGTGTTTCAATCTTGGTAGTGTTACTATAAACTTGAATTCATCCCGCCTCATTTCGTTTCTTAGCGATCGCCAGGAAAGAGACTTCGACCCC
>Ga0247741_1002047_pt1 | contig 11230 bp, 10 predicted proteins | sample UWRJL213509R2_FD_180945 | JGI IMG/M metagenome (GOLD analysis project Ga0247741, IMG submission 180945) | Plant litter microbial communities from Arlington Agricultural Research Station in Wisconsin, United States - UWRJ-L213-509R-2 | ecosystem: Environmental > Terrestrial > Plant litter >...
CCGTTCCAAATCTAAATCCTAGACCTATGCCTCTTCAAAATCGTGCGCTCGAGCCTAGGCCTCGTGACCGGGGAGTGGTTTGAATCTTTGGCCAATGACGGGGGGGGTGGGCCTGATGACCTTGTATGTGCAAGAGTGAATGCTGGCGGGATAAGCTGAATGTGTGACCATGGACTCGGTCGGCCTGGGCAAGATTGTCAGATTTTGGCTCCAAATGTGAGGACGAGGGTAAGACCAACCTACGTCCTGTATATCTCAATGGCTTGTTGGATTTTAGTGGCGCTGATGATTGCGACCCGGGTGAGAAAGAGGGAGGAGGGCAGGATGAGAAGGGAGATATGGAAGCCACGGGAGTAGAGCCCTCGACAGCTCCAGGAACATAGTTGGTGCGGAAGAGACTGGAAGAAAGCCAATAGACCGTGGATCGTGGATCGTGGTGGACAGCAGGTAGAGGACGACGGAAACTGCGGAGATCATGAATGGGCTCGATGGCAGCGACAGGCAAGCTTGGCCCATGCGCCTAGGGGTGTTGAAGAAGAGTTGGCGAGTAGATCTTGAGAGACAGCTAAGTAACAGCAATCGTCTTCACTCCAACCCTAGCAGGCAGTCGTGGCTGATTTTCACATTTTCAATAGTGAAGAGTTTCGAGGTGGTGGATTACTGGAGCCGTCCTTTTGCGAGAGTGGAGGGAAGTGAGCGGGCAGGACGTGTATGTAACTCCTTGACACTAGGCTCGTGGACCAAGTCTGTTCCTCCGTCAAAACGGGTGGTGAATCGAGGATTATCGAGCGGTGCAAGGAGGTGCGCTCCTGTTGCGCAGTTTCCTGGTTCAGCGTGGGAACAAGACCCAGAGCCCAAATCCAACGGGTGCCGAGACCAATTATCGGAACGCAAGAGCCGTGATCCGTTTCTGTAAAAGACGGGAGGAAGGGTTCTCCCCGTCATATCTTCTTGCAGACGTCTATTCAACCAATTTACAACCGCCACGACCTGCCTCTGCCCCTCGTCCTTCATAATTCTGCTAACTCTCTGCGTCAGATGGCAAGTTCTGGGACTCCGATCTTGCGAAAGGTGACACAGCTTACACAACCCTCGCTCTTGGAGCACACACCGACAACACATACTTCGTGAGTTGGTCTTCCATCATCTATACCAATTCTCACCATCTCCTAGACTGATCCATGTGGCCTTCAACTATTCCACCTCCTATCGCGTACCGACGGCTCTGGTGGTGCCCCACTCCTCGTAGATGGTTTCTACATCGCCTCCTTAATGAAAGAGCTTTACCCAGAAGCTTCATACGACTTACTCTCACGTATACCAGTCCCAGCACACGCAGCCGGGGAGCCATCAGCGCTGTACACACCCTCGCCGCAGTCAGGATATCCAGTTCTCGGGCATAATATTGCGACTGGGGAGCTAATCCAAGTGAGATGGAACAACGACGATCGCAGTGTGATGAATCATCTTCCGCCGCAGTTGGTTGAGAACTGGTAGGTCGTGTTTTATATCTCTGTTCGGCGGGTCCTAAGTACTTCTATGCAGGTACGATGCCATCCGGTTATGGAATAAATGCTTGACAAGTGCGGACTCGGAGTACTGGGTGCAACTTCAACCTGGGACAGCCATTGGTACGTCTGCGATGTCATTTCGAATGGGCAGTATCCTCAATTCATTCTCAAGTTATCGACAACCACCGAGTGTTACATGGGCGTTCAGCATTCGATGGCAAACGGCGGATGTGCGGGGCGTATATTGGCGTCGACGAGTATAGGTCAAAGCTCGCTGTACTAAGTGAGAAGTTTAACCCCGACACGGTGGTACAGGCGACGAATGACCTCCCAGATACCAATGTAAATGGCCGAAATATTTGGAATGGCGCTTTATAAATAAATGGTCCGTTGTCGCAATCCTCTTTTTGCACACTTTCCACATGCAGGATATATTTGTACTTCTGATGGGCTTTTGGGATTGGGGCGTGAGATCCCTCTTATTCCGCTTATTCCTGGCTCTGCATTGGAGTATGATCATCGCCCTTGCTGTCATTGTCTAATTGTATATAAGGGTGAGCAAAAGCGGGGAATTGAAATCCTCGGACGAAGGTAGGCGATGTTCAGACAGCGGATGACATCACCCAGCCATGGAAATAAACCCGAGCCCAGTTGCGAACGTTGAGCACTCTGGAGTAGTACTAGATTTGGCTCTACTCTGTCCATACGACAGCCATTGGTATATGCTCTTGGTGTACTATATTTCGAGCTCATTTCCTCGGAAGGTGTCGACCACCAAGTGTTGCGTGGGCTTTGAATCTGTATTTGATGCGGATGAGTACATTTGACGTCTGTTGACGAATCTAAATCGAAAATGGGTGAGATAGACTCTGGTCATCTTGACTTGATAGATGGACCATAGGCAGCGTGAACGGATATGGAGACCACCAAGGGCACAGTAGTGATCAGGCCGTTGCGGGTATCATCATCTGGTTTGGAGTTAAGACTGTTAGATACGAATAGTCTGTATGTGAAGCTTCGTCAACAAATGAATTAGATGGACACGAGACACTAAAAGAGTAATCTCAACGGCCGGCGTGAAAGGACGTGTTCTAGTAAGTATAAAGTATCGTTGATTTGGAGTTTAGCCGCCAAGCATGTCGCGGTTGCAGTTGTTTTCCGACGAACCCATCTGAACCCAACTCCGGATCCATAGCCTTCCTCTCCAAAACACTGAACACACACTCAGACCTTTGTTTCCTTCCAGATCAAAATCCTCGACCTCCGCGTCTCTCCCGTACTCGTTCATAGAACTCTGTATCCAATCTAAATCATATACTCGATTGTAGGCATCATGGCAGGACTGGAACTCCGAGCCAACGTCAGCTGTCGATGTTGGTGTCACGTTGGGCCAACGTCGGCGTTGACTCCTAGCAGTTGTTCGAGGTAGATGGTACGTGGTTCCAGCAGGTGATGTACAGCAAGTAACCACCTGAGACGATGGACGTCGATCGTTGAGCGATCAATATATACTTCCTTCGGCATATTCGTTTGGGTCGATGATCGTACGATTGGGTGGGAGGGTGGAAAGTGACATCATAGATTCGAGAGGCCGAGGGCAAGATTGTCAGATTTTGGCGTCAAGTGAGGATGAAACGAACCTAAGTATATCTAAATGCCTTGAAGTTGGCCAGAGTAACAGAGTACGTCTCGTCCGAGCCGTACCAGTGTCCATGGGCTGATGGGCTGTCCTGGTTCGTGGAGTCGGACGGACGATGGCTATAGGCCCTCGTACGTATGATGATTAGGTTTAGTGGCACTGATGATTGGGACCCGGGTGAGAAAGAGGAAGGATGAAGGGATGAAGAGGGAAAGATAGAAACCACAGGTGTAGAGTCGTTGGCAGAGAGGAGAGCTCGAGGACCGCAATTGGTGCAGAGGACCTGCAGATAGAAGACGACGGAGAGTGTGGTAATGGTGAATGGGCTCAATGGCAGCAGGAAGCGAGCGGAATTTTGAGGTGGTGCCGACTACTGGAGGGGGAGAGGAAATCGAGGGAGACTCCTGCGGGCAGGACATGTAGGTGAGGATTGCCAGGTCGGGCATAAAAAAAGAGGAGGAAGGAACGAGACAAACCTGGGCCGTTCCTCCGTCGAAATGAATAGCGAATCGGGGGTTTTTGCGTGGTGCAGGTGGTTTAAGGAAGCTTGTTCTGGTTCAGCGTGGGGACAAAATCCTCACTGTCACGGTGGCCTTCTCCTTTTCAACTCCAGTAAATCGTCTGAACAAATGGTCCACTCCTGTCATAGCTCCTGCGTTTTGACTCTTATATGGCTGATTTTATCTGCGCTGCCCTAGCATCAAGCTCCCATCGCTGCACAGACGTTTGCAGAATCGAACACCCTTACAAGTTACAGGAAGGGTCTCATACTCTGGCCAATCAGCCTGAATCGCACATACTGGGTATTCTTATTGCCCTCCCAACACTTGCCTGTACATGCTTGAGTTGCGCATGGCCGATACCGCGCGGAGGTGTAAGCAACGACGACGGAATTTATGAACATACTTGTCTGCGAATGGAGGAAACACATGAAGTGCGATCAGTGCTTCGTGGAATGAAGGGGAACAGCGCGATGATCCCGCATTTGTGTGCTTATCTGCATGTGAGATATTCTCAATCTCTTTGAAGCTTGCTGGATTGGACAGAAAGCCTGAGAGGTTCGAGACGTAGAATTGTCCAGTCCTCTTCCGACTCGGCATACAGTAGTAACACAAGGGACACCCTCGCTTCCAGATTTGAGGAATACATGACCCCCCATCGCAGAAAGTTCAACCCAACTCCAACAGCTGCCATCTAATTGCATCTTGTCCCGCTCGGGAAGACATACTGATATCCCACCTACAGAAAATGAGATAAGCGCATATTCCACTCTGCCGTAAAACTAACCGAAGGGAAGGGCCATTAAACGAAAGGAGCCTGAGTGATCTTCACTGCTGACGATATACAGTAGGGTCCTAAAGCTGAATCATACGATAATCAGCATTGCAACAAAGAAGTGGTAAAAGTGCAGCACCTGGAGATGGGGTTAGAGAATGATGAACCAGATGACGATAACTCGGGGAACCATACATAGGAGAGTCAAATCAGACGGTTGTTCAGACAGGGAACATCAGAAAAAAGATTCAACATGCAACCACGCACGTTGTCGAGAGAGTCAGGCTTGTTGGAGTCAGCATCTCCTTCCTAAGAGGTAAGATCAGCCATGTTAAGCTATACAGGGACCAGAGAGGAACCACGCACCTCCTGAAAGTCCAAATCAACCATGTGAAGTCAGAAATTGAGTGAGTGCATTCGGGAGTAGACCGCGCACTTGCTAAGAGTCCAAATCAACCATGTCGAGTCAGAAATCGAGCGAGTGCATTCGAGAGCAGACCACGCACTTGCTGAGAGTCCAAATGAACCATGGCAGGTCAGATCTCAGAAGTCGGGTGAATGCATTCGAGAGCAGACTACGCACAGCCTGGGAAGACAAATTAACCATGTCAAGTCAGAAATCAAATGAGTGCATTCTAGAGTAGACCACGCACAGCCTGAGAGTCCAAATCGACCATGGCAGATCAGAAATCGAGTGAGTGTATTTGAGAGCAGACCACGCACTTCCTGAGAGCCCAAATCAACCATCTCAAGTCAGAAATCGAATGAGTGGGTTCGAGAGCAGACCACGCACTTCCTGAGAGTCCGAATCAATCATGGCAGGTCAGAAATCGAGTGAATGCATTCGAGAGCAGACCACGCACAGCCTGAGATTCCAAATCGACCATGTCAAATGAGAAATCGAGTGAGTGCACTCGGAAGTAGACCACGCACTTGCTATGAGTCCAAATCAACCATGTCGAGTCAGAAATCGAGCGAGTGCATTCGAGAGCAGACCACGCACTTGCTGAGAGTCCAAATCAACCATGGCAAGTCAGAAATCGAGTGAGTGCATTCGAGAGCAGACCACTCACTCGCTGAGAGTCCAAATGAACCATGTCAAGTCAGAAATCAAGTGAGTGCATTCGAGAGCTGACCACGCACAGCCTGAGAGTCCAAATGAACCATGTCAAATCAGAAATCAAGTGAGTGCATTCGAGAGCAAACCACGCACTTCCTGAGAGTCCAAATCGACCATGTCGAGTCAGAAATCGAGTGAGTGCATTCGAGAGCAGACCACACACTTGCTGAGAGTCCAGATCAACCATGGCAGGTCAGAAATCGAGTGAATGAATTTGAGAGCAGACCACGCACAACCTGAGAGTCCAAAGCAACAATGTCAAGTCAGAAGTCGAGTGAGTGCGTTCGAGAGCAGACCACGCACTCGCTGAGAGTCCAAAGCAACAATGTCAAGTTAGAAGTCGAGTGAGTGCGTTCGAGAGTAGACCACGCACAATCTGAGCGTCGAAATCAAGTCAGTTGAGTGAGTGCCTTCGAGAGCAGACCACGCACAAGCTAAGAATCCAAATCAACCATGTCAAGTCCGAAATGAAATGAATGCACTCGAGAGCAAACCACGCACTTCCTGAGAGTCCGAATCAATTATGGCAGGTCAGAAATCGAGTGAATGCATTCGAGAGCAGACCACGCACTCGCTGAGAGTCCAAATCGACCATGTCAAATGAGAAATTGAGTGAGTGCACTCGAAAGCAGACCACGCACCATCTGAGAGTCCGGATTAGCCATATCAAGTCAGAAACTGAGAGAGTGCATCTGAGACCAGACCACGTACTTGCTGAGAGTCCAAATCAACCATCTCGAGTCAGAAATTGAGTGAGTGCATTCGAGAGCAGACCACGCACAGCCTGACAGTCCAAATTGACCATGTCAAGTGAGAAATCAAGTGAGTGCATTCGAGAGCAGACTACACACTTCCTGAGAGTCCAAATCAACCATGTCGAATCAGAAGTCAAGTGAGTGCATTCGAGAGCAGACCACGCACAAACTGAGAGCCCAAATCAACCATGGCAGGTCAGAAATCGAATGAGTGCATTCGCGAGCAGATTACGCACTTCCTAAGAGTCCAAATCGACCATGTCATGTCAGAAATAGAGTGAACGCATTCGAGAGCAGACCACGCACTTCCTGAGATTCCAAATCAACCATGTCAAGTCAGAAATCGAATGAATGCATTCGAGAGCAGACCACGCACACCCTGAGAGTCCAAGTTGACCATGGAAGGTCAGAAATCGAGTGAGTGCATTCGAGAGCAGACCACGCACCATCTGAGAGTCCGGATTAGCCATATCAAGTCAGAAAGTGAGAGAGTGCATCTGAGACCAGACCACGTACTTGCTGAGAGTCCAAATCGACCATGTCAAGTCAGAAATCGAGTGAGTGCATTCGAGAGCAGACCACGCACTTCCTGAGAGTCCAAATCAACCATGTCAAGTCTGAAATCAACTGAGTGCATTTGAGAGCAGACCACGCACAGTCTGAGAGTCCAAATCAACCATGTCAAGTCAGCAATCGAGTGAGTGCCTTCGAAAGCAGACCACGCACTATCTGAGAGTCCAAATCGACCATGTCACGTCATAAATCGTATGAATCCATTCGAGAGCAGACTACGCACAACCTGAAAGTCCAAATCGACCATGTCATGTCAGAAATCGAGTGAGTGCCTTCGAGAACAGACCACGCACTTGCTGAGAGTCCAAATCAACCATGTCGAGTCAGAAATCGATTGAGTGCATTCGAGAGCAGACCACGCACTCGCTGAGAGTCCAATTCAACCATGTCAAGTCAGAAATTGAGTGAGTGCATTCGAGAGCTGACCACACACTTGCTGAGAGTCCAAATCAACCATGTCATGTCAGAAATCGATTGAGTGCATTCGAGAGCTGATCACGCACAACCTGAGAGTCCAAATCAACCATGTCATGTCAGAAATCGAGTGAGTGCATTTGAGAGCAGACCACGCACTTGCTGAGAGTCCAAATCAGCCATGTCATGTCAGAAATCGAGTGAGTGCATTCGAGAATTGGATCACTGTTACGCACCGCCTGTAAAATGACAACGAGTCATCAGTCAACAGCTTACCCATGGGGGATCTCTCAAGGCAGACGAACCAACTGTTTAACATGGATATTGCGGATCAACCACAACTGAATGTCTTGATCTGTGCCCTTGTTCATGTTTTCATCCCTGACAACATCTGTTCTCTGAAATCGTGCGCCGCAATCATTGGCACTGCGCAGTGAGTTGAGATGTCAGCGAGAGAGATCATAGTACACAACAGGAAAATGATACCAATCAATGGAAGCACTAGTGGACCATCGCTCGACTTTTGTCTCCTTCTTGCAACGAGGGCACCTATATGTGTTGAACTCCATCGTCTTTATGATGTCCTCAAAATTCTTTTCCTCAGTTAATACCACCCTCATGACGAATTTCGTATTTGGTCCTCGACTTCTCTCAAACCCAACTTCGTCGGTCATCTGGATCACTTCATCACCCGTGTCCACGCAGAGGTCATACATCCCTTTGTCAATAAAACGGATGAGGGTGCGATCTTCAGGTGTTTCTTTTTTCATAAAGAGTACTCGTACGGCTGCTTTTAATTGCTAGATGAACATTTCAATACCCTGGCTCCTTGCATTGCACGTCATGAGGACTTACTTCCAGCGAGCCGGCGTAGTCAACGGAGATAGAAAATGGGCGTCCAGTCGCATCGATGAGCTTTAGATCTGCTGATACACAGATCGTCACCCTTGGGTTCGTCGAACTCATATCCATGAGTGTTAGAGCCTGTAAAAATACTTTGTGAGCACCTGGTATAAGTGTTGTAGGACATGGCCCCACGTACCGAGTAAGTAGTCAAATAAAACATAATGTCCTGCGTGCACTGAGAGAGGATCTGGGAGACGGCTGTGTGCCTCACTTTGCGCAGGCTCTTCAGCTTCTCCAGCTCATTGGAGGTATGCGTCAGCTGCCTGGATACCACATTAGTGAGGTTTGACCAAATGAAAGTACCAATGAAATACAGAATCATGTCGTGCTGGGCCTCCAGCATTCCAGATGACGAAGCTTCTGGTAAAGTGGTGATTTTATTGAGAAGCCAGCGAAGTTTAGTGGTCAGTGCTTTGAGGGCTTGTTCATTTTGGGAAATTTTCTGCGTGCCATCATGAGTAGGATGCCATCTTAGACACTTCGTACTCACGTCGACGATGGTCAGAATACCGAGCAATCCACCAATCGCATCTTTCAGTGGGGCTCCAACAACAGGAATGGCTCCTACGAAGGGTGCTAGGGCAGTGCCAACAACGTTGGTGTAATCCCGGGCGCGGCTCCCAAAGGTCTTGTTTGAATCGACGGCGAACTCGGTACCTGGGGCTGGTACTAGGTTTCCATGAGACACGCCCGCAGTACTCGACTGCAGAGCGAAATCGCTAGAGCCGATTGACGGTGCAAAGAAAGATGGCCTAGTAGGACTAATGATCGCGGACTCTTGTCGTGAAGCCTTGGGTCGTCGAAGACGTAGGGGGATAACTTTCATTAGCAACTCGGGAAATAGAGAAGGCGACTTGGCTGCCTGGGGCATCTGGGACATCTGTGTGTAAGATATTGCGAAGCACTTGGTGCTGGTAAGATCGTGGGGGACGGGAGGGAAAAGGGTGGTGCACAGCAGTTATCATGAGAGCTTCGTCGATAAAATATAGACTGACAGCGTTAATGGCAGCCCTGGGAACATGTGCTGTGACTTTCATCAGGCCAAGGCGCATGGCTTTATCGCGCCAGAGGCGTGTTGAGGATATCATGTTATATAGGTTCGTCATATTATTCCTTCCGCTGCGGTGATTCTGAAACGTCATCTCACCAACCTTACCTTCTAGGCGTCATCCACGACCCCCAAATCTTATTATAAAGAGCAAAACATCCCACCTCTCCCTCCAGCCGCTCACTCTCTTCTTATTTTGTCACACCTGGCCGATGATCCTCTCAAACGGACGTACATGATGACAGTATTCACCTGCTTGACACTAGGGTCGAACCAGCTAGCTGATACTGCTAAACCACCAACCATCTGCCTCGACGGCGACGCAGACATTGGCGCAGATAGCAGTGTTAGCCCAAATAACACCGGTACTGATGACGTCGAGGATTTGGGAGATGCAGAGGTCCGGGAATTCGGATTTGGATGTCGACGAAGCATGCTTTGGTAGATTTGCATTTGGAGGGAGGCAGAGGTCTAGGATTCGGTTTTCGATTCGGTTTTCGAACGGAGGCAATGAACAGAGGTGGTCAGCGCTTGTTTCTTGACCTTTGGTCATCGCTTGTGGTGGCCTGTGATTGTTCACTGGGAAGCAGAGGTCCCACTGTCCACTATCGAGTCTCAAATCTGGAGGGCTGGGCCAGAGGTTAGCAAGTCTCCCCTCTTCTATACTGAAGACTAAAACTATGAACGCCTCTTCCTGACCAGTCCTCGAATCCCATCCCAGACCGCAAGCAGCAAATCCCGTCCTGCCAACCGGCGAACACCTAAGCCTTAGGCCCATAAAACTGGGAACAGGGAGCGCGTTTCACTGCTCCTAACACGTCACCGGCCGTGTTCCGTTGCCAAGTCGAACTCGCGATCTATATTGTCCAGCGTTATCCGTAGCGTCTGCTCCGCGTCAACTACCTCTTTCATTCGGACTGCCAACTAGGAACTCTGTAACGCCCATCCCTCGTTACCCGTCGTCCCCTTCTAACCTCAAGCTCCAGGCAGAAGGCCCTCGAGTCATCCATTTATACACGCAACCGGGGCACTCATCAGAACGAGAGGCGGCTCAACAGAACGCTAGATAGCTCAATTGAAACCCCAGACGACCCGATTTGCTTCAATCCATGAAGTTGGAAGCATATTCGCTTGAACACTGTCAAACGATGATCACACTTTGTCCAAGCTCCCTCGAGTAAAGCCTTAGAAACGATTGCATGCCCCCCTTCAGCCACGCTCATTCCAAGCCTTGGAAAATGTCGACTTGGCCCATAATACACGACCACTCCCACCCCAGCCTCTCAAGCATTTGGGATTGTCCGCCTCAATCAGATGCTGGCTGGACGAACATCTGCCACGACTCAAGGCCAACAACTCTCGGAGAGCGTATCTGGTAGAGTCCTCCGCTTGTTTTGCGCCTGGAAAACCAACATGTACATATACATATATGCCGCATCCACATCTACACAACGACTACGATGGGGGGTATGCTGGTTCAAACCTCAAAATCACCTTATGAGGATTTGGATTTGGGAGGCGGAGGTGCGCTGGCTGGAAGCAGTGATTAGGGCAGAGGCGTTTGGAATGAAGAGGGGGTGCGGTTGGTTGGAACTTGGGGGTTAGTGTACGCAACCTACTTCTCGTACGACATTAACTTATAAAAAGACATGTAGGGCCAGAACCATCAACATTCTTATCGATGTGCTTGTCCGGCACTCTTGGAGTGAGGTGTGCACGGTGGAAGGGTGAGCCACCATACTGCATAGCTGCTGATCCTTTCCTAACTTTCTAATTTGCAGCCTTCTTTCAACGTGGAAACAAAAGCCTTCAAAATGCTCTGTTAACGCTGGATGGCCGCTGCTTCACATTTGCGTATAAAATTTTCAATATAACTTCCCTCTGGAGAGACCCGTTTATTGGTTTTACGCCACCTAGAAATCTTCGGTACCCCCGCTGCAGCCTTTATCCGTCATTGCAAGCCCATCTCCGAGAGAATAGCAGTCAGAC
>Ga0247741_1002048_pt1 | contig 11228 bp, 11 predicted proteins | sample UWRJL213509R2_FD_180945 | JGI IMG/M metagenome (GOLD analysis project Ga0247741, IMG submission 180945) | Plant litter microbial communities from Arlington Agricultural Research Station in Wisconsin, United States - UWRJ-L213-509R-2 | ecosystem: Environmental > Terrestrial > Plant litter >...
ACTAGTTGGCACCTCAGGATAATCAGGCAAGGCATAACCTTGTGATTGTAATTCTTTAATCGCCGCTTTCAATTGTGGAACTGATGCGCTGATATTTGGCAATTTAATAATGTTGGCTTCTGGCGTAGTCGCAAGCTTGCCCAATTCGGCGAGGTGATCGCCAATACGTTGTTCTGGTTTTAATAAATCTGAAAAGGCGGAAATGATGCGCCCGGAAAGCGAAATATCGCGCGTCTCAATGGCAATGCCAGAGGATTTGGTAAAGGCTTGAACTATGGGGAGTAAAGAGTAAGTGGCTAAGGCAGGGGCTTCGTCGGTTTGGGTGTAGATAATTTTAGAATCGGTCATTTTTTACTTTAACTCCGTGGATTTCATGAGGCTTAAATGACATTTAGCCTTGTGAGCTTTGCCATAATGATATGAAAAGGGAAAGAAATTAGCCGACAACACCTACAAAAATAGTGAGCGTCATCTTTAAAAAAATCGCGCGCAGTATAACAGTGCTGTAAACTTTTGGCATTCGCGAGAGCCTCCTATTAGCCAGAAACTGGATGACGGCTCTCTTTTAATCCCTTCAACTGGATGCTGCTCGTTCCATGTCATTACTCATTCTTTTTAATAAGCCTTACGGTGTGGTCTCCCAGTTCAGCGCTGGCAGCACCGGCGATAAAGACCGCCCAACCCTGGCGCACTATATAAAGCTGCCCAATGTTTACCCTGCTGGCCGTCTCGACCACGATTCTGAAGGCTTGCTGCTACTAACGGATGATGGTCAGGTTCAACATCATATCGCCCACCCCGCCCATAAACTTCCCAAAACTTATTGGGTTCAAGTGGAAGGCGCGCCCAATAGTTATGCGCTTACCAAACTTCGCCAGGGCGTTGAGCTGAATGATGGAATAACCTTGCCCGCCGAAGCCAGGCTAATCCCTACTCCGAAATTATGGGAGCGCGACCCGCCGATTCGCAGCCGCGTAAATATTCCCACACAGTGGGTTGAGATTGTTATTACCGAAGGTAAAAATCGCCAAATACGCCGTATGACTGCGGCAGTTGGGCACCCTACTTTGCGTTTGGTCCGCGTGAAAATTGGCAATTGGACTTTGGAAGGCATCGCACCCGGCGAATACAAAGCGACTACGATTAATCTACCCAAATCTGCTTTAACGGAAATGCCGCGCTCCCGAAATAGTCGACCAGCACAAGTTCAGGAGCGCAAGCCCGCACCTGGCGATAAAGCTAAACCGGCGGACGGCCAAAAACGTCCTGCACGCAGCAATCCAAATGGCGACAAAAATAACGCGAGGCCTCAAGCGCGCAAACCAGACGCAAGTAAGCCAGCAGCGCCTAAACGCAGTGTCGCAACCAAGGTAATTATTAAGCCATCGCGCACTAAACCTACTGAATAATTAGGAAGATTTATGACTTGGGCACCGCATGTAACAGTCGCCACTATTATCGAACGCGATAATCGCTTTTTGATGGTTTATGAAGATGCTGACGGCAAGTTGGTTTACAACCAACCCGCAGGCCATCTCGACCCGGATGAAACCTTACAGCAAGCTGCCATCCGCGAAACCCTTGAGGAGACTGGCTGGACCGTAAGATTGACGGGCGTTGTCGGCGTTAATCTTTATACGGCACCGAGCAACGGTATCACTTACTGTCGCAGCACTTTTATTGCCGAAGCGTTGACTCAAGATAAATCGCGCGCCTTGGATACAGGGATTATCGAAGCCGTTTGGCTGACGTACGAGGAGCTTTTAGAACGCAAAGATCAATTGCGCAGCCCTATGACCCTGCAGATTATCGAGGAATACCGCGCAGGCCGACGTTTTCCCTTGGAAGTGATCGGCTAACACGCGTAAAATGCCCGCCTCATTTCCCTAGCTGCAAAGTGCCTTATGTCCCAAGCTACCAAACCTCTCGTCATAGTCGGCATGTCCGGCGGTGTTGATTCTTCTGTTTCTGCGCTTTTACTCAAGCAACAGGGCTATCAAGTCGAGGGCCTGTTTATGAAAAACTGGGACGAAGACGACGGCACCGAATACTGTACCGCCAAAGAAGATTTGGTTGATGCCGAGCGCGTTTGCGAGAAGATCGGCATCAAACTGCATACCGCTAACTTTGCAGCTGAATATTGGGATAACGTCTTCGAACACTTTCTCGAAGAATACAAAGCTGGGCGCACGCCTAACCCAGACATCCTCTGCAACCGTGAAATCAAATTCAAAGTATTTTTGGATTACGCAAAAATGCTGGGCGGCGAGTTAATCGCCACCGGCCATTACGTGCGCCGCGAAGACCGTGGTGACCACACCTACTTGCTCAAAGGTCTCGATCCCAACAAAGATCAAAGCTACTTTTTACACGCTGTGGGCGAAGCTGAATTTGCAAAATCACTGTTCCCGATTGGCGATATTGAAAAGCCCGAAGTGCGTCGCATCGCCGAAGAACACGGCTTGGTTACTCACAACAAAAAAGACAGCACCGGTATTTGTTTTATCGGCGAACGCCGCTTTAAAGATTTCCTGCAACAATATCTACCAGCGCAACCGGGTGAGATTCAAACGCCAGACGGTACAGTGATTGGTCACCATGCGGGCTTGATGTACCACACTATTGGTCAGCGCCAAGGTTTGGGCATCGGTGGCGTTAAAGGCGCCAATGAAGAGCCCTGGTTTGTGGCGCAGAAAGATTTAGACCGAAATGTTTTAGTCGTAGTGCAAGGGACAGATCACCCGCTTTTATTCACCAATCATCTGATTGCGCAACAGGCCCATTGGATTAATGGCAGCCCGCCCTCATTAAGCTTCACATGTACCGCTAAAAATCGGTATCGCCAGGAAGACCAAACCTGCACGGTACGGGTATTTGAAGATGGAACCCTGGACGTGTTATTCGATACATCGCAACGCGCCATCACGCCGGGCCAGTCGGTAGTTTTTTATCAGGATGATATTTGTCTTGGCGGCGCGGTTATCGAAGCGACCGACAACATTTAATTTCTTTGAGCTGAGCTTTTACAAGTCACAGCCCGAACTATGAGTAAGTAGTGTGAGTAAAAACCTTCAAGAAATTACGCTTGCTCTCGCTGGCGTTATTCAAGCCGTCGTCTTGGTAGAACAAGCAGCTAAAACCGGCTATGTGCAGCCAGATGCCTATAAATGCAATATCGAAAGTTTGTTCGACCTCAATCCTAAAAGCACGCTTGCGGTTTACGGTGGCGACACGCAAAACTTGCGGCTCGGCCTTGAGGCTTTGCGCGATATGCTGAACGGCCAACACAAACATCAAGACGCCATGCGCTATGGTTTAGGCGCGTTGCATCTGCAAAAGAAACTTGCAGCCCGTAAAGATATGCTCGGCGTGGTGGCAAGCCGAATCGCACAAGCGGCAGCGCAGGCAGAACACTTTTCATCAACCCATGAAAATGTGATTGGCAATCTCGGCCAAATTTACAGCGAAACCATCAGCACATTCCGGTTTCGTATTCAGGTAATGGGCGACTACAACTATTTGCAACAAGCACGTATCGCCAGCCAAATTCGCGCTTTGTTGTTATCTGCCATTCGTTCATCCATGTTGTGGCGACAATTAGGTGGAAATCGCTGGCAATTATTGTTTCAACGCAAAGCCATGGCCACAATCGTAGATAATCTACTGCGAAGCCCGCTTCATTAAAACCCCGAAAACGCCTGAAAAATCAGGCGTTTTCCGTTATGATGGCGGCTTTTCCAAGCTTATATTCCCGTTCGCCCTTTGCACTCAGGACTCACGGGAATATCAGTTTTATTAATTTTCACTTTCAAACGAGAACCCGCATGACCAATTCAGTGAATGACTCTTTTGCTACCCTCTCCCCGCTCAATGCCGTATCACCTGTCGATGGCCGCTACGGTAAACGCACTGTTGCCCTGCGCAAAATTTTTAGCGAATTCGGATTAATTTTTTTCCGTGTGCAAGTAGAAGTTCGCTGGCTGCAACAACTCAGCCGCCACGCAGGAATTCCAGAAGTTCCTGCATTTAGCGCAGCAACTAATGCGCAGCTTGACGCTATTGTTTCAGACTTCAATGAAGTTGATGCACAAAGCGTAAAAGATATTGAACGCATTACCAATCACGATGTTAAAGCAGTTGAATATTTTCTGAAAAATAAATTTGCTGGCAATCCAGAATTAGAAGCTGTTTTAGAGTTCGTACATTTCGCCTGTACATCAGAAGATATTAATAATTTGTCGCACGCATTAATGTTGAAAGCTGGTCGTGAAGAATTTATTAAAGATGCACAAGCCATTATCGACGGCGTTGTAAAACTCGCACACGATTACGCTGACGATGCAATGCTTTCTCGTACTCACGGACAAACCGCATCACCTACTACCGTAGGCAAGGAAATGGCTAACGTTGCCGCACGTTTACGCCGCCAATTGAAATCCATTAAAGAGGTAGAATTGCTCGGAAAAATTAACGGCGCAGTGGGCAATTACAACGCACATATTTCCGCGTATCCCGAAGTCGATTGGCAAGCAAACGCGCAGGATTTTGTAGAGAGCCTTGGCTTAAGCTGGAACCCTTACACCACGCAAATCGAACCGCATGATTACATTGCCGAATTGTTTGATGGCATCGCACGTTTCAATACCATCGTTATCGATTTCGACCGCGATATTTGGGGCTACATTTCTTACGGTTACTTCAAACAAAAAACAATCGAAGGCGAAGTGGGCTCATCCACTATGCCGCACAAAGTTAACCCAATTGATTTTGAAAACTCCGAAGGCAATCTCGGTATCGCTAACGCGGTTTTCACACACCTCGCACAAAAATTACCAATTTCTCGCTTCCAACGCGACTTAACTGACTCAACTGTATTGCGTAACATGGGCGTAGGTTTCGGTTATGTAATGATTGCTTTTGCATCGACCTTGAAAGGTATGAGCAAATTAGAAATTAACCGTGCACGTTTAGCGCAGGATTTAAACAACGCATGGGAAGTATTGGCCGAGCCAATCCAAACCATTATGCGTCGCTACAATGTGGATGAGCCTTACGAGAAATTAAAGGCGCTCACTCGCGGCCAAACGATTACTAAAGAAGTGTTGGCAGCGTTTGTGGAGACTTTGGATATTCCAGAGCATGCTAAACAAACCATGCGTGATTTGACTCCGTCGAATTATATTGGGAATGCAGTGGCGCAGGCGAAGGCGATTTAAGATTGTAAAAATCACGATAGAATAAAGGGCTCATCGAGCCCTTTATTTTTGGTGCAAAGAAATTACACAAATATATTCAGGCAAATGATTATGACAACTCCTCTTACCCATCTCGGCGATATGCCGATTCAAAAATTTTTGTTGGACTACTGGCAGAAAAAACCTTTATTAATTCGCAATGCATTTCCGAATTTTGAATCGCCGATTGATGGTGATGAGCTTGCGGGTTTGGCGCTTGAGGAAGAGGTTGAATCGCGTTTGATTTTGGAAAATGGCAAAACTCCGTGGGAGTTGCGCAATGGCCCTTTTGATGAGGATACTTTTGCAAATTTACCGGAAACTAATTGGACGTTACTGGTTCAAGCGGTGGATCAATGGGTACCGGAAGTAAATTTGTTGCTCGATAATTTTCGTTTTATTCCCAACTGGCGGTTGGACGACATCATGATTAGCTTTGCGCCTGACAAAGGTAGCGTAGGGCCGCATTTTGATTATTACGATGTGTTTTTATTGCAAGGTGTTGGTAAACGCCACTGGAAAATTGGACAGAATTGCGATGTAACTTCTGCGCATCTTCAAGGTACGCAATTGCATATTTTAGAAAATTTTGAAACTCAAGATGAATGGGTTTTAGAGCCGGGCGATATGCTTTACATTCCGCCCGGCGTTGCGCATTGGGGAACCGCGCAAGGTGATTGTATGACTTACTCGATTGGGTTCCGTGCGCCGAGTCATGCATCGATTGTGGATGAAATGAGCCACGACATTGCGCAAACATTAACTAACGATTTACGTTTTAGTGATCCCTATTTGAAGCTGCAGCAAAATCCCGGTGAAATTAATGCGGATGCGATAGCGCAAATTCAAGAAATTATTAAGCAACATTTTACCGCCGACAATATCGCGAATTGGTTTGGTAAACACATGACTGAACGCAAATACGGTCAAGAAGAAATAGAAAGTGATGACGAGATTACTGCAGATGATTGGCAGGCAGCGCTCTCAGAAGGAGATATGTTGTGGCGTCACCCAGCGGCGCGCGTAGCATTTCACACCCAAGATAATTCCACCCAATTATTTGCTGATGGCCAAGCGATTCAGTGCTCGCGTGAACTCGCTGAATTAGTATGCAACCATGTTGAAATTAGCTGGTCGCAATTAAAACCCTTGGTAGAAGATTTATTTGACCGCGCTGCTATTACACAATTGATTAATCAGGAAACTTTATTGGTGGATGAGTAACTTCATCGCTAAAAAAAATATGACCTATTCAATTATTGCAGCAGATTGGCAAACCCATCGCGAATCTTTACGAAAGATTCGCGATATTGTTTTTATTCAAGAACAACAAGTTCCAATTGCCGATGAATGGGACGATAAAGATGAAACCGCCATGCATTTTCTGGTTGTTAATGCACAAGGTGAAGCCGTGGCTTGCGCGCGTGTTTTACTGGAAAACAAGCTGCTTCACGTTGGCCGCGTTGCGGTGCTTATTGAATATCGCCAAGCGGGGATTGGCCGCCGATTAATGCAATTTATTTTGGAGTGGTCTGTAAAAGAACATCCTGACTACAAAGTCTATTTACACGCGCAAACAAGTCGCATAGCATTTTATGAACATTTGAATTTTATAGCGCATGGCAACGTTTTTATGGATGCGGGAATTCCGCACATTGAAATGTGGTATGAAGATAAGGAGTAAATTATGAGCGAAGTGTCATCAGTCAGCCCTGATTTATTTTTAATAGATTCATTGAGCGACTTTCAGTCGCACACACTAAAATTAGTAACCCAGTCGCGTCGCAGTATCGCTATTTTAAGTCACGGTCTTGATGCAGCCATTTATGCACGCGATGAGTTTGTAGAAGCCATATCAAGCTTTGCCCGCAGCAGTCGCAATGCACAAGTCCAAATATTGGTTAAAGACACCAAGCACTTGGTTGAGAGTGGCCATAAACTCGGCAAATTACATCAACGCCTTTCGAGCAAAATTCTGTTACGTAAACTCACTGTTGAGCCAGACAATACCGACATGGGTTTTATGCTTTGCGACACCAATGCCCTGCTCTACAAAAATGATGATGCGTTTTACAAAGGCTTTGCAAATTATGATGCGGCCGTAGAAGTAAAACGTTTAAGTGACACCTTCAATTACATTTGGCAATACGGCGAAGCAGAACCCGAATTACAAATATTAAACATTTAAAGCACTGCACAAGGGTCGCGCGGCCTTCATTATCGGAATTAGCGTTGCCAAGCTCACACAAAATGTAAATTTGCACTTTTCTTCGGGAAATAGCGTAGTTTTAGGTTGCTGATTCCTTTTTTATCCTTTATATATAGCTCCAATCCTTGTGACGGGTATTTTGAGCCTTGAAAAACAGGGGTTTTTTAGCGAGTCTGAGATTATTTTAATCAACTGATTGCGCAGCTTGCTGACAGAATAAACACATCTACATGATCATCTACGATAAAGGAATCCACCATGGTTGCCAAAAAAACTCCTGCTGCTAAACCAGCTGCCGCCAAAGCTGCTCCTAAAGCTGCCGCTGCAAAACCTGCTGCTAAAGTTGCTGCACCGAAGGCTGCGGTTAAAGCTGCTCCGGCGAAAAAAGCACCTGCTGCTAAAGCTGCTGCGCCAAAGGCTCCGGCTAAAGCCACTCCAGCGAAGAAAGCACCTGTAGCTAAAGTTGCTGCTCCTGCTGTTGTAAAACCTGTCGCAGAACGTCAAAACAAAACTCAAATTTTGCAACAAATTGCTGATGCAACCGAGTTGAGCAAAAAACAAGTTCAAGCCGTGTTAGATGAATTGACCAACGTTATTGAAGGCCATGTTAAAAAGAAAGGTATTGGCGAATTCGTTTTGCCAGGCCTGTTGAAAATCACTACTGTTAAAAAACCTGCTACTAAAGCACGTAAAGGTATCAACCCATTCACCGGTGAAGAAGTTACCTTCAAAGCTAAACCAGCTAGCACTTCAGTTAAAGTACGTCCGCTGAAAAAATTGAAAGAATTCGCGCTTTAATTGCGAATAAATCTTTCATCATAAAAACCCCGCACTGCGGGGTTTTTTTATACACAAAAATACACTAGTTTTAAATTTTCAATGAACAACTAGGCAGAAGACCATAATATGAAACGCATCCTAATCTTAATAACAATGCTATTAAATGTTAATTACGTTCACGCCGATATAGAGGTTGTTAAAACAAACTCAGGTCAAATTTCTGGAAGCCTCGGCGACGATAAGTCGGTACATATTTTTAAAGGCATTCCCTTCGCAGCGCCACCCATTGGAGATTTGCGCTGGAAAGCGCCACAACCCGTAAAGCCTTGGCAAGGCATTAAACAAACTACCGCTTTTGCACCTAGTCCCATGCAAGGTAAACCTAATGAATTTGGTGTGTACACCCGCGAGTTTTTAATTAAGGATGAACCGCTAAGCGAGGATTGCCTCTATTTAAATGTATGGACTGCAGCAAAGTCCGCCACCGAAAAAAGGCCGGTTATTGTCTGGATCTACGGTGGCGGCTACGTGTCTGGAGGAACCAACGTGCCTATTTATGACGGTGAAGCTCTAGCTAAAAAAGGCGTGATTCTGGTGAGTATCGCTTATCGCGTCGGGATATTTGGATTTTTTTCGCACCCTGAATTAACACGCGAATCCCCGAACCATACATCAGGTAATTACGGATTGATGGATCAGGCGGCGGCACTAACCTGGGTGCAAAATAATATCGCAGCCTTTGGCGGCGATCCTAAAAATGTCACCATTGCCGGGCAATCCGCTGGTGCATTTAGTGTTAATTATTTGGTGGCATCGCCGCATACAAGAGGGCTGTTTGCAAAAGCAATTGCCGAAAGTGGCGCAAGTATAATTCCCACTTCAAACAATATAGTTTCTCTCGCACAAGCTGAACAACGAGGTGTTAAAACAGCGGAGTTGTTGCAAGCAAAAACGCTTGCGGATTTAAGAAAATTATCTGCTGATACGCTACTAAAACAAAATAATTTTCGTCCTATCATCGACGGCTATTTTTTACCGCAAAGTGTCGCTGATATTTTTGCCGCTAATAAAGAAAATCAGGTGCCGCTTCTATCAGGCTGGAATGAAGACGATGCTTTCGTAGATAGCTTTCAAAATGCTGCGGATTATTTTACAGAAGCAAAAAGACAATATGGCGATAAGGCTAATGAATTTTTAAAATTTTACCCGGCAAATACCGATGCTGAAGCTGAGAGATCGCAAATACGCGCATCCAGAGATATCACTTTCGGTGGAGCGAGTTACCGCTGGGCAAATGTGCAGAGTGCGAAGAAAAAGTCCAAAGTCTATGTGTATCGCTTTGCGCGTAGAGTGCCTGCCTCGCCCGCATTTGCTAGATATGGCGCATTTCACACTGCTGAGGTTGGTTACGTATTTAATAACCTTAAATTCCTGAATCGTCCCTTCGAGCCAGTTGACCAAACGCTGGCAGATATCACATCAAGCTACTGGGTAAACTTCGCGAAAGCTGGTAATCCAAATCAGTATAGCTTGCCCTATTGGCCGGAATATGAACCAACTACGAGTCAGATAATGTTGCTGAATGAAAAACCCGCTGCAACAACATTGCCTGACAAAGCCGCATTGGATTTTGCACTTGAAGAGATGATCGATTAAAAAATATTTATCAAAATTTATGAGAGCATTTTATAGATGCATGATAAAAAATTATTTTCTCATGCATCTATAAACTAAATTCCAAATGCTATCTCGCTAAACGTATTAGATAGTAGTAAAACCTTCGCCAACCAATGCATTCTGTATGCGCTTGATGCGTTCTGCCAATTCATCGTGAGTGTAAATTTTAGCGGGTGCTTTTCCCCAAATCGGTTGCGGCCAGGCAACATCTTCTTCAAAACGCGCTATGTGATGGATATGTAATTGACGCACCACATTGCCAAGCGCGGCGACATTCATTTTGTGGGCATCAAATAAGCTGGTCATCACCTCAGATAGACGACTGCTTTCGCGGATAAACTGAAATTGTTCGGCGTCGCTCAAATGATGAATTTCAAAAATATCTTCCACTTGGGGCACCAGAATACACCAGGGATAATTGGCGTCCTTGCTAAGTAAAAGTAGTGATAAATCGAAACGGCCAATCACAATTGAATCTTCTGCCAAACGCGGATGAAGCTGAAACATAGTTAAACCCTTTTACACAATTTATAACTCTGCCTGACGTTGCCGCAAAAATGCGCATAGCGCAGGCGAAACCTGAAGTGATTGACGTGATGGCGTCTGTACCTATCGCCCGCAGCACCGTAGAATAAGCGCCTTTATCGCTCCCATTATAGACATTTTACGAAGAAGACTATCTATGCGTTCCAGCCGATTTTTAATTGCAACCCTGAAAGAAACACCAGCCGATGCAGAAGTCATCAGCCACCAGCTTATGTTGCGTGCGGGCATGATCCGCAAACTTGCATCTGGCCTTTACACCTGGTTGCCGCTGGGCTTGCGGGTGTTGCGCAAAGTAGAAAATATTGTACGCAGCGAAATGGATAAATCCGGCGCGCAAGAAGTATTGATGCCGGTAGTACAACCTGCCGAATTATGGGAAGAGTCTGGTCGCTGGCAGCAATATGGCCCTGAATTATTGCGCATTACTGATCGCCATAATCGCGGTTTCTGTCTTGGCCCAACGCATGAAGAAGTGATTACCGATTTAATTCGCGGCGAAATTAACAGCTACAAACAATTGCCTGCAAATTTCTACCAAATCCAAACCAAATTTCGCGATGAAGTACGCCCACGTTTTGGCGTAATGCGCTCACGTGAATTCATCATGAAAGATGCTTACTCATTCCACAGCAGCACCGAATCATTACAAGAAACTTACGATGTAATGCACCAAACTTACTGCAATATTTTTACGCGTTTAGGTTTGGGTTTTCGCCCAGTGCTGGCGGATACAGGTTCAATTGGCGGCGCATTCTCGCACGAATTTCACGTGTTAGCCGAAA
>Ga0247741_1002049_pt1 | contig 11226 bp, 18 predicted proteins | sample UWRJL213509R2_FD_180945 | JGI IMG/M metagenome (GOLD analysis project Ga0247741, IMG submission 180945) | Plant litter microbial communities from Arlington Agricultural Research Station in Wisconsin, United States - UWRJ-L213-509R-2 | ecosystem: Environmental > Terrestrial > Plant litter >...
ACATTTGAGACGGTATTTTAGGCGACATTCGAGGGTGTAGGACTGGAGGTAACAATTGAGAGACCGGGAAATATCGAGACGGGTTCAAAATTCAAGATCTGAGGATGTTTAAGACTCAGGATTGGCGCTGTTGTCGCTGCCATGTGCTGGCATGCAGTAAGTCGCGCATCGCGCAACATGACGTGACATGTAATCGATCACTGTTGATCGTGAGAACGGGTGACCAGCCAACGGTTTCCGCTTTGAATTTCAGTGACGCGTGGACGCGTGACGTAGAACATAGGCAGCGCCATTTGCCGACTTTCTGCTTGTCAATGTCTAAGTTCGTGAAAATCGAACGCTTTCGAATTTTGATGGCACCTGGTGATGTGCTGGAGCCAAATATGTAACGGAAATCCGCGTTAGTGGACGCTTGCTACTTCTCTGCTCTGGTATCCCTCCGTGGTTTTATTTAAAATAATCTCAAGATCTATTTGTTTGATGATGGTGAAAGTTCGGTGAAATTGGAGCACTTACTAGATATGTTTATGCTGTTGCTTTAGTACAATTAGTCCGGCATAAGGTATTAGTGCTAGATTTTCAGCCGTTTGATCGTCCTTGGTTGCGCGTGTGTCGTAGATGGACTGAACGAGGTTGGGATGTTCCCAAGTGAATAGTAAACGTTTAAACCTCTTCTTCTGAGTACAGCCGGACGTTATTTGGTCCAGGCACCGGGTCACGTGTCAAATTTCGAAAGCGTTCGATTTTCACGAACTAAACTTATGCAAAGCACTACCTATTAAGCTTTGAACTAGTATCGCCTCCTTGCTTTAATACACAACAAGACTACAGTATGGATCAAATGGAGGTGATGTGACCGTTCTATATGTCGTTCATAATGATATCAAGGCCTACCATGCAACTCTTCTGCGTAGGGCGGTTGGGTACACAAACATGTCGGTCTGCAAGTCAGGAGATGTTGAGGGAGGAACACGAATTTCCTAATTCCATTTGAGCGGGACGAGTATAGGATGGTAGGAAACAAAGAGTTACCCAGCTCACGACTGATCATGATTGATCGGTTGTGGATGAACGGACAGTAAGTGCTCACTACTCCTGTCGTCGTGACTATTGTCGGCTAATGGCATAGATTTTGGCTAACATTAGGCAGTGCATAGATTCTGTTCTGCTGAATACATCCTTACTGAACATCATCACCCTTTGAATTTCTATGGGACTTGTTGCTGCCGCGCAATGCGATGGCCTATCCAATAAGTCTCGTTAGCTGTCAGTACATTTTCACATCTTCTACCCCTTTCAGCAACCTGAAGGTTGTTCAGATTTCGCCCCCTTGCGCTAAATCAACCGTATGTGGATACGTACGGGATGTCGGGCCGTTAATACCCAGATTTGGGTCGTACAAGGAATGTCTGCAAGTTGGGTGCCACCAACCGCCACCACTGATCTCGTTCCTTCTTCGTCTCACTACTAAATTTCTGTCCTTGTGGATTCATTCTCCCCATAGTTGGCCGTAACTCTTACACGCTCATTTATTCACACCAGTCTCCTACACGGATATGATTCCTACAACCCGAAGTGAAAGGCGCAGGCGCCTTCCGAAGAATCTGGGACCTCCTCCTATGACTCGTTCTGAAAAGCCAAAACGTGCACTTAGTCTAACCTGCCCTTCAGCACCACTGAACCAGGTAGTTACCGACCCTCCATCGAAGAGGTTGAAGTCGGAACATGTGCCACTGAGCTCAATGGGTCATCTCCACGATGCCGGGGCAGATTTACATTCTTCTGTCGAACTCGAAGGCAGGTTGGCCGATGCCAACTCTCGCGTTGCAGCTGGTACGACCAAAGCCACTGTTGATCAGTCTGGTATGTCAAACTGTATTCGCATATCGCCGCTTGTGTCTCACTTACCCAAAATATAGTGTCCCATTTGCAGGCGCAGCCTGGTATCGAAGAGAGGAAGAAAAAGATGGCTCTTGTCACTAAGCTCAAGCAGCTCAGCCAATCAGCGAAGCTTGGTGGTATCAAAGCCCGTGGCCCTTCTGCTCGAAGGTCTTTAACACATCAACACAACCCTGGAAGTCTAGTGCACAATCTTTTGACCACAATATCGCACGTACAAAGCGCTGGCGCCCCTCTAATATCAACAGTCCAAGGTATCATAACATCTACTCTTCGCTTTGCCAGCATCTGATATCTGATTATTCGATTAGCTGCTCCTCCTGCAGTAGTTGTAGTTCCAACACCCGTTGAAGGGTTTTCTACTCTGCTTCCAACGGACGTAGACCCATCGTCAAAAATTTCCTTGTCCCAAGGTGCTGACATTTACTGCTGTTCTTGACCATACCTGATTATCATGCCAACTGCAGTTCCATCTGGAGTAAACGAAATTTCTACGCCTCCCAAGTTCCTTGCCTCAGGCCCAGAGGTATCACTGGATTCACAAGTGTCCATGCCCAAGGAGACGCCCAGCATTTCCCCTGTCATAACATCTCCTCCGAATGTTCCTCCGAGCCATGCAAGCTCCAACCAGTCGCATACCGAGGGTGCAGTTGGCTCTATCTACGTTTCACGTCGTATACACTAACCTAAACATACAGGGGCCCGTTTGCTAGCTCAGCCTGGTATTGAAGAAAGGAAGAAGAAGATGGCTTTGGTCGCTAAGCTTAAGCAGCTTGATCAATCTAGGAAGCTTGGTTGCATCAAGACCCATGGACCGTCTGCTCAAAAGCCTTTGGCACGTCAACGCAAACCTGGAGGCCCAGCTCCCAAACTTTTGACCTTCGTACTGCACATAGAAGGTGATGACGGCTCTCCTCCGATGTCTCTCTCACCGCAAGGTACCAATAATGTCTGCTATGCACATCGTTCGCGTCTGATATCCAAGTTATTATAGCTGCTCGTCTTCCTACAGCAGTTACCACACCGGCCGTGGGGTCTACTCTGCTTCCTACAGAAGTAGACCCATCAATATCTTCCTTGCGCCAAGGTACCAGCACACTTACTGTTATTCTAATTGACCATACCTGAGTTGAAGTTCCATCAGGAGTAAATGAAGCTTTTACGTCTTCAGAAGCCCCTACCTCAAGTCCAGAGATATCACTGAATTCACAAGTGCCTGTGACTGAGGAGACACCTAGCATTTCCCCTGTCATGGAATCTCCTCCGAAAGTTCCTCCAGGCCATGCAAGGTCCGACCAGTCGCCTATTGAGGGTAAATTTAGCTGTATACTTTTCACGTCGTGCATACTGACCCAAACATACAGGGCTTTGTTTGCGATCCCAGCCTGGTATCAAAGAGAGGAAAAAGAAGATGGCTCTGGTCGCTAAGCTTAAGCAGCTTGACCAATCTGCGAAGCTCGGTGGTATTAAGACCCATGGCCCTTCTCCTCGAAAGCCTTTGGCCTTGACTGGAGGCCCAGCTCCCAAACTTTCGACTTCAGCACCGCAGATAGAAGGCATTGGCAATGCTCCTCTGATCTCTCCCTCGCCGCAAGGTACCAATAATGCCTGTCCTGCACATTGTCAGCATCTGATATTTGAGCTACTCGACTAACTACTCCTCCTACAGCAGCTGCAGTTACTACACCGACTGATGGTTCTTCCCTGCTTCCTACAGATGTAGACTCATCGATATCTTCCTTGCTCCAAGGTACCAGCACAATTACTACCATTCTTCTTGAACGTACCTGATTATCATGCCAGCTGCAGCTCCATCTGGAGTAAATGAAGTCTCTACATCCCTCGATGACCCAACTTCAAGTCCACATTCACAAGTGCCTGCGCTAGAGGAACCGCCTAGCATTTCCCCTGTAATGAAATCTCCTCCAAGTGCTCCTCCGAGCCATGCAAGATCCATTCAGTCGTCTACTGGGGGTATGTATACCTCTATCTGTCTTTCACATCACATATGCCGACCTAATATACAGAGAGCCTCTTACGAACCCAGCGCGGTATCGAAGAGAGGAAGAAGAAGATGGCCCTGGTCGCTAAGCTCAAGCAGCTTGGTCAATCGGCGAAGCTTGGTGGTATCAAAACCCATGGCCCTTCCGTTCGAAAGTCTTTGACACACCAACGCAAATTTGCGGGTCAAGTGCCCAATCCTTTGACCACGTTACCGCAAGTAGAAGGCGCTAGCGCCCCGCTGATGTCTCTAGCATATCGAGGTACGCTTAGTGTCTGATCTGTGCGTTATCAGCGTCTGACATTTGAGTTATCCGACTCGCTACTCCCTCACTTGCAGCAGCTACAGTCCCAGTGCCTACCGAGAGTTCTTCTAATCCGCTTCCTGTAGACCCGTTATCAACATCTTCCTTGCCCCAAGGTGGTGATACACTTACTCCCGCTCTTCTCAACCATACCTGATTATTATGCCAGCCGCATCTCCGTCTGGAACAAACGAAGTCTCTACGTCTCCCAAAGACCCTACCTCAAGTCCAGAGGTATCACTGGATTCACAAGTGCCCACGCCAAAGGAGATGCCTAGTATTTCTCCTGTCATAGGACCTCCACCGAATGTTCCTCCAAGCCATGCAAGGTCCAACCAGTCGCCTATTGAGGGTAAATTTGGCTATCTACCTTTTGCGTCGTATATACTGACCTAAAAATACAGAGCCTCGTTTGCGATCCCAGCCTGGTATTGAAGAGAGAAAGAAGAAGATGGCTCTGGTCACTAAGCTTAAGCAGCTTGATCAATCTGCGAAGCTCGGTGGTATCAAGGCCCATGGCTCGTCTGTTCGAAAGCCGTTGACACATCAGCGCAAACCTAGGGGTCTAGCGCCCAATCTTTTAACACCAGCACCCCAGGTGGAAGGCGCCTCGGTGTCACTCTCTCCTCAAGGTACCTGTGATGTCTGTTCTACTCATTGTCAGTGTTTTATATCTGAGTCGTTTCAACAGCTACTTGTCCTTCTGCACCACTTGCATCTCCAACAACTGGTGTCTCTGTGTCTCCCAAAGGCCCAGTCCTGAGCCCAGAATCATCGCTCAAGTCACAAGTGCCTTTTCTGCTCTCGCTGAAAGAGACTAGAGTCATCCTTGCACATGGATCTTCTCCGAATGATCCCTCAAGCGTCATGGCTGGTATAGCTGCAGAACTCAACCAGTCACCAGCTGACGGTACACTCTATGTTATCTTTTTGCGTATTACATTGTACTGACCTCGACGACAGAGCGCTGTTTGCCAACTCAGCCTGGTATCAAGGAGCAGAAGAAGAAGATGGCTCTGGTTGCTAAGCTCAAGCAACTAGGTCAATCGGCGAAGCTTGCTGGTGTCAAATCTCACAGCCCTTCTCTCCAAAGGGCTCGGCGCAAACCTGGAAGCCTAATTCCCAATCGCTTGACTTCCATCCGTGAAAAAGCTGGCGCTCCTCCGACCTTATCCTCTTCGCAAGGTCAGCTCCTATCATGCTCCTCATGTATCTGCTTATACATCCGTAGAAATGGCTCATCCTGTCGAAAATGGAATCCCCTCGCCTCTAGATGCTTCTGTTCCCTCTGGTATTTTATATTATTTTCCGCATCCAGTTAGCATCAGATTAAGATCTCATTCTTAGGTCCGTTCCAAGAACTTCCCCCAGTAGAGGCATCTCCCATAGAGACGATCCAACAATGGAGGAATGTCGGTCAGTATTTTTCGCCTACTCGCCTATTAAATCTTTCACTCTAGTCAACTCTTAGTCTGGGAGCAGCAAACTGCAGACATCAACCATGACTCTGATACAAGTTTTTCAAATGCTGTTCTCTCCGCTAATGCAATGGGAAAACAGCGAGCTGTCCATTTTGATGATCGCTCCATGGATATTGACGATGTCCCTGTTAATGGCGATATTGATGAACACAGCCGCAACGGCGATCCAGTTCTCAAACCATCTGGTACGGATGCTGTGAGTGCTTTCCAGCCCTCTAGCCTTCAAAGGGTCAAATATTTATGATCCCCAACGCCAGCATGTAATATTCACTGCACTGCGGGCTAACCCAGTAAATTCCTTTGTCATTTCATTCTATTTTATTACGCTTACATGGCCTCAGTCGTCGCCCTGCAACAATGGGACTATTGCCCTAGTCCTTGAACTTTTGGCAGATCAGAATGTCCAGTTACAGCAAATTTCCACTGGAGTGCACTCAAGACCTTCCGTTTCACAACCTGAAACGTCGGAACCAACAGCTGGCCCCTCTTACCGACGTAGGAACGCTAAGGCGAATGTCAATCGATCCCTTCCCCGTGTGCATGACCAACGACACCTCCCTCGCCAACTCCTGGACTTGAAGGTCAGTTGGACCCCTTTTGTAGCGCCTGTCATTCCGAGCTCATTGTTGAGGTATCAGGACTCTGTGAGACGCTTCATGCACGAACTCATGCTCTATCCTGCATCAGCATTGATAAGCGCCAGCGCACAAAATGTCAAGAGATACAATAGAAGGGATCCTGACGCGGTGGGCCCAGCGCTAGATCCCCTCGTCCTTGATCTCACCAGCAAAGGTGCCAGTCTCTGGAACAGTATTGCCGCTACATATTTTTTGGAGAAATTTCTGTCTCTTGGCCTTTCCACCACTGCCTCCAAGGAAGAAATCGAGCGGATATTTAGTTCGCATATCGAACAGCTTCGGGCAATCTACGCAAAACAAAACTTCGACGTGGATCAGAGGCTGGAAGCGCAATATGCTGCAGTGAAGAAAGCTCGTTATAGTCGAAGAAGACAAGTATGTCCACACTTTGTCCACTTGGTTGTATATATTTATCGGCGACTTAGCTGCGAGACAGACGATGCAAGGCGTCACTAGAACCTTTTGAAGAGAAAGTTCCAGAGGCGGGGCGCCTTCGTTCCTTGGTCAGGACGCTACCAATGGATGCTGTTAGCGAGGACGAGAGGGAAACTGTGGATGGCGAAGAGTACTACTTCATTGTTCAACAGGACTGGCGGAGTACTGAGGCCGACGATCTCTATGAGATTCTGGATGCCCTGCACATGTCCACTCACTTTAGCGCCAATGACCGCCCTCATTCTGGGCGGTTCTCCCACATACGGAAGTCATCAAATCGCATGTTTGAAGGCCCTGCTCCCGAGTGCCTTCCAAGTAACTTCTACAAATCGGAATATCTTTCTGGCCTCTCAGAAGATCAGAAAGAATTCTTAAACATGAAGTCCGCTGCGGATCTTTCGTTCCCTGCCAAATTGATGAGGTACATTGCTGTCCTATGTTCTGGAACGGAACTAACCTTTTTACAGGATCGCTTCGAGGTTTAGGTATGTGAAGACCCGCGGAGATATACCCTTGTCTCGCGACGACCCCAGCGTAACAATCTACGTTGACGGCGAAACTTACACGAAATTTCTTGATGCTGAGTGAGGTAAGCAAGTCTCTGCTATGCAAATTTGATTGTAACATTTATGTGGACGGTACTGCTAGAAGAGGATAACTCGATTGCTCGTGCCTCAATGGATCATGATATTGCCTTTTGAACCATACTAGTCTACATACCGATTCCCTACCATGCATTCCACGACTCCAGAATAAGATGCCGCCGTTTTAGTGAGCTTAAAATCACATTGAGAATTTTTTGGCAATTGATTCCGATTAGATTAAGAGAAATTAGCTTCTGTTCGCCGATTATAACGAGTATTAGAGGCCTGCATCTTGTTAAATCTTTCTATCTAACCGACATTCAACTCAAAGGCTCCTGAAGCAGCTTGGGTATCGAAGACAGCAACGTTTGACGTTTGGGTGACATTCAATAGACGTGTGAAAGGCAGGGACTTTTGACCCTACATTCCAGTTTGGAGAAGCATAAGCATCTTTGGGGCGGTAAAAACGAGAGATTATCTTGGGGATCGGAGCATTGTTCTAAGGAAATATGTCGAATGTAGCGTGCATGATCTTAAATGCCTTAGTATTTGTGAATACAGCGGTGATAGATGCGATGAGAGGGTTGGTGCCTAAGCCATCACGTCGCCGCCAAATGGATGGGCATGAACCAGAATGGTGGAACAGAATCTTGGCCTTGGGCGACGAAAGTCAAGAGGGTAGACTGGTAATTTTGGAGCGGGCCCGGGCCGGTGCCCCAGTTATCAAAATGGTTATGGAAGTCATCCCAGGCTGAGGCACTCTCTCAGCAGTTCCCACTGGTCAAACGACCTGCTCTCCGCCTCAAATCTGGAACTTGGAATCCAACACTGTCTTGAACATTGACCCGGTCTCTCAATCGTTACCTCCAATCCTACACCCTCGAATGTCGAATGTCGCTGCTGGGAAAGTCGCCCAGAGGCTGGGAAGCGACCTCTGAGTACCGCTCCCAATGTCCGAGTTTGCAGAAAATCTTGTCCTGAAATGGCCTCTCTGTGTGGTTAACTATTGAAGATAATCTCAAACATCGCCCTAATTCTACTTCAAATGACGTGCTGCCTCAAATCGAGTCCCTTCGAAATGGTACTATGCTGGTCGTCCATTTTATTTGCGGAAACGTCGAAACCACCTCTTTCATCCGTTTCTTACTACGAGAACCGACCTAAAATCGGTACAAAAGAGATATCGAACGGCCAGAATCAAATACTCCGACCTCTCCTAGATATTGCGCTGATCATTGAGACCCCATGCTTCAAGTGATTCATTTACAAGACGAAATTGTAGGTAGATATACAGGATTTAAAATGCAGGCTACCAAACCCCCACCAACTATACCGAATACTATCAGGGCTTGTTCAGAACATGACTTTCTAGTAACTTGTTCATCAATAGTAGAGAGGTTTGCATCCCTTTGAGTGTTTCGTTGATTTCCGCCATCCCTTTCAGCGTTTCATTGACCTGCAACAATGTCACGTTGATCCGTTGTAAACCCGACGTGACTTCATAATGGAAGGCACGGTCAGTTGCTTCACGAACTCCAAAGAGCTCCTGGAGTTTGTTCAGGATGGTAGGTTCTTAAAAGGAAGATTAGAGGGGTTGGGTTTTAAAGCAAACGATCCGAATAGCGGCTCACCAGTATCATACAAAGAGCTTGCGCTTTTGTTGGATTTGGTGCTTCCTTTCGTTTTCGGTGACCATGACTCCTCTGGGACATGGAACGGAGCAGATGCTGATACCGCAGGAGCATGGGGTGCAGGGGCGGGTGTTTCGGGAGCACCAGCTACACCACGAGATGCTCGCTTGAGTGAGCGGCTGCGATAGCCAGGGAAGCCAGGAAGTCCGCTGCTCTCTGTCACCGCATCGTCATCCATCATCATAGGGACAGTCGCCTCAATCGTTGTGGAAATATGAGAATCAAGGCTGATAGCAGCCATGAGGTCAGGTAGGGCATGGATATTGAGTGCCCCGTCGACTAGAGGTACATCTTCTTGAGTGTCCGCGGGGGTGGGAGTCGCCTGAGAAGGCGAGGTGAAGACATCAGAAACAGGCACCATTGTTGAGTGACAGTTCTAAAACGCGGTGTGGAGGTTTATACCACCAACATCACAAGCAATGCCAAACAACGAACAATGGGTCATGCATACAGCGTGAAGATATCGATAAGATCAAGTTCTTCTAGATCTGTTCTTTTTACCACATGGGTCCCGCAGCTTGAGGGCACACATAGCCTGAAAAGAAGAGCTTCATCAAGAGCTGTTATTGTCTCTTAAGGACAATGAGCATGAGGACGATATAGATATTACCTCCGAGTCTGATGTTCTCTCAGATTATAGGGATTACGATTCTGTGTATTTATCTTTGAGATCGGTTTTCGATCTCATGTGGGTATGGCTAGCCTGATTTCGTTGGCGTATGAGAAATACTTATCTGGTGATCGGCTAACTGGTCCATAAGTGATTTATCATAGAAACCCTTTCATTTTCGTTTAAAGACAAATCATTTTTATTTGAGTGCTGGAGGAAAGACTCTACAAGACAGGCTGTCTTCAAAAAAGTATGTGTACAACCTCACAGCCATGGCAAGGAGAGACGTTGGACTCTTGAGTTGTTCCTCAGTGGTCTCTCAGGAGGCTGCACATCTACCAAGTCTTCGATGAATTCTCTAGCGCAGATGCGTCGCACTGCAGAGCATATGGCCTAAGTATCTGTAAAGTTGGATTTGGTCTCCAGCAGACCCAATCGTATAAATTAGGCTTCAACATACCTATCGACTTCATCGACTCTGCATTTCATAGAAAGTGTGCATTAGATCTTCTCCAGAAGTGGGCTCATACAGGATCTATATAAAATCTTAAGCGCTAATATTTTTAAGAGATACCTGATTTTTTCCGAAAGGTATTCCTCCCTCCTGAACGACACTATTAGTATACCACGCAAAATACACTGCGGATGCTTCGGTTGCTCTATAACTCCCAACAGAGAATACACGGGTATGGATAGCAGACGCCACAAGACTCCTTCATCTAAGCGTGAAAACCTTCGAAACGAAGTCTGACTCCTTCATTCTCTAGCGATGAAACCCGTAAACCTAATCCTAGCGCTAACCATTCTCGAGTGCAACCAGTTGTGCATGGCAATTCTTCAGATGATGACATTGACAGAGGAGATATTCCAAGTATCATTCAAAGCGACGTTCGAAGCAGCAACTCTGTTGCAAGGTGGCATTGCGTTCAAGGTCAGGGCAGTGGTTTTTTAACTTGCATTCTGAGCGAACGTTGTCGCCTTAAGAATGGAAGATAAAACTCAACGTGATGGGCAGTCCATCGGGTTAAGACAGCTCTGAGAACAGAGGGGAGAAATTTCGAGTCAGAATGGACCATCGCGGCTGTGGGTGTTCAGCACTCAGCGCTCAGTGCCGGTACGAAGCCAGTGAAATGCGCCGTGCGGAGGAGCTAGTGTTACACTCAGTAAAAACGGAAAGTCGGTCCTCGGTCTCACGGACGTCTCGAGATAGTCATTGGTAAGTCGAGTTGACTAACCTTCGACCATAATGTCGTTTTTTGCGTAATTCGTTGACTATGCTAGACACCATTCAGTCAAGGCCTAGTCCTGATTTCTGCCTCAATACACGATATCGTGGTCCAGCATTAGGCTCCTCCAGATATGCTTTCGGGTTGATACTATCAGGTCTTTCATTGTGGTATAGAATACGGTATTCATCTCATTTTTCAACTACTCTAATACATGCTCCTCAACTAGAAAGGGAACAGAGCTAGACTGGAGACTTTCGGACTTGTGCATAGAGGGAAGATGGGAGGATGATATGGGTGGGATTGACAAACAGTACGATACCTCGGTGAAATCCACTTGCCTTGAATTGCGCTGC
>Ga0247741_1002051_pt1 | contig 11225 bp, 12 predicted proteins | sample UWRJL213509R2_FD_180945 | JGI IMG/M metagenome (GOLD analysis project Ga0247741, IMG submission 180945) | Plant litter microbial communities from Arlington Agricultural Research Station in Wisconsin, United States - UWRJ-L213-509R-2 | ecosystem: Environmental > Terrestrial > Plant litter >...
AGGACAAGGGTCATGCTGTAAATGATTTCGAGCACCGTTTATCTGTCCGGAATGTTGACAGTGCATCAATAGCTGGGGAGAATCCACTGGAGCAACTGCTATTGCCCTCCAAATGGTCGCGTATGGTGGCCGAGCGGAAGGTCTTTATCACTCTGCCTTCATGCAGTCTGGCGCCCCCATCCCTGTTGGAGATATCACTGGAGGCCAGAAACATTTTGAGTTCCTAGTCTCCGAAACTGGATGCCACAATGAAATTGATTCTCTTGAGTGTATCCGCTATGTTCCCTTGGAGAAGCTCAAGGCAGTGGTTGAACGCACCGCTAACTACTTTTCGTACGAGGTTAGTGTTGATTTGTTATTCGTCACTTCGAATGTTGACAATTTGCTCTGCAAGTCATTGGCACTCCCATGGATTCCTCGTGTAGACGATACTCTATTGTATGACAACCCTTCGAAACTCGTGCGAGACGGAGCCATTGCCCCTGTCCCTGTTGTTTCCGGTATGTGCCACGAATGTTTTTCTCGGTAACAACTGAACTGAATGCTGTAGGCAATTGCGAGGACGAGGGTACAATTTTCGCCCTCTCCTCGAGAAATGTGACGTAAGTTGAGTAATCATCTGGGAATGGTTCATTACTGACACACTTGCGCAGGTCGGACGTCGATTTCTATGATTATATTACTCAAATTTGGTTCCCCGGTGCCACAACAGCAGAGTTAGACCCGCTGTGGTCGCACTATCCACCTGATTTGGTAGCGGGCTCTCCATATGCTACCGGCGAACTGAATAGCCTCACCCTTCAATTCCAGCGTGTGGCTACCTTCATAGGCGATGCGTTCTTCCAAGCGCCTAGGAGAAACCTGCTGAAGAATGCTTCTAACAAGATGAAGGTTTGGTCGTTCTGTACGTGCATTAATCGCTGCCGTTGGATTTAAACTTATATATCCGTGTAGTGAACAAACAGTCGAAGGACACGCCGTACTTGGGTTCGGTGAGCGATGCTGTGCGATGTCTCACCATAGTTGGTTGCTAATTTAAGGTCTGAAGTACCATGGTTGTGATTCCAATAGCGGCATCATGGACGACTATGTCGTCAACTTTGCCTACAGGCACGATCCTAACAACGGTACTGGACCTACTTGGCCTGAGTACACTGCCGGAGACCCTTTAGTATACACCTTCGGAAGTAACTTGTCGCAGAGCCCCACGATTACACGCGACACTTTCCGAGCCGATGGGATGGATTATCTCACCGAGCTACTTATTGCCCACCCTTTTTAAAGCAGCAATTATCGTCGATGGTGATGCCCGTCTGTAAGGTATTGTCGTACATGTTCCGCAATTAAAATTTACTAGTGCGCTCTTAGCTTGAGGCTCTGATCATCGTCTGCATTCTCGATAGTCCACGTGCAGCGCATAGTACACGATTGATCATTTGGTGGAATAAGTATCCTCTCGAGCCGCGGGGATTGCGCCAGAGAAGCCTACTTCCACGTAACATTTAATGTCTGTCTGACCTCTTTCTCACAGCGTCAAGATGTTGGCTCACTATTACGTTCCGTGCCCATTAGGATGGTCTCGTGTTGGAGTAGTAGCCTAGATTCCGCTTCCTGGACGATTGGCAGCGATTCACGCCGGGATACAGTAAAAGGCTGGCTTCTGATGCCACCCAAAGATCAAAAGTCAAGGTCTGCTCGAGCTGGGATACACATTTCTCTACCCTCTACCCCGACGAGCCTCTGCAACGATGTTATCCCCCAGCATGCCACTTCTGTGGGTGTTTGCGTTGAACAGGCTGATATTGGGAAGTCCTCTTGCACCGCCTACAATCGTGATGGACAAAGCGACCGTTACTGGTGTCCGCGATGGCCTCGTGGATAAATTCTTAGGCATTCCGTACGCCCTTCCGCCGTAAGTCACTTGCCCATGTTATTCATGTGCAAATCATTTATTATGCACTTCCCAGTGTCGGGCCTTATCGTTTTCGCTTGCCCAAAGCTCTGGGACCCTACAATGTTGACCTGAACGCAACGAAATATGGACCTTCTTGCCCTCAACAAAAACTGACACAGCTCAACGACCTACCTGGGAATATATCCTCGATCCTGGCACAATCGTCCCCTCTTCATCAAAATAATGCTACAGAGTCGGAGGACTGTATGTCTGGTATTAACGACAGAACATTGCCAATGACTTAACCAAATCTTAGGTCTAAGTCTCAACATCATTCGACCTTCATTCGCCACCGAGAAAGACAGGTTCCCAGTGGTAGTTGTGAGCATATTTTACCTCAATGTCAGGACTTTTTTCTGATTGCATCATCTGGTCAGTGGATTCACGGAGGTTAGACATCCCAGCTCGTCCTGATTCATGGGCTTATTTCAAAACAGGCGCCTTCGAGAATGGAAATTCGGCATCGTAAGGGACTTAGTGATTGAAGATTGATGAAATATATTCTGAACACCTTTTAGGTACGATGTGATGGCCCAGCAATTCGTTCAACGCTCTGTTACTCTCGGCTTGCCCATAATTTTCATGTCTATGAACTATCGGTGAGCACAGGACCACCTGGATCTAGTTTTGTTAATCAACTAAATCGTTTTGTTCCCAGACTATCAGGTGCGTGTTTATCCACAATTGGTCACATGAATACTGATGAGCAACTCTTTCAAGCGTATGGTTTTCTTGCTAGCAAAGAAGTACTTTACGAAGGCATAGGAAATGCAGGGCTCGTTGACCGTAAGTCTTGGCCTATTTCTGTGTCATCCTTGATGGCTCACTCCCTCACAGAACGCGAAGCAATGCATGTCGTAAAACAATATATTCATCTCTTCGGAGGCGATAACACTCGAGTACTCCTGTTAGTCACTCCCATTTCCCCCCCTTCTATCTAGCTTATTTTCATTTTGTAACGAAGCTGGGGCGAATCGGCAGGAGCCATCTCCGTAGCTTTACAATTACTTGGAGAGGGTGGAAATAGCCAACGCCTTTTCCATGCAGCGTTCATGCAATCAGGAGCGCCCACCCCTTCAGGAGATCTTCTGGGAGGTCAGGTATGTTTCTTTCTCTATCGAACACCCCTCTCAGATAACATAATTTTTACAAGAAATACTACGATTTTTTGGTCCAAGAAACTGGCTGTGCCAATGAGACATATACCCTGGAATGCTTACGCTACGTTCCCTTTGAAGCTTTGCATAACGCCATCAACAAGACTCCAGACATTTTCTCCTATCAGGTACGAGCAGTTGAATTGGATATTTTGCTAACTATTCACGTTATTCCATTGCTAGTCTCTCGCGCATGCATGGGTTCCTCGTTCAGACGGTGCATACTTGTCCACCAATTTCCAGAAACTCGTACAGCTAGGAAGGGTTGCAAATGTGCCAATTGTTTCTGGTGCGGATGCGTTCTCCACGGCATGCCGGACCATTGAGACTCATTAGTGCCAACGATAGGTAATACAGATGATGAAGGAACCTTATTTTCATTCTCTACTCGAAACATAACGTTGGTTTGGGAATTTATCATCGTCGGGAGCTTCCCTGATCGCTTTTCATAGATCGGAGTTGGACTTCAGGAAGTACATTGGCAGTCAATGGTTCCCGAAAACCACTGTCACTGAGCTCCAACCATTATGGAAGTACTACACATCCAAGTCAGCCAACGGATTGCCTTTCGACACAGGAGCCGAAAACAACTTCACATCCCAGTTTAAGCGCTTGGCAAATTTCCAAGGTGACATGATCTTCCAAGCCCCGAGGAGATTCTTCATGGAGTCACTGTCCGGAAAGCAGAAGCTATGGTGTTACCGTGAGTGACTTAGTAGAGGATTTTCGGCGCGACTGAAGCCCTTTTTAGTTAGCAAGCGCTCAAAGCTCGTTCCTTATGCAGGCTCGGTCAGTGCAAAAATCCCAGTTCCTTGCTTCGTGCTGACACATTGAATAGTTCCACGGATCTGACCTAGCCACAGGTCTCCTGAACGACTATGTTATCCAATTCGCAAACAACCATAATCCTAACAACGGTACTGGACCAAGTTGGCCCGAGTATACCGTCGACGATCCGCAGATGTACACGTTCGGTGTGGATATTCACCAGCCTCCCACCATTACGAAAGATGATTTCAGAGCCGAAGCCATAAATTATTTGACGCAGCTTTCCCTTTCCCACCCGCTTAACTAGATTTTCTTACAATTTGTCGACATGTGGACCTAAGTAGTGCGTGTTCGGTGCCAATGGGTTCACAATCGACACTAAATCCGCATGCAAAAGTATACAATGCGGAGTCGGAGTAGCGTCTTCATGAATAGGTGATTGGTAAGTACTCGTACATAAACTAGAATCGAAACCGGTATCCTTGGGGAATAATTTAATTATCGACCAAGGGTATGAATTCGAGCCATACCTAAACTGCATGCGCCACACTCTTCCAAGGCCCAAGGGCGGTGGCAGTGCAACTCCAAAATAGGCACTTGGTTGACCACTGTCCTTTTTCAGTGTTTGACGTTCAGACTTCACCACAACCAGGTGGCAATCAGCGCTCAGCTCTCAGGAGGAAGAGGATTTTGATGAGTATATTGCTCCACCTAACGACAAGAAGGCCAAGGTTTAGCTCAGGGTTAGAGCCTCGGAGCCGGTAGGAGCCTGGAGCACTGTCTGAGACCATGTCCGTGCCAGTGCAGGGAACTACGATTGCGCAGTCTTCGTCATGAAACGAAAGTCTAGGACTTGGAGTGGCTTTAATGCGGCATACTTAAGGAACCGTGCTCGCTAATTGAACCACGGTTTCGCCATGAAGACTTTCATTTTGTTCCCCTTCTATGTCGCAACGGCGTTGTCCTTGCATCTTTCAAGAGACCTATCCTTAACACCACCTACTGCTACCCTTGACGCTGCAACTGTGACTGGTTTCAATAAGGGAAGTCTGTCCAAGTTTCTCGGAGTTCCATTCGCTCAAGCACCGTAAGTATATCTTCGGCTTGAAACAATGTCAGCTCATTACCTTGTCTCAGAGTCGGAGACCTTCGATTCCGTGCCCCGCAGGGGGTCTTGTCGTACAATGGGAGTATCAACGGAACATCCTATGGAGCAATCTGCCCACAGCAGACTGTCAAGTTTCCCATTTCACTCAGTGACATCTTTGGAAATGTAACCGTGCCATCCTACGTGCAATCCATAATTGGCGGCTTGTTGAATTCTTCAAGCTCTACTCCGCCAGAAAGCGAGGATTGTAGGTTCTTATACATTCCTATATTTTCTGTTACTGATCACTTCTAGGTCTGACCATCAACATCATCAAACCTACGAATGTCTCTGCAAATGACAAGCTACCTGTCGTTGTTGTAAGTGCACATTTTTTTCTTGGTCGCATCCCATATTCAAGATCAAAATTTAGTGGATATTTGGCGGAGGATTTGAGCGAGGAAGTGCCAGCGGGTACGCATCTTATACCCTCCACCTCCTGTGCGACATCTCAAGCGTCAACTTTTATTTCAGGTATGATGATCTAGGTGTCAGTATTGTCAATCGTTCCATAGAGCTCGGACAGCCTGTAATTTATGCGTCTATGAATTATCGGTATATGATTTCGCCAATCAGATGCATTTCTCCTGCTGACTAGTAATCAGTGTCTCCGCATGGGGGTTTCTAGCAAGCCAAGAGGTTTTACAATCTGGCGAAGGAAACATGGGCTTACAAGACCGTGAGCGCAACATTACCATTCATTGTTGGGCTGTGTTCAAAGGACTTTAATAGAGCGTCTGGCTCTGCAATGGGTCCAGAAGTATATCAATAATTTTGGAGGTGACCCTACCAAAGTGACTCTGTACGTACCAAGCTAAGGATAATCTACGCTCGGTTCTTTATGCTGATACCAAGGATTCTGTGTTCGTATCGAATAGCTGGGGTCAATCTGCAGGCGCTATCTCTGCCTCCTTGCAGATGCTTGCATATGGTGGCAACTCGACCGACCTCTTCCGCGGTGCTTTCATGCAATCTGGCGCACCTATTCCGGTAGGCAACATGACCGGAGGACAGAAATACTACGACTCCCTCGTCGACCAGACAAATTGCGCCAACTCGAATGACACACTTTCCTGTTTACGAAATGTCCCGCTGGATGCCATGAAGAAGGCTGTGGACAATACGCCGAATTATTTCTCATATAACGTAGGTTCTGTTTCACTTAATCTCGTAGCTGTCGCTGAAGTAGTATCTCTGCTGCCAGGCTTTGGTTTTGGCTTGGTCACCGCGAGCAGATGGGCTATTCCTCCAGGATAATCCACAGCGGCTGGTCGAACAAGGGAAAGTGATGAATGTGCCATTTGTCTCAGGTAAGTTGCGTCTTCATTTAACACGTTTATGTCTCATTATCGCTTCAGGTAATGTCGACGATGAAGGGACTTTATTCTCGCTGTCCAGCTTGAATATTACGTCAGTGATTTATATTTCTTCCAATCAATTCTCGTCGTCTCATGCACACTTTCTTCAGCACCGACGCCGACTTTCACGAATACATATCCACCGTTTGGGTACCAGCAGCCAATGACTCAGCCCTTGAACCTCTCTGGACGTATTACCCATCCGATCCAAGCGACGGGTCGCCATTCGACACCGCTGACTTTAATGTCATCACACCACAATATAAACGCGTTGCGGCGTTCCAGGGTGATGTGGTTTTCCAAGCGCCAAGAAGATTCTTGTTGGAAAATCTTTCTGGGAAGCAGAAAATGTGGTCATACTGTAGGTGTTTGAAGCGACTCAAATCTTATGCGTCTGACTGATGGGGCATTGTGCTTTCTGAATCTCAGTGAGTCGACGACTCAAGGTCACCCCCGTTCTTGGGTCTGTGAGTACGCTTTACTTATTTTTAAAAACCATGAGCTAATGAAAGCTCGCATGGACCATAGTTCCATGCTTCAGACCTCGAGGTCGGTGTCCTGAACGACTACCTCATCCGTTTCACGTACAATCTCGACCCAAATAATGGCACTGGTACAGAATGGCCGGAGTACACCAAAGGCTCGCCCCAGATCTACAAGTTCCCCATCGACGAAGAAGATCCTAAAGTGGTGAATGATACTTATCGAGAGGAGCCGATGGAGTACTTGATGAATCTGTCTCTGGCCTATCCGTTGTAAGGAGACGAGAGCAAGCCCACAACAGACTCCATTGGATGATCCCTCTGTAGCCATTAGCTATGCAACGCTTTGCATTCACGACAATGTACTTATTAAGATAGTGCTACCTTCTCCAATGTAAAATAATCAGACTGTATTGATTCGTGAGAGTCGTCAAAGTTCGATATGTACAGGTGGATCATTGGAAGCCTCCTCCGTAGGTATTGATGCTGTGTCGGATGACGAAACGATTTTGGTTGTACTTGACTCCAGGACTGATGTCTCAGTTGGATTCAATGCAGATTGCAGGGGGTCCGTTGTAGTACTCGGCTCTATGGTATGCAAGGACGACGACAAGCCATTAGCCACAGGTACAATCATTGAAGATGCCAGTGATGCCACTACACTTGTCGCTTGAACAACCTTGCTAGCCATGCCCTTCTCCGCACTCATCAACAAGGCTTCATCGTCACTAAAGCTAGGAATGAATCTCGTCCACCAGAACGCGATCCGTAGTCCTCGGTCTAGAAGCCGCTCTTTGACTATGAACAGCAGGACCAAGAGGAAAAACCCGAAACCAGAGAGTATGAGCATCCTGTCAAGCCAGTCAGACTTTTCAAGAGCAGTGATAAGGTGCTTGGAGGTGGACATGACAGTTGTCAGAGTATCATGTTGAAGGGAGGTGGAGCGGAGGGTGGATGTGGATGTGTCGAGCATTTGGGTAGTCAAGACCGAACGCTCCAGTTCGGCTTGCATTAGCGCGATGGTGCGCCGTAAGGCATCAGTGACGTCTGAATTAGCCTTCATTAGTGCATCTTCACTGATAGTGAATTCAGAGTAAGGTTATGTAGGATGAAAGGTAAGTAAGTAGACATACGATGTTTTTTCACTCGACGTTTGCAGCTTTTCATCCTGTGAAGACGAGAGTGCGAACAGCTCATCTTTATTAGATTTACTTCGTGAATCAATTGCTCTTTTAGATGCAAGAAGGGCAGCTCGTGTGTCTCTCCGTAGACTTTAAAAGTGATTTTTTTTAGCAAACATTGTAGTGCAATGACTTTATAGCTGCACCTTTCGAGTTTGTTCTGGAAGTCATTGACAGTGTTCCTCAATTCCTTTCTGCTCTTATCTCCCTGCTGGTCCTCTACCATCATGTCGAGCTCCTAATCATCGTTCTTTAATTTGCCATCAATAGTGCCAGATGAACGAGACTCACTTCAATTTGCCGCGTAAGGAGAGCGGTGCTCTCTCGGAGATCATCAGCTAGTGTTTGCTGAAGTGATAGAGGTCCAGTGCATCTACGCAGGTTTGGCACTTCAGTATCGTTCAGGTGGTTATATCTTCGCTCTGCAGCAGATATGAGTGAGAGGGTCTCTTCAGGCAGTCGGCTCGGAATTGGAGGCATGGTCGTGAATATTTCGTCAGGTCGTCAGACCACGCCAGCGCAAAGCAAATAAAACTGAGACAAAGACTTTCGAAAATAAATCAACGGAGGGGCTGCCCAACTTTGTGGTGGTTGTGGTGAAAGACGTGGAAGTCGTGCTCGCAACTGCTCCGGAGTCGAGATGCGCGATAGCCCCATAGGGAAGCAACAGAGTCACGTGCAAAGATTATTGCACAGCCACAAGGACTTTCAATCGTTGACGATTCCTGATACCTATGAAGCTACGGAACCGATACATATCTGTGCTCGTCTTTTCTGACTACGAGAGCATATCTCGGCTCTGAAAACGTGATTTCTGACTCATAACGGACATGATATAAAAGCATGCGATCAAACCCACTTGAAGCTCCCCATATCATTTCCAGACGCCTAATTCTGCCATGGCGGTCGAACTCCAAAGGTTTCGCGGCGCTCTGGCTCTCGTTGGCGACGATATCAACACCATAGCTGCAACAGCGCTCAATTCTCCAGCTATCGACCGAAGCAATTTCAGGGCGTTGGACCCAAATGCCTTCCATATCACATTCGCGACAAAAGACGAGGTCAGATTGCTCACAACAGAGCAAATTGCTGCAATCAAGCTCGACACGCGCCATCTCTTCTCTCTTGGTGTTGGAGGAAAGGCTCGGGCGGGGGTGTACTGGGTGGTTATCGTTTGGGCTGCAGGACAGCAAGTTCGAAAGCAACTTGGACTTCCGCCGAAATATTTCCACATTACCCTTTCCTCCAACGATCAACATGATATCGACAAGGGCCTAGCATCACTCCTTCCACTCGCAGACTCGTCAAAGCCTTGGGCAGCCGACGTCCTTGATCACGTCGTCTTCACATTGCAGGTTTTTGGGAAGTTCAAAGAAGCAGAAGATTATGCTTCACAACTCATCCACCAGGACCATTCAACACACAAAGGTTTCCTTCGGTTCGGAGATGCCGCCTTCAGCAACAGGGAGTTCAAGCTTGCCATGCTATCTTATGCCCGTGCATACGAACGGGCAACCGACAGCAAAGTCCAATCATATTGTCTCAAGAAGCTCCTCGAATGCTCCAAAGAGACGGAATGGGGACAACTTCTTCAGGAGCAGGAAATTATCGAGCTGGACAGTTTCAAGAACCTATCAGACTCCTTCCTCGCTCCATGGCCACAAAGTCTGCTAGAGACATTGAGCAATCAGAATTTGACACCAACCCTTTGTCTCGAACCCAGACAGTCGCTGTTCATACCCTCACCGACAAAGTCAACAGGGTTCTACAAGCTGCCCCGCTTTTTCCGATGGCTCGTTCCGCATCATTTCGCCCTTATGTCTACACCACGGCACGAGGACGATATTACAGCCCTTGCTTCACCACATCTGGGGATTCGACACATCCTCACACTCACAGAAGAAACGCCTTCACCTCAATCTTGGTTCCGAGGGAGGAAAATCAAGAACACCTTCTTGCCCATCCCAAACTACCACCCTCCGTCAACCGAACAAATGGATCTCATCGTGCGTCTGTTCGATGATCCGACCAACCTTCCATTGCTTGTACACTGCGGTGGAGGCAAAGGGCGGGCTGGTACTGTAGCGGCGTGTTACATGGCCGCTTGTGGATTCGGAAAACCTTCGCTGGAGCGGGATCATCCAGAGATGTCGGCTGCGGACGCCATATCGACTTTACGCGCAATGAGGCCGGGCAGCCTGGAAACCTCCCAGCAGGAGGCATTCGTGTCGACATGGTGCAGTACGATCTGGAAACGACAGTCGTTGTACCCTGATCGCCCATCCGAACCACCTCCTTGTTCACTAGAGGTTGAAGGGACTATTCCCGAGAATGCAGACCTATTCGTACTCATTGGTCTTCCGGGGTCCGGCAAATCCACATTTTGTAACTCTCTACTAGCAAGAAACCCTCAAGGCTGGCTACGCATCTCGCAAGACGATTCTGGTAGCAAAGCGTTCTGCGAGACGGAGATTGGACGACCCTCAAATGGCGGCAAACGCGTTATTTTGGACCGATGCAACACCTCGGCGGATGATAGACGACGCTGGCTTGACCTGGCAGCGACTTGGTCCGTTTCGCCCGTTTGCATTTGGTTTGACTATGACTCCGCTCTGTGTATATCTCGAGCGCAAAGGCGAGCTGGCCACCCAACTTTACCTCCTGGCGGCCGAGTGCGAAATGCGGTAGAACACATGCAGAAAATCTTTGTCAGACCGAATTTGGAAACGGAGGGGTTCAAGGCGATTGTAATTGTCAGGTCATTCGAGGCTGCACAACAGCTTGTCTTACGCTTGTCCCCTGAGCTTACGGTCTGCAAATTTCCAAGAACACCACACTTGATCGATGTGGGCGCAGCCACAGAGGATGACCTGCATACAGACTTTGCCGTCTTTGCAAATGTAGTCTCAGGCTCGACGATCTCAGCAAGCGAAAGTCAGTCACAGGCGGTAACAACCATCAGTATAACTGAGAAAATCGACGGCGCCAACATGGGTTTCTCACTCTCCTCTGACCGCGCCCGTATTCTCGTCCAAAACCGTTCTCACTATGTCAACCCATCCTCCCACGAGCAATTCAAGAAGCTCGGTGCATGGCTTTCTGCTCATGAGGCAGACCTCCGTGAGGTGCTTGAAAGGGATCCATACTTTGCTGAGCGGTACATCCTCTACGGAGAGTG
>Ga0247741_1002052_pt1 | contig 11224 bp, 15 predicted proteins | sample UWRJL213509R2_FD_180945 | JGI IMG/M metagenome (GOLD analysis project Ga0247741, IMG submission 180945) | Plant litter microbial communities from Arlington Agricultural Research Station in Wisconsin, United States - UWRJ-L213-509R-2 | ecosystem: Environmental > Terrestrial > Plant litter >...
GATGAATGGACATACCGTGAGGCTACAAGAGGTCTTGAAGTCGGCTTCGACGACGTTCACGGTCGATTTTGGTTGTCTGGCGGTTGCGGCGCTCATCCACAAAGTTTGGCTGATTGGTCGGCTCAATGTTCCCACGCTCACTGACATACCTTCGGCACGCGAGCTCAACACGAACTGATATAGGTAGGTAATCAGTAAATCGGCTTCATATTGCATATGTTTTAGTTAGAGGACTGCAGAAAGCCTCTGGGTCTCTTGAGGGTCCGTTATTCCAATACAACTATGTTTCGTCCAGAGTAGGGTTGACAGTTTGCCGGCATTAGGTTAGGAGGTTTTACCATCATACTTTGTAAGGACATTATTCCTCAAGCGGCCAGAAGTCATATCCATGACCATAAAACATTCCTCTTATGCTTTCTTTTGGAATGCATCAGAGAGGAAGGCTTTCCAGGGCGCCTAAACATATCGTGTGAATCCAGTTGGTAACGTCACGTGGTACTTGGCTCCAGAATTCGTCGGGATACTATTACTTGCACAAACGTGCTCGCCGTCCCGCACGGTGAACGTTGAACAGCGACAGACCGTTTTCGATTGCCAACTCTACTCAAGGTTTCTTGAGTGGCACGAGCTTCAGTAACCTCACGGAGGACCTTTCTCGTTTCAGTTGGCACCATTATGGACGATGTTGTGCCTGGACGCTCTGTCGACATCGAGCTCGGTGGGCAAGAGGTCATCACAATCGACCTCGACAATCTCGACCCAGACCCAAATGATGTTCTTGACCTTCTTAAAGAGGGTAACTGCAAAGTATGGGTGTGGACGAAGCTCGCAGGCGAGTACTGGAGAAGAGGATATCTTGAGGCGGCTGAACGAATAGCGACGACTGCAATCGAAAGTAAGCGGTGTAACGGGCTACGTGATATTGTTTTTAATGCCAGTTTTCAGCATCTAGAAACAATGGTTCAACAGCTACCCTCCCACCGATATATTCTCTTTTGGCAAATATCCAGATCGCGTACGCTCGGAAGGCACCCAAGTTGATTATGCAGGATGCTAGTCAGTGTCGTGTTTCATCACGTCAAAATTTATAACATAGTGCTTTTACTCTAGAGCAAGATATCATGACTTCGGAAAAGTCGAAGGAAGACTATTATCGCGATGCTGCTCAATACTTGAACAGGGGTGAACAGGTCGGGACCGAAGGTGTCAGTGGAACTTTGGCTTTCTTGACCAGAGGTGCGTTGTACATGCAGAGTGGCCAAGCTGTTGCTCATCAACTTGTTAGGGATTCAACAACTCGCTACCCGATCCATGGATGATGCTATGCGATCTTTCGACGGTGTGTTGGCTGAGAAGCCCACAAATCTGGTTGCGCTGCTCGGCAAGGTGCGTCAGAGTTTTTACCCAAATGCTTCTCTCTTGACTCTCCATAGGCACGCATTCTATATGCGCGTCGAAATTACAAAGATGCGCTGAGGCTCTTCCAAGATGTACTTCGATACAACCCAAGCTGTATCCCAGACCCTCGGATCGGTATTGGACTTTGCTTGTGGGCAATGGATCACAAGTCCAAGGCCAAGGCGGCGTGGCAACGAAGTCTTGAAGTCGTAAGCCGTCTTAACTTGCTGTATCATCGATGTGGTTTCACCCTCGCTCCAGAACCCTTCTGAAGGTTCGGCTCAGCTACTCCTCGGACTCGAGTCCATCAATGCTAGCAAAGGCGACCATCTAACAGAGGAGGAAAAGACCCAGTTCTTCGTGGCTGGCACCAAACTGATTGAGAGGGCCTTCCACGCAAACAACAGAAGTGCTGCCGCCGCAAATGGGCTTTGCGAACTCTTCTTGAGGAAGGGCAATCATTCTCGGGTAAGTAATTTACATGGTTGGCACTCACTTCATACTGAATTTCCTTTTTCAAGGCCTTGAAACTCGCTGAGCGTACAATCCAGTTTGCAGATACCCTCACTGTCCTTACAGAAGGCTATCTCCGAGCGGGCAGGGTCTCGCATGCAAGTGGATCTCTAGAACAAGCGAAGAAGTTCTACACGGCTGCTGTGGAAGGGCAGCCAAAGCATGTCATTGGCGCTATTGGAATGGCGCAAATGCAAATGCTGACTGGTATGTGTGCTTCTGCATCTACATTTACATTTTACTTATCATATCCAAGATGAAATGGCCGCTGCAATACATACTCTCGACACCCTTATCCAGGCTCCCAATCCCCAAAAGTCTTCTGAAGCCACCGTCATGCTGGCATCGCTGCGTGCATACCCGAGGCCGGGAGTATCGAGTGCAGATGTTGCCACGGAGAAATCCCGCGCTAGAGACCTCTTCGACCGCGTTATGAAAGGCCTCGAAATCGAAAATGTCAGCAAGAATGGTCACGTTTCAAGCAAAACTTCTCGTGGAATTACTGACGACATCGAGATGCACGCCGAGATCGCACGCCTATGGCAAGGCGACAGTCTGGATCGTATGGGCAAGGCTCTCAAAGAAGCGTTGAGGATCAGCCAGACCTCTGGAGAGAAAAATCCTCGCATTATCAACAATCTTGGTGTTTTGAATCATCTGGAAGGCAACTTTGGTGAAGCGCGAGTGATGTATGAGAGTGCGCTTACGAGTGCCACGACTCTTCCGGCTGACGTTGCCGAGGGACTGTCAACAACAGTGCTCTACAACCTGGCACGCGTTTACGAGGATGAAGGCGAAGAGAATTTGGCAAAGGACGCATACGAGAAGTTATTATCTCGACATCCTGAATATGTGGATGGTAAATCTTCTCACCCTTTGTCATACCGTTTGAATCTGACAGCCTTTTCTTCTAAGCTAAAATTCGCCAAGCCCAAATGCTCACCAACATGAACCGTGCTAACGATGCCCACGATATTTTGAAGCAGGCCTTGGCTTCTCAAAACAGCAACATCAACGTCCGCGCGTTCTACACCTACTTCCTCATTCATACTGGCTCCGCCAAAATTGCAAAGGATTTCACGTTCACCACTCTCAAGGACCATGACAAACACGATGTCTATTCTTATTGCGCCGCAGCTTGGATTTTATACAACCAAGCTCGCGAGAGTCGGGACGCCACACCGAAAGGTATCGAAGAGCGGAAAAAGAATTTCCAAAGAGCAGCCGATTTATATGAGAAGGCGCTATATTATGACAACGCGTGCGCATTTGCTGCTCAAGGTCTGGCTATTGTAACAGCCGAAGATGCTCTGGGTACAATGAATGGAACGTTATCACGAACACCAGGCGTTGACGAGAACCAAAAACGACTGCAAAATGCTCGAGAGGCCCTAGACGTTTTTGCCAAGGTTCGAGAATCAATCAATGATGGTAGTGTCTACTTCAATATTGGACATTGCTATTATGCTCGTGACGAATTCGATCGTGCTATCGAGAGTGTACGTGCTCTAATTCCTTTCGTAAGGAATTTGCTTATCCTCCACCTTCAGTATGAAACTGCCTCCACTAGATTCTACCACGGACAAAATGTCTCTGTTCTCCTCTGCCTGTGTCGTTCTTGGTATGCAAAAGCCATGAAAGACCAATCGTATCCAGCTATGAAGAATGCATTAAAGTATGCCCAAGCAGTAAGGAGATGTCATTGGTGGTCCTGGTCTACCCCTGATAATAAGCATACAGGCCTTGCACATTCATCCGAACGATAAGGCCATCATTTACAACATTGCCATGATTCAGCAAAAGTTTGCTGAACTTCTTTTTTCCATCAATGTCGCCAAGCGTACTCTCAGAGATCTCCAAAAGGCCATCGATTCTGCAACTCATGCACAGAAGTAAGACCATCAATTTATATCCCCCACATCTAATGACTTTTACCTGTCAGGGTTTTTGCTTCGTTGGCCGCGGACAAATCTCAAGTCGTGCCATATGACCGCGATATTGCCGACAATAGGCGACGATACGGGGATGGTATGCTGCGAAAGGCTGAGGAACATCTTACGAATCAGAAGCAATATGAAGCGGATGGCCAAGCACGGCTGGAGACCGCCAGGAGGAAGCGACAAGAAGAAAAAGAGCGCCAAGAGACGGTAGATGTGAGTTGTCGAACACTGACCTCCCTACTTTTCAGACTAACTGGTATATAGCGAGAGCGGGCTGAAGTAGCGCGTCTCGAGGCAGAGAAACTGGGAGAGGAGCGCCGATTGGCTCGAGAGCAGGCCTTGGAGTGGACACGCGAGGTAAAAATGGACAGTGACGACGAACGCGAACGTAAACCCAAGAAATCGAAAAAACCTAAGGTAGACGCAGCTAGTGGTGACGAAGCTGAGCCGAAAAAGAAACTTGAGGATGGTGAAGCAAAGAAGAAGAGAAAGGGCAAACTGAAGAAGGCTGGTAGCGACCAAGGTGACGAGGAGCCGGCCATGTTTAGCGACGACGAGGAAATCGAGCGTCCGGCCAAGAAGGTAAGCAGCTATCCACACCCTGTCCATCTTGACTCAATTTCCTGCCTTTAGCGCTTGGCTAAGAAGCGTGTCGTTCGTGACGATGACGATGAAGACGCTGCTGGTCAGCCTCGGAAAAAGCAATTGTAAGCTGATCACAACTTTTGCAGTTTCTACGCTGACCACTTCCTCCAGCAAAAGTAAAGAAATGCTGTCAGACACAGACGAAGAAATGACATGACCTTCCATCTATCACGCTTTCGTATTGTCTTGGTTCGCATCAATCGCTCTGCTATCGGAGACAGCCTGTAATTTCTGTAGTGTAACGCTCTAATATAAGTTAGATTTTCTACCGCTTCTTCAGTAGTGCTGCGGCAGTTAGTCCTATCAAGATGACCGTCGTTAGGCATGGCCATGTACAGACAAAATCCCGCATTTGTGAGGACAGTCCAACCAATGATGATATAATCTGATGTGTGGCTAATATACAGATGCAGCAATGAGTAAGTACAGAATAAAGTAATGAGTAGTAATATAGCGAATGTGAGAGAGAGGAGAGGGGTTTCATGTACTTGACGTCCATGACTGAGGTACTGATTGCAAGGAGGCACTGTACAACGAGCCGTTTTGACTACTCGAAGCGGAAGACATAGCTGGTGGCATTGGTGGTCGTGGCGATATTCGCGCTTGTGCGTCAAATTTCTGAGGCGATCCATTCACTGAAGGGGTCAAAAGCATCCTAGATGAGAAAAGGAAAAGGCTCCGTAAGTTACGAGCCTAAGAGACAAGGTTTGAAAACATACGTTCCATCTTGTGATTGGGATACCGAGGGTGTGACTGAAGGCGCCGTTGACGCAGCAGGTTCCGTCGTGATCTTGAGGTATCCAGATTGCACAAGGAAGTCCCAAACACGACTAGTCTTGTTGACATCAATTTTCACCAAGTCACGGGCCTCGCGTCGTCGTAGTTTGCCACCTCTGCGAGCATACTCACGCACCAACGTTTCTTTGATGACAAGGTATGGCTTCGGTAAGATTCGAAGCTGAGAACACAAAGCTTGTTCGGGCTGTGTAAGGAGATGGAGGGAGGGACTATTGGCGAGGTTGAGTGGTTGAGCTGCAAGAATTGTCAAAGGTGAATTACTAGAATGACAGCGTCTTGACTTACGAGGACGGCGGACAACGGGCGGTGCAGTAGTCCCAGCTGATGCACCCAACCTTGGAGTTGACTCTCGTGATCCCCTGCCCTCAGATTCACCAAATGATGCTAAGCTTGCTCTCCGTGGATCTGGACCAGATGACTGTCGACCTGTAGCACGATATTGAAGTCTGTCTGAAGTATAATCTCGTACGGGAGCGGCTTTAGCTTGCGTCTGAGGAAAACAAGACCATCAGTATTGAGAAAATATCACTGGAAGATACTTACTCGTTTGGCAAGGTCTGCTTCGTACTTGTCAATGTCAGCTGGAGTTGATAACCCGAGGCGACGGTACTGCTGGAGTTCTTGTATCCGTTTGCGTAGAAGGGCCTCGTCTAAGGGGAAGTGTCAAAATGAGAATGGAGTACAAACTCGTGACGCACATAGCATATCGGTGGAAAACGCTTCGTAGTCTTCTGCACTCTGCAATCTCGCGAAGGGTCGTAATCGATGTATGAATTCACGTTCTTCCCTTGGCCTTTTCTTTTCAGTAGCCTGAATCTACATTGGAACTGTGAATCATTCCTGATGTGGTGACGGTGACCAGACGAACCTTTTTGTATTCCAATAAACCACGCTCGAATATTACAGCTTTCGCTTCCAGACGCTTTTCGACACGTTGAAAGTATGTTTCCAATAGCGATAGTTTGAACGTCAGCGAGTCCTTCGTTTCGTACGGTAGGGGTTGGGTAGGTTCCTCCTCATCGTCAGTGGTCCCATTCCCGTTGGCCATAACAACATCCTCGGACTTGAGCTTCTTGATGTCCCCGTTAATGTGGTACCCGTTTACGTTACCATTGATCAGAGGGCCTTTCCCAGCTGGCATCGAGTCCGCTCGTTGACCTGGTAGAATCCCTAACCGCTTATCCTCCTCCCATTTTACTCGAGCCTTCACATCTGGATCATTCTCATCCTCAACAATTTGATCACCACCAAAATCTGAAACGATTCCGAATTCTAAATCCTTCACCAGATCCTCGGCCTCGTTATCGTGTTCATGTTCAAACTCGAGACGACCAGGTAGAAAGGTGGCAATTTCGTGCATTCCAGGTTGAGATGTAGGTGCTGGTTTCGGTGGGGGTGGTTCTTGGTTATTCATGGCAGTTATTCTCCGTCGTTTCCGTTCGTGAAATACCTCAGGGTCGATGTCAAATGTTAAATCCATGTTCTAGAGGATGGTGAGCTGGGGAAATCAACGATTATATTGCTCTAACACTCACGGGTATTGGCCAGTCTTTCGAATTGATATAGACCTTTCTATAATGTTCATCCACCTCCTCCTTCGTTCTCGTCCCAACGTGCTCTGCGATCTTCTTCCAGTTGCCAACACCATGCGATGAAATGCCAGTAAGTAACAACAGTTCCCTGAAAAACGTTCGATATGAGACAGGGCAAACAATTGAAGAGAAACACTCACTCATCAGCACCCCAGTCTTCCGTAAAGATAGGATATGAGTTCATTTCCTATGAGTTGTAGGTCTCAGCGAAGACCGAACACGTTTAATATGGGAAACATACAATAACTCGATAAGCATGTCCTCGAAGATGCCTTCCAAATTCCCTCCCCGCGCAGAAACATGCCGGACATAGGTCCACTCCTTCTCCGGGCGTGCATACCGGATCGGCACATTTGATACGAACACTATGCGTTAAGTCGCATGCGCAGGCATCGCATTCGTATTGCACACCGGGCTCATTCAATGCTACAAACACGGAGGAGACATGGAATGAGCGAATATCTGTGCCATAGTCACCGTGTACATACTTTGAATTTCATCGGGCAAATGTTGCGGCTTCCGTTGCGTAACCGTCATTCTGCCACAATCTATCAGAGTCGCAAGACGCTACCTTCACTCCTCCACACCAAGGGCTGTCCTCGACCTCGGATGCTGTTGGGAATGGGCGTCGACTCTGGTGTTGTCGTCAACGCCACCGACGACCGATGGCCTTGAGTACCGTCTTCTGCAATACCACGGTCCAGAAGCAATAAGAGCCTAAGCTTCTCAGCGAGTGAATGTAGGCTGCAGGATGCCAGAAAATAGCTTTAGCCTTGAGGCTGGAAGCACCGACGACCACAGCAACGACAATGATGAGCAAGTGTTTGTACATATTTGGTCCTGTCCCCAAGTCGGTTGGGCACAGTCCCACCTGCCTAAAACAGGAAGCCAGCGCTGAAAATATATTCGCTCAGCCTGAGCTATAGTCTGGAAGAAATCACCGGGAGGCACTCCGAAATTAGAGGAAACTAGAGACAGTGTCTGCACTTATTTGGGTAAAACATACTTTCTTCCTAAGTAATGTCCATTGGTTCCTTATGATCAAGAATGGGCGCTTAAGTGTTACGAGCTATATTGGTGTTGTCTTGGGCTTCATGAGGAAGGCGTTAACATACATTACATTTCACACTTTTGTATTTCCGGATTTGCGAATTATTTCAAGATGCGCCTCTTTGATGCAATGCCAACTTTGAGTCACATGGACATGCTTAAGGGCGCCCAACTCTCAGCTTCGTGGTCAATCCATACACTTATGCTACCTTTTCACAAGATAACTCGTCTCTAATAAAACAAAGAATTTAAAAGGGCCATTAAGCGCTCATGAGACGTGTTTAAAGGTTCAAAATAGTAAATCATAGGAAGACTTGGTCAATAATCCATGTTTCACTAGCCTCACCAAATCGTCGACGTCGCTATGTCTAAATTTACGATTTGGGAAGGGCATTAAGAACCGGCAATAAGGAAGTTATTCCGGGTAATCATACCTTCCTTGTCAGAAAATACTTAGCATGACAAGTGCAAGAGTTGAGACCGCAGCTCGGTCATCCTGCAGACAGGGGACGAGTTGAACCTTTGCGGAAAACTCAAGTTCCAAGGGTATATTAGTATATTATAACCAAGATTGAAGCGCAGTATTCTAATAGTACATGGTACAGTCCGGAAGTTTAATTGTACATGATTAGTTTGATTTTCTTGTGATGATCAAGTTATAACACGAATGCCAAAGCCCAAAAGAAGTCCAGCTACAAATCTATGCCCTACCCTCATTTCTAGAGGGTAATTTCCCAAGCTCACAGTCATCATCAATCGGTTGTGGCTCCTGGTGAACCCGCGACTCCTCATTGTCGCGATAAGGCATGCCCTCAACTTCCTGAATGGCGCGGCCAGCATCTCGTATAGAGGGCGGTCGTCCAGCAGCGTAATGATCATCTCCCCCAAGAAGACCTGCATCAGGTCTGGTGGTCAGGAAGAGGACGACGTTGCAGAACCCACTAAGGCCGTATATCGCTCCTACAGCAAAGGTGGCAGCAGGTGGGATTCTGTTCACACCATGGTTACGCTCTTGCACGAAGCCAATCCAGCGCACAACACTAAAGGGGAGGATGTTGGAGCAGTAAACGAGTGGGTACCTGGTGATGGGTTGTAATGGTTGAGTAATGTTTAGTGGATGAGACAGAGGGTAGACTCACGCAGCCATGATAAAAGCCTGTCGACGCCTTGCACGCACATTATGATCTGACCTGTCCGCATGCTGAAAGCGTAATTTCCACCAAGAGATTCTGCCGAAAACAATGTTGCCGCGCATCCAGAAATAGAGGGGAACATAGACGAATAATGAGAATCCCAGCGTAAGCCAGAACCACATATATTCTCCCAGTATCCTCCAGGTCAAATATCCCGAGCTGACCCAGCACCAGAACTAGATCGTTGAATAATGTTGGCATCTGTTCCCGGACTTGGATGTTGGAAACTGACCGGTGTCGGTGCCTGGAAATGTCCTTTCTCCGGACCACGCTGGATGGTATTGCCGACAATGACAACCACCCCAATAAAGAGCCATATCCCTCCAACGACAAAGCATGCAACCAACATGTTGTCCATACTCCTACCTGCCCAACCACCTAGGAAGGTGTAGACGGCGATGGCCTACCACATGTATCCATTAGTCAACGAGAACGCAAGGCATGAATGGCGAAGCTTACGAGAGTGGACATAGCGACGGCAGTCTCACCCACATTTTGCACAATTCCTGTCAGAGAGTAACTGTTAGAACAGGTTGGTGCCGAAGCAAACAGAACGCGACCCACCTTGTGCATTGCAGAAACTTCCTACCTCAACCTTGCCATCATGGATCCATTTGATGTCCATGATAGCACCGATAGCCTGCAGAATGTCGGCCGAGAATAATGAGAACTGTTCAATAGAGAGGTTTTGTATCAGGATTAAGTCATTCAAAGTAAACAGTAGATTGCACCATCAATATGTCCATTGGATGTTTGAAGATGTTGGAAATCCACAGTCCAACTCCTCTTCGCGATCTTGCACGCCGCCTCCCATTGCGCTATACAGAAGTCGCGATCAGCCATACAGACAGCAATTTAGAAAGGAGACAGGGTAACGACTTACCCAGATACCAAAAAAGACATACAAAACCGCAATCAATGAGACGAAACCTGCCTCAGATATGACCTGTAGATAATTGCATCAAAACTTCCTTAAGATACAAATATCGTGCTTACGCTGAGGCCGACCCTATCGGGGGGGCTAAGGCAATGTATAGATTTGTCTGCCAAGGAGCGCTCGTATTCATCTGCTGTGCAGACAATGCCGCTTGGAAGATTGGCGCCGCTCATGTTAGCAGACGAGAGCGAAGTGAGTACGGGTTTAAGTATACGCCAAGGTGGTGCGAATGGAGGTGGCAGCGAATACCCCGGCTTATTTAAAATTTGAGGGAGGGAAGAAAGCTTGATCCAATGAAAAGAAAATCGAGTCCTTTAAATGCCCTGGGCACTTCCGTGAAGAGCACTGCCTCTATGGCCAACGGGTGATCAAAGTGTCTTTTTGAGTGGGTTTGGAAAAGAAACGGAATTCCAGACCTGTCAGATGCTGAGCATATCGCACAGCATTTGTGCCTTGAGGACATCCAGGCGCCTAATTCAACGGCTTGGGACATGCACCAGCATTTATTGGTGATACTCACGGCTCATCTGGGGGCTATATCGTCTGGCAGAGAGATTGAAATGCGCTTGTATGAGTGAGTGGAGGATGATTGTATAGGTTATGGTGCTGATCAGGACGAGGCTTTGAAGCGCTCGTAAGTCACGGCTCGAAGGATCAACCAAAGCCACCTTGTACTTGGTACATAGACGTGGGGTCGCTAACGGCCAAGGCAGTGCTGAATGTGAATGTGAATGTGAAGCCAGTGAAATCTGTGACATGAGGCTGGAGAGAGGCGTACGTAGATATCTATGAAGCACAAGTCCTATGTACCGTGACTTAGCGCAAGAAGATCGTCGCTATCATGACGAGATTCATTGTTCCAACATTGGTCGATGCTTTCAGAATGTTGACGTCCTTGTAATGTGTACCTGAGCATTGCCTGAGCGAGTATTCTTCACTTGAAAGGAATGTAGCTTGTTCCAGTCGTTGCGACTAAACAATGAGCCAGCATATCAACATACTAGGCTTGGTATGTCAGTGAGCGTGGGAATATTGAGCCGACCAATCAGCCAAACTTTGTGGATGAGCGCCGCAACCGCCAGACAACCAAAATCGACCGTGAACGTCGTCGAAGCCGACTTCAAGACCTCTTGTAGCCTCACGGTATGTCCATTCATC
>Ga0247741_1002055_pt1 | contig 11223 bp, 10 predicted proteins | sample UWRJL213509R2_FD_180945 | JGI IMG/M metagenome (GOLD analysis project Ga0247741, IMG submission 180945) | Plant litter microbial communities from Arlington Agricultural Research Station in Wisconsin, United States - UWRJ-L213-509R-2 | ecosystem: Environmental > Terrestrial > Plant litter >...
ATGGGTTTGCTGGTGTATTCCCGGAGCATAAGTATGAGATTGTGAAGAGACTTCAGGCGCTGGGACATCTCGTGGCGATGACTGGTGATGGAGCGAACGACGCACCTGCTTTGTCTCGCGCCAATGTCGGTATTGCTGTCGAAGGCGCCACTGACGCTGCCCGCGGTGCCGCTGACATCGTCCTCACCGAACCTGGTCTCTCGACTATCGTCCACGCCATCCGCCAGTCGCGCATCATTTTCCAGAGGATGCGAAACTATTCGATCTATGCCTGCGCTGTCACGATCCGTATCGTCGTCTGCTTCTCTGTGCTGGCCTTCACCTACAAGTTCGATTTCCCACCATTCATGGTACTGGTCATTGCCTTGCTGAACGATGGAACAATCATGACACTCTCAGTTGATCGTGTTCTGCCTTCAAGCACGCCTGACGCATGGGATTTGGCAGAGATCTTCTCCTTCGCCATCGCATACGGGATCTGGCTCACTGCATCCACGTAAGTTTTGTGTCCTTTTTATCCATTCGTACTCATATCGCTTCGCAGAGTCGCTTTGGTTGTCGTCATCGTTGAAACTACATTCTTCCAAGACAAGTTTGGCGTTCAGCTGAGCCAGGGTGGTACGATCAATATAAACGACGAGCAGCTACACATGATTGTTTACCTCCAAGTTGCCATCATCTCTCAGGCCTTGATTTTCATAACTCGCGCCCATAGTTTCTTCTTTATGGAGCGCCCGTCATTCGCCCTCATGGCCGCATTTGTCGTCGCCCAGATGGTCTCTTCAATCATTGCTGCCTATGGTAACTGGGGCTTCACTAGAGTTCATGCGATCTCTGGAGGCTGGATAGGTATAATTTGGATATGGGTGCGTCCAGCTCATGCCCATTCTTTATTTATTCTAAATATGTTATCTGCAGAACATCATCTGGTTCATCCCTCTCGACTGGATCAAATTCGCCATGAATGCCACCGTCATCAAGCATCTCCGCAACCGTCGCCTGGAGAAAGTCAAGCAGGACGCCGCAGTAGGTGGACTCACAGGCGACGTCCCGCTCGCGCGTACTCAATCCAGAGTTGCCTCTATCAACGAATCGCTATACCGAAACCGCACCAACTTCTTGACGAAGACGATGAAGAAGGTCGGATTTGGCCACAAGGTCAAGGTCAAGCCCGAGGAGATGACGAGGTTTAACAGCATGCAGGCGCAGAGATCAGGAATGACGTTGCAGAGGAATCCAAGTAGGATGCCTTCTGCTGTTGGTACTCCTCCTGGTACCACCTCTGGAAATACGATGGTGTAATCTTCATTTGGCGTCAGGTGGCGTGTTCACCGTCATTTCTCTTCACTTCCTGGACATGCATTAGGGTACAGTTATTAGGACTCTACTAAAACCCCAATTATTTATTTACTGTTCTTCTGTCGCATCCGAATCCAATGTCAGAGGAAGACGCTGTTGATGAACCAAACCCTTCAGAAATTTCACCACGCGGATGGAACTGTAACACCCTCTCCAGCATGGTGGTTGCTCACCAATACCGTTCAATACAGGTATAATTCAGCAGTTACCGGCAGAGAAAACAGCAATTTACGAAAACGATATAACTAGGACGACAACAAGCGAGTAACTATGAAAGCGATTCGAGAACTAATGCAGTAGAGGAGTGCGGCAATATATGAGCAGGTTGTAGGAGATCGTAACAGTAGAAAATATGATAGCAATGAAAGCGATGAGATAACAATGAAAACAATGAGAGGACTGAAAACATGCGTGTTATCAAGAACACGTCAGGAGAGGTTGAACCCTCTTAAATTCGTGAATCGTACACCGGTGAACAGGCCTTGGTTTGAGCTAGCTATCCAACACGACAGCCGGAACAACATGAGCAAGTCGAGGTGTGAACGCCGCTTGAATCTTCCGCTGCCGAACGAGAGTCCTGAATGGGGTGATCTCACTGGATGATTCACAGAAGAATACTCAATAAAACGGACCTGTTTCCTTCGGTTTGTGGGTGGGGCATCATCACCATCTGTCGCTGAGTACAGCTTTGCGCCTTGTAGCTCAATCAACCCCAATGGAGGGGGACTCCTTTTTCTCTTGGGGTTTGTGGCATTGCCAAAGCGTAGCTTCTCCCTATCGGTATAATGATGGGAATTTATGGCAGGCTACGGAATGAATGTTGTATCAGAAATGCTGTCGGAAACTCAGGGTTTCAAGGCCGGTACTCACTGCATCTTGATACGACTCTGCACTTCTTGAACTAAGACTCCCAGAACGAGGCTGGTATAGAACTTCAGCAGATCCTGGCTCCGTAGGGAATGCAGGCAAATCCCCAACTGCTGCGACGCTCTGAGATCTGGAGGGCTGAGGAGCATTCGTTGGAAAAACCGTTCACCGAAAATAAGGGAAGTTCCTTACCGGAAGCCCAGCATCGCTGCCGTGGTTGGAGCCAGGAGTGGTAACCTGGCGACCGACGGGTCCTAGAATGTCAAGCGCTCCATTTCCTTCACGTATCTCAAAGTCTAGAGAAAATCTCTTCAACTCCCGAGCCGCATCTTTCTCGAATGGGATATTCGATTCCCATTGGAAAGGATCTTCGGCGTCTTCAACGGCATTGAGATCTATGTGGTCTGTAATGAAATGACCCACTTCGCGAATAAACGAGGAACGTGGTAGCACGCGTGAGAGATAGTACATGACTAGCTCATATGCCGCTCGTCGCTGAGGGGTCATCTGCCGGTATAAAGCGATCAAGTGGGGTAGAGAGCAGAAGAGGAAACGAGGCGAGCCTGCAGTCAATGTCCTGAAGGCTTGTCAGTTCCTTGCATTATATTAAGTATGGGATGGCAACTTACCAGACAGCGGTGAGATACTGTAGACATTGAAGTGATGCAAAGCTGAATTCCTCTGGGGTAACTATTACCGAATCAGGAAAAACTTGGAGAAATCCGACTTTCTTATCCTTGGGAACCGCTTCCGGCGTGAAAGAGCTGAGGAGACCCAAAGGGTCCACCAGTGCCTCTTGGCGAGCATGGCCCACAATCGCTACTTTGGCGGAAGTGTAGTTCACTAAAGCAGATGACCTCAATGCAGTCGCAACGTATTTGATCATATCCAAGTCGCATGCAGTGAGAGCGAGGAGAGCACTTTCGTGCTGATAATCGCGAGCCACGACAACCTTGATGTGATCTTGCAATTGCGAGATATAATGGTCTTTTTTAGCAGGGAACTACGAGAATTAGAATAAAAATCAGCAAAGGCGCGTTTAACCATTGATACATATACTGACCCGACGACAGATCGTATTTATGAACGATGGTACAAGGGAAAAGTACAGCTCTTGAGGTTTAAGGTAACCCAGGCGGAATACATTTGATAAATCAAATTCATCAATTGCCTCCTGCAGACCCTGGCTATTAGAAGCGGTGTCAAAGTGGAGGAAGAAAAAAGTGGAATGGTATGGGTTCTCAGAAGTGAAACCTAGAGCTGTGATTAGAACGATTCAAGGATACAGAGAACAGCGTGAAACAAAACATACCACCCCTGGAGAGCATTGAAAGACTTGCAACAGCAATATCTGCATGAGCTTCGCCATTCCAGTGCTGCCAGTCACTGGCTATCGTGGCAGGGAGATACTCGCGAAGGTCAATCAAGGCACTACGGTTGACAAATTCAATTTGGCCACCCCCGAGATTTACAAGAAGAGGATGTAGTATCTCAACGTGTGACTGAAGAACAGCTCCGGAGATCCCGAGAGCACGTTCGAAGAACTCCGTGCTTGTCAAAGGATTCTTGCGGACACGGGATTTCTCATTGAGGTGAAGACGCAGATAATTCAGCGACTTGACTGATGCAGGGTCGGCGTAAGCGGCATCGGTTAAGATCACCCCATACAGTGGGTGGATTAAACGATCGAAGAGCGTGGCATCGGTGTTCAAAGGAAAGGGAGTTGATGCCAAAGAAGTCAATCGTAGTGCAGGTGAGAACCCTGAGTTCTTGAGGTACTCTATAGCCGTTGATCCATATAGAGGGTTTTGTGAGGACCTCTCCGTCAGAGTCTGTAGCTGTGTGGCAGGCGGCCAGTCGGCGGGAATTTGACTTTTTAGTGGATGGGAACCTTTGATCGACATCAACGAGGCTCGAACTAGAGGTGGAAGTGCATCGTCCAAACGAAATATGGATAAATGAATATCATGCTGCAGGCCAGGTGAACTGGGGTCGAGAACCGCCCCTTCAGTGGATGTAAGAAAAACAGATATAGACAGTCCTCCATCACGAGAAGATGCCAGGGCTTCAATAATGCTCTTCGTGATGGTCCATACTTGAGGTTGGACACCATCAAGAACGACAACTTGAGGACGTCCACCTTGTGCCTTCAGAAGGCTTAGGGGATCAACAAGATTGCGGACAGAGGCCACACTATTGGCATCCCAGATATCGTTATAACCAGGGATATTTGAACAAAACTGTTTCCTGATTGTAGATACAATTGAATCTTGCTGCAACTCTCCGGTCCCAGGGAAAAGATATGCAGCGGCAAGATTGTTCTGGCTATGCAGCATGCGCATGAATCTCTGCGACATGGCTGTCTTCCCTGTTCGGTGGCCACCTGTCATCCATACAACCTTCATAGCCTCTCCATCGAATTTCGCCAGAATATCATCCAGAATTGGCTGACGGGTGCTCAAGAGGTTGTCGAAGGGATATGGATGTGGATCCCTCACAGCGAGAATATCGACGATTTCTTTAAGAGCAGGATCTCCGCCTGTTGAGATCTGAGGGCCAGCGACGGCCGACATGTCGTCCTGCGAAACCACCCCGACGAGATGATGGGTGAAGAGAGGTGAAAGTGGTCCTCGGAAATCGCACGCGGCACAAGCAAAATTGAGTTCATGTCGAACCAGAATTCGCACGATCAACAACACGACTCTAAATCGCTTCCTTTTTAGGCTTCGGCTAAAGAGTCCATCACCGGAATCAAACTTATAGATGCTTCGATCAAGAGAATGATATCAGGTCTAGAATATGAACGGACTAAAAATCAACGATTCAGTATCTATCCTCTCGCCAATATCACTTTGGGAAAAACCCTTGGTTCAGCAACCTCAGCACACGGCATTAGGTGGAAGTTTGACGCATCTGTGGTAAAGAGACATGTGTGGTTTGCATAAATAATTGAGTAGAGCAGATTATCTTGGGCTTACTTGGGGAATGGAATGGCTTTGCAGCATTGCAAGCCATAGTTGCCTGGAGGTGAAGAAAAAGTGAGATAATGGACAGGAATCATTCATTAAAAAGATTACAATCCTAGTGGCAAAAAATCAGAATCAAATTCAGTTGAGATAATAAAAGCCACTCACAGTATCGCTACCACCTATATTACACAAAATGGGCGACAGTCAGCACCACTAATGCAAAAAAACGTAGTTAACACATACACTGCGCTCCGACATCGCCACCGGGGGTGGCATTGACGCAGGCAACGGAGAGAACCATAAACAAGGCGGCGATGTTGAAGAACTTGGACATGTTGTAATGCTTGAACAGGACTATTCGAAGATTTGAACTCTGCAGTGTTCAGGTCGGGTTGTTGAAATTGTAGAAGCAAGACGGCCTTGCTTTTATAGCATCTGCAGACCACGTACGTGAATGAACGCCCGAGTTGAAACCTTTGATCGGTAGCTGCGCAATGGCAGTAGAATGGACGGCTACATGACGTATCTCTAGAAAGGAATGCACCAGACCAAGTCCATTACCTGACTCTCGGAGCGGGGGCCGTTGACAGTACGTTATTTTAGCGCCCAGAGCGGGATTTTTAGACAAATTCGTGAGCACCATCAATGAATTGCAAGATTTGATGTGCCGGAAACCCCGAAGGGTCGCGCATAAGCTGGTAGGAAATCTCTGTCAAATGATTTTGAATGCACGGGGACCAGAGTTGGAGTCGAAATTGATGATTATTATCAAGCAATGGGAAGCGATCAGAGCGAATTTCATCATTTAAGTTTCCTTGCACTACCTGAGGAGGAAATATAGCGAAGATTCAGCGCTCAGCATCGACTTTTGTACTTCCCCAAAGGTAAAATAACGGAACGAACCAAAAGCTAGGCTATTCACTCGAACCTTGTAAACCTCTTCCCCGCCTCTACATTCCGAATCAAAATCTCCTTCCATTTTTGCTGAATCCGCAATGGACTGAGATCCCGCAGCGAACCAAAGGGCACAATTTGCATAGCCAGAGGTTCGCATTCGAGGGCAACAGCCGCCACCGTACCCCTACGCAAGGCTTCACTTTCGTCACGTAACCTGATAACTTGATCAATACTCGGAGGCCACACTCCCCCTTTTGCTCTTGCTGAGTCAAAATCGATGAGAAATGCATCGACCACTCGAAAGAATTTCGCCGTGGAGCCGCCATTATCGGGTCTCCAGTCGACCTTGACACGGAGCATATATCGGTGGGACTGTTTTAAGTCCTTTGGGAGACCCAATGCGTGAATGGTGGCAGCCATGAGAAGACTGTTTTGGAATTTGACCCATTTCTCGAGTTTCTGATCGAGTTCGACTAGGGTCATGCCGGATGGTAGACCACCTTTGAAGCCGAGCGCGTCGGCTTGGGCTAGTTCAGCGATGTGGTCGATGTTGTTCTGACACCACGGTTTATGAGCCTGGAAGCAGTTAGTTGGCATGTCCTCAGGTCGTAATGCATGGCGCGTCGCGTACCGGCCAGTGGGCTGCCTGGCATTCTCTGGAACAGTATCTACAGCAATCAGGTCGTAAATCATTCAGGTACACAAAAATCGAAGTGCAAGATGGCGCTCACCTCATAGACTTGCATCGGGAACAGTTCTTCAGCGGCTGTTCAGTTGCTCGAATATGACATTGGATGTTGCCGCATTTGGAGTTTATCGTTGTTTTCCCCGGTGGTCGTGTAATGACCTCTCTAGTTAGCCCCTCTTTATCGTCCCCTGTACTCTTCTTCCTGCCCTTTGTGGATGATTTCGGCGTCTCAGAGGTTATCATTGTAGTGGGTGTTCACAAGACGCCTGCCCAAACATCCCGAGACACTTCCGCGGAGTTGCCTATTCCCACGCTATATGAACAGCGAACCTATTGTTAGCATCCTACTCGTTACACTGACTAAAGAACATCTCTGACTTGTTTTATTATTCACGTCCACTCTCGCAACCATCACTATCAGGATGTCCTGGGGTTACTCTGATGTTGCACCCAGTGGTAGCACATCCGCTGAACTGACTCAGGCCAATCATAGCTACTACGGTGGACAATCAGGTGCGCGCTATCTACCTATATGTTCTGTTTTCTGACCACTGGTATGGGGTTTTCTAGTATCGCTTTTCAGTAACGCCAACAACCCGAATTTCACCAATAGTCAAATCAACGCCCACATTACGAATGTCCAAGGTCGTACAGGTATGTACGGTGCCTTGATTCTTGGGCCTTCTACTGATGAGTAACCTTCCATGAAGGACTTCAGGCACTCGGCGCAAACTCCGCGATTGGCGCTACTTACAATTCTCTGGAGCGCCAGCGACTTGATGCCCCCAAGTGTCATCCTAACACTCGTATAGCCGTCATAAACAGGTTAATCAGCTGGATTAAAGGCGAGATCGACTTCGACGCCTTGATTCTCTGGCTCTACGGTGCCGCGGGAGCTGGAAAGTCGGCGATTGCGCATACCCTCTCTGAGATATGCGATGGGCATGGGTGTCTTTTGGCTACGTTCTTCTTCTGGAAGACAGCTGCTGAACGCAGTGATGTATCACGATTTGTCGCCACGATCGCTTATCAAGTGGCTCGTGCGATTCCAGCCTCACGCCCGCTCATCGAAGCCGCCGTTGAGGCAGATCCCATGGTCTTCTTCCAATCTATCGACACCCAGCTAGCAAAGCTCATTCTCGAGCCTCTCCAGCTGCTTCGTTCCACCGGGTTTGACTTAGGAAACTGTCCATTTGTTATCATAGTTGACGGCTTGGACGAGTGCCAAGGCAACGTCATTCAATCAGGCCTTGTTAAATCCCTAGCCGCCGCATTCGTTCATTCCCCACTCCGTATTCGCGTTCTCATAGCCAGCCGTCCGGAAGTCTACCTTCAGAGTACATTTAATTCATCCTCAATCCAACCTCAGCTGTCAAGACTCGCTCTATCCGGCGAATATTCCCCGAAGGAGGATATCTACCGATACCTGGAAGACTCGTTCCAAAAGATCAGACGTGAACACCCCCTTTCCTCATATATCCCATCTTCCTGGCCGTCTGACGATGTCCTTCACGAACTCACCGGGAAGTCGTCGGGCCAGTTTATTTTTGCATCCACGACAGTCAAGTATACCGGCGGAGACCCTTACGAGCTTCCGACGCGTCGTCTGGATGTCATTCGTCAACTTCAGCCTCCCAGAGGCGAGGAGGATCTTCCCTATGCGGAGCTGAACTCGCTTTACAATCATGTCCTCAGTAACGTCCGTGACATCAAGAAGGTCAAAGATGTCCTTGGAGTCTTTTTAATTGTGAACGTAGCGGGTGGATTCACGCACTTCCCATCAACGACATCAATAGACGTCTTTTTCTTCTGGCAACCTGGTGAAACAGCAGCTTGCCTAAGCAAACTTGCATCCGTCATTGAATGTGGGCGTGACGGCAGGATTTCTCTTTTGCACGCCTCACTGTCAGACTTCCTCTTTGATCCAGCTCGATCTCATCAGCTATATTTATGTCGTGAAACTGTCCTCAGCGACTGCGCAGCCCTCGGACTGCGCCATGTGCGCCCAGAGGTGCTTGTCACAAAAGGTATGTGGTTTGCACACTCTGAGATGTTTATTCTTCAAGTGCTCAATTCCAACATGGTCATTCTCAGAACACCTTCGTTATTGCATTATAGTCACCAGGTGTATTGAGTTTAGCCCACAATGCACTCCCGCACTTCGAGAAGAATTGAGTCAATTATCACTCCAGACACTCTATGGGGTTTATGAGGTACACAATGCTACTGCCACATTCTGGTGGTTGTCGTCAGCGGTCGTCGATATGCTGCACAATCAAGTAAGTCGTAGAAAATCGTATCTATATTGCGTTGACATAGTGACCAATGAAAACTAGGACCTCATCGACCAATACCCTCATATCATCTCCGACTTTACGACTGTCTTTGTTCATGCTTTCCAAAAAGCTGAATTAAACGAAGAATATGCAGTGCTGGTCTACTACGAGCAGTATTCTCATATGCTTCAACTTGATAGCACAAGTCGTGCATTGTTTCCTGACCATTTTATGCCTCACTTAACAGAGTACATTCGCCAGTTGATCAGGAAGATTGTTACAATACATCCCCTACGGCAGAGACTTGTGCTCACAGAACAGCATTATGCAATGGTTGCCAAGCACTTTATGTCGCGTCATTTGAGAGATGGCTCTAGGTGCGTCTTAGGATTTTCATCTTCTTTACATAAATCGTCATTGGTTTTATTAGACTACTTCGGAATGCAGATGTATTCAACTCATCCAATGATGATGCAAAGCAACGTCATTCCGGTGCCCTCTCGGCTTTACTCTGCATTGCTCATGTACTTCCTCTTGCCTGTGAATCTCATCAAATCTTGCAAGAAATCTTCGGTTCCGACTCGTGGTCTATGCCAAGGAGCTTTCATGAAATATGGAGACTAGGTGGTTGGAATGATCACATCATTCAACCCGCTCGAGACGCCGTTCTTGAGTATTACAAGGTAGATGCCCCAATACCTGATTGATATCGTGCTCGCACTAAAACAAAATTAACGGAAATCCATTTATTTTCAGCGCTACGCAAATCCATTGGAGGTCGAGAAGTACAGGCGTCTCCATAATCTATCTTAGTTCCGCTTTCATTTGATCATCTCTCTTCGGCGGGTTTTCCATCAACGCTTTCCGTACTATACTCATCAAATTATTTTCGTGGTCCATCCGTCAGAATTCGCGCTATTATGTACTACATCCTGAAAGAATAGCATAGGTTTCGCCTCGTAGCACTGCTTTTCAGGAGGTGGCTGTGATAAATCTGAATTTGGATATTGTACCTGTCCGCCGGATCAGCGCCACACCGACTGCACTGGTTCGGCATGTAACCGTGATCCAGAGGACCAGAGCATATTATATTTCCCTGTTGGTTTCGAAGATAGCATATCTGACAGTACGAGCCGCACAAATAACTGAACTCCTGACAACCTCGGGGTTGGACTCTGGAGCTCTAGAGATCTGACCAGTGGTACAAAACAGAAGCGGCAATCTGGTTATTGAGCGTCGAGAGGACGAGGTCAGAGCTGCCCTAAGTGGGTCTCGTTACCAGCGGCTATTCTCAAGGCTTGCAATTGCGTCGCGAGGAGTAGCATTGGCAGTAGCCAGGAGATTCTGTGGCGTTATTACCTCCGTGAAACTGGGTAGTTTGGTACGCGGCTCCGAGATCGATAATTATTGAATATGACGAATGTCTGTTCGGACACTGCCTCACCAACCATTTTAGACGATAGGGATATTGTTCCCATTTGGACGCTATAGTCAATGTCCCAGCTCTGAGAACAGAGGTACATACTATGTGGTACAGTATGAGCAGCGAATGCGCCTTTGATCTTACTCGATTCAGTCAGATTCAAGGTGGTCATGTTTTTTGTGTATTGTCTGTGGATGGGTAAATGTACACACGCGATGTTCTGTGTTTGGGCAATTGTATGTTCTGATGATCAGAGCGGCGAGAAGTGATACGTGAGAAATTTTCGCGTCTTCAAGAGAAGGTAGACTTATCATGCCTGTGGAATCAGGGGGTATGTAATTTCTATCGTCGAACTAATTCGGTGAAGTCTGAAGAAGTTCGGGGCTCAGGCTCATGAAGCCGGATATGTGCACGTGGATTTGCGTTCTCGAAATGGAAATTCCAGGTCGATCAGTCAGAGAAAACATGACAGGCCTCCGTGGGAACACCCGCCCTAGCAATATTTATCACCTTTTCCTCAACACCCATCACCTTCGCTGCTTGCTTGCTTTTCTGGACCTTTTCTCGGATAGTTGTTCGTTTGCGTGGGTACTTGTATGCAAAACCGCCATTTACCACTGAATGCTGATGAACAGCCACTCTAATAGAGCATTTTTCCTCTATGAAACGTCGTTCCTAGCCAAACAATTGCGGAGGTATCACCAGTTTGATACCCCTGGTTTCTTCACCTCCAACAAGTGCACT
>Ga0247741_1002056_pt1 | contig 11223 bp, 12 predicted proteins | sample UWRJL213509R2_FD_180945 | JGI IMG/M metagenome (GOLD analysis project Ga0247741, IMG submission 180945) | Plant litter microbial communities from Arlington Agricultural Research Station in Wisconsin, United States - UWRJ-L213-509R-2 | ecosystem: Environmental > Terrestrial > Plant litter >...
CATTAAAGTCCATGCAAGAGCAACAGAAGAGCTTGCACGTGAGCTGCAGCAGCAAGCATAATTTTGCATTTCTAGGTTATTGGCACTGTCCTATGGTTAGAAACACAAACCTAGATAATTCAAAGTCCGGCCATCTGTCAGGTTTAGAAAATAATCTGAGTTTTCAAACGCTGCGGGATGTCATCCACTCAAGCAATTCAATAAATTCAGACCATCACAATAACTTACAATTTTATGCACAGAATCATCCAAAATCCTAACTGGGCAAATATTGCAATAAGATATTATTTAAACAATGCATACAAGACTGCCTAATTACAATTATTTCCGAACCATCCCAATCCTCTTCAGGCGCGTTGGCACCATCCCAAGAGAAAAGAGGCGCTAAAAGGAAGATAAGTAAATCAAAAGGGGGTTTCCAAAAATTGCTGGAAGCCGAAGCTAACAGACGGGTTCGGATGTATAATTTGCAATCAGCAAAAAAACTGTGCCTCGGTAGAAACCTCACTGGCGACAGTACATGCCCGAGCACAAGAGATGGGGAACGGAAAAGCACACGGGTGGTTTATATACGGTGCAAATAAACGCACGGACCAGGTACAAAGTTTGGCATTGGGTTGAGTCATGTGACTCATTTGGCGCGCGCGCGTTGAACGCGTTGACGCGAAGACGATGGGTACTGGTGTAATTTGATGCTCGTTTAGAAGAACAGTAGAAGTACACAATTTAACTACAAGAATACACGCTCATCTAGAGAATTTTTGGTAGAACTACAACAAAACTCTGCAGTTTTTTTTTTGTACAATCTAAGGAAATAAAGGGGCCAAAGCGCTGGTTGTATAAATGAGAATGAGAGAATCTGCACCCTCCAGAAGGTTAGTGATGGAAATTTTAACAAATTGACCATGCGCCTGAACGGCAACGCTATAAGTAGAGTTACCGATCCTTCCGCGCATGCGCTTGCGACGGTCACCATTTTCGAGGACTATCGAGCCCTAGAAAGTGACAATTTGATAAGGAGGATGTACACCCGCAGCTCTCGATGCGCTGGATGAAGGAAGGTGGTTTGCCTGAGGCTGCGCTTGCACAGGCGCCTTCGTACTACTCCGATTCGACTGTCTTCTACCCATTGCCGGCGCCGCTGCTACTACTGTATCTCCACCAACAGCCGCGAGACTCGTATACGTCTCCCTTACGCTCTCCTGCCTCTCACTATCCGCCTCCGCCAGGGAGCACTTCAGTAGCAGGATATACATATCCATCCCATGTTCCAGAATCTCATGACACACTTGCAGCTCACCTGCTGCGCGGAGACGGAAGAGGGCAGTGCGAGGGAAGATCCACCATGAGTTTAAACGTTTTATTGTGCGACGGATGTATGTGAGGTCTCTGGTGAAATTATATGGTCAGCCTGAGAGTGCGTTGGAAAGAAGAGATCAAATTTGCGTACTCGTTGAGACGTGTTATATGATCCCGAAGGACGTTGTTCACGTCGACTGCACGACCTTTGACGCCTCCATCTATGGCGTTAACAAGTTGATAAGCCTGCTCAGCAACGAGGAGACATGTCTGTTGATGACTTTTTGCACTCTAAGAATCCAAGAATCAGTAACCAAAATTATTCAAAACCTCGTAAATCATCTCCACTAAGTGGAATTCCATCGATTTACCTGTGCAAGCTTCGTGATATCGAGCACGATCTTGGCAGACTCTCCAAGACCCAACTTCGCCTCTGCTTTCTTCGCTTTTTTGCCTGCACTCGCTAGCTGGGACATAGCGAGCTGGACATAAACTAGTGTCGTCTCTGTGTCTGTTTCTGGACCAGCAGAGTAGGTGTGAGGATTCCGCCGCCGCAAGCGTGATCGCGATCGTGAGCTCGAACGTGCAGAGTCCGAATCCATGCCTAATGAGGCGCCAGCGCTCGTAGTGGTAGTATCGTGCACTGAACCCTTGGTTTTGAAGATCGCCATAGCAGCAAGCAAACAATCGCAGTTGCCAGTATAGTTCCGGTCAGAGAAGCGTCCTATCTTCAAGCTGCGGTGAAATCATATGCACGGGCATATGTATCCAGAGCTCTGGATCTGCCCATCCCAGTGATCCAGCACTAGCGTTCGCGAAGGTGCATGTCCATCGGCCGTCCAAACTCCAGAGGCCTCGAGGCCAATGTTCGAATTCATGATGTAGTTGATCGATATATGATCAACCGCACTATCGATGAAATCTCCTATATTTGCTTGTAATACTTACCGTAAGCACATAGTGGTGAAGGTGAGGCCTTGAACAAACAGGATCCGAAGTCACTAATGCCCAGCGATCCGTTTTGGCTAATTGGCCTCGTGGGATGTGCGCGGGGTTCATGGGAGTAGCTCCGTATGGCGCGGGGGTCCAGGTGTGCTTCTATTCAAGCAACATGAAAAGATCCCATGGGAAATGAAGATAATACAACTCAAAATCACCCCCCGAGAGTCGCACTGAAGGGAATGGAAAGACTTGGAATTTACGAAAGGAAAACACAACACTATTGATGATGCTCGAACATCCAGAATTTGTGTAAGTGATCTGGCCTTGTATACGCGCAAAAAGATTTACCAGAATTTGCTACCGTGACCTAACGTGGATTCTCTGAAACGACAGCAGCTCCTCCAGGCATCGTCACAGTCCCCGCAATAACGGGTTCCAAAGCTGGACCCTCCACAGATTGTGCACCAGGAGCCATCGATCTTGGTGCTGTCAACGTTGTCAGACGATGAGTTTATCACTATAGACAGAGACTACCTGCTGAAACACCTCCATTTCCAAACCCGCCAGCTCCAGCAGCGGGAAGGACGACAGCGGCTTCAGCTACTACCAAACCCGCAACCGCGCTGAGTGCTATATAGTACTAGCTGGCGAAGGAGAGCACATACCCTTTGCGAGATCGGCCTTAGAGGTATTGATTGCATCAGAAAATACTCGATTGTAACGAGACATGATAACAGAGGATGGTTGAAGTTGGGGTGAAAGATGCTGTTCAAGCCCGGGCCGATGGGCGGTTTTGTAAGCGATAGCGTGTCGGCTGTGAGCTCTGCCGCCCAAACCATATGTTCAACGGCGCCCGGAAATGTACCGTTATGAGTAGACAGTGATGATATGAGATGGAAGGAATGGAAGTCACATGCATCGTGGAAGGTATCAAAAATAAGCGCCCATCACTCCAACGTATCTCTGTTAAAATATGACACACTCCCGACCAATAACCTGTGATACATTCATGTAAAAATACAGCGTGTAAATCTACTTTTTCTCGTCGTTAGAATCCTGTATTTTTACCTCTCGTTCATCACGTAGCGGGTAGAGAGTACTGGTTTCTCGCTGAAGCCTTGCTATAAGTAGACTTGATGCCTATAGTGAAGGGTTCTACAATCAGGCTGTCTTAAGGAAACGCAGAACTACTCACACAGCCTGCGATGATAGCAAGGTTGGGCAAGACCCCCACAAAATCTACATGAACGCAGTAAGTGTCATGTTTGAACCCGCATCACAAAGCCCATCAGCCTACCGATGAGACAACCTAGAAAATAATATAAGCAACGAGACTAGGTTAGGATGCTAAAGCTAGCTGACCGAATGGCGGGTCTCCAGGCATAACACTCCTCACAGACGGCAAAGCGAACAGTCCAGCGAAAGGTAGGGCGACACTGTCCATTCCCGCTGGGAGCCTTCGACGACCGAGGACAGAAATTACGGTCATATAGAGCAGAGCTGCAGTAACAAGCCCTAACATTAATTCTAATTGTTAGCTGAGATGCCCGCTATGTGTTTTAGAATGGCAACAAACAGTTGAAGATCAAGATGAGAAATGCCGAAATCCGGACAATTATATGTCTTGTCACATAGATTTGTACATGTAACTTTGCCGCTTGATCGTCCATGTCGAGGTAGTCATAATATGTTGAAGCTCGCCACTGACTTGTATCGGGATTAAAAATGCTTGCTCCGGCCATAGGCACTGTCCTGTTCGTTTCAGGAGAAACGGCAGCAATGAGAAATTGGACTTTATACCTACCCAGACGTTTAGTAGACTCAAGTGAGTCAGAGTTGAAAATAGCACGCACCAGTCAAATGGGTAGAGAACATCCGTTTCTAGTCCATTGACATTGATCTGCCCTGCGCGAGTGAATTGGTCTATATCCATTCCGACGAACTGCTCGAAGCCAGAACGTAAAAAACCCCTCCAATCAGCTCTGAAAGTGGAGGCGGCGTTGGAGAAATTGAAGCTGGGTATTCCGAGAGCGTCACCGCCGACGAAAAAAAGCATGTCAGAGCTGAGGCCACGACAGTCTGCTGGGCTCGGTGGAGTCCCAAACGAGACGCCGCACTGATGAGGCATCCATTTGACGGCTAGGCAGTATCACCCCTCCATAATCATAGATTATCAAATGCTGGAGAAGCTCACATAGTCGCTTGTTTTCCATATCCCACTTCTCTATTCCCCCATATAAGAGGATCTAGCGAGCGTCGTTCAGTAATGTCACTACCTCAGGCTGACGAACAGTTGCACAACCGTGACGTACCCCATCTCGAGGGCTTTCACCGTCAACGCTAACAACATGAAGTGGCTCGCGACCTTGGCCAACTGCCGTCCATATTCCAATCCCAACGGTGATAGATACTGTGAGGGCGATTATCAAAGCAAATGACAGACGGTACCACAGTTTTGACATCATCTTCCGACTCAGATGTCGGTAGAGGACGACTGGTAGTGATGACTGCCATGGTCTGGAGATCCAGCGCCATGAACTGCGTCTGCCATTTGTGCCAGGTGCTGTTTCCCAGAGATACGGCTCCACGGCTTGATCTGAAAGTGCTCGAGGTGGACTAGGAACTTTCGACGATATTTTAGCATGCACTGTACCTATAGACAAGCACAGTAAGCTGACCATAACCATCTTCTTCCTTGAAGAGGTGAGGAGTTGTATAGGCTATTTCTTGGATATCGTCGGTATTCTCCGCTGGCGGTCTAGGGAGGGGACGTGCTGGCATAGTTCTGAAGGCGTAATGGAGACTGTAGCACTCCAGAGGGTATACCAGTGACTGAGCAGAGAAGAAAGAAACGGTATCATTCAGGGGTCGTAACCGCTGGGATGCGCCCTTTGGTACATCTTACATAGCTTCACGCTGATTGTGAATTCGTGAGATGATAGACTTCTGTCAGAGGCTCCCGGAGCCAGATACTCGGGGAAAGTATCATGTGACCTAAGCCCCGGCGCTTATTCTCAGGACCCAGGCGCCGCCAAGAATATCAACAACGTCTAATATCCAAAGGGGATCGCAATCTGCTTGGTACTGGATGCACGCTACATTGATGGCTCGCCTTGTGCTTAAGTCTCCGTCCTATCCAGCTTCGTCTATCACCGAACCAAGACCACTACGAGTTGAGGTTGGGCTGGACTGAGCGAAGCTCAGTTCGGACATGGAGCAAACTGAGCCGCCGGGTGGGCGGGAACCGTTTGCTGCGCGATTTTCCCATAGTGGTCATGATTGGTTGATTGCTGCGTAATATGTAGTACAAGTACGATGATAACGAGTTTTCTGTGAGATCCAACAGTACTGCAAACATTCTGCACAAGGTATGCGAGTTAAATAACGATTCAAAATCATAGTACGTTACAGCGATATGATATATACGTCTGTGGGTGGGTGGGTGGCGAAAAAATTAAATGAGCGAGAGGCGTGCGACGAAAGCAAGCGACTGCGAGTGGTCGAGATGAAGGGAACAAGCGACTGCGAGTGGTCGAGATGAAGGGAACAAGCAAGAGTCCAGGTGTGCTTCTAGTCCAGCCGACTAGATGAAGAGGTCCTGGCAGTAGCCATGGTGTAGGACATAAATAAAGAGAGTATAGCTCAAATGACGGGGGGGAACCAGGCTTAATGGAAACTCGTGGTATTAGTGAGAGGATAACAAATGTTGCGACCATTTACGGAAACGAGTGTGCTCCCAATAATTGAGAATTTGTGTAGGATACTCATTAGGTATACAGGACTCTATTTGATATATATTGTACTGCCAATGAATAATCTATGATACATACTGGTATGAATACGGGTAAACTTACTCGATCTCGTAGTCAGGGTCTTGCTTTTGCATCTCGCGTAAAGGATAGAGGCCAGTGGCTTCTCGTTGAAGCTTTGCTATAAGCAGACTTGATGCCTAAAAATGAAAGGTTCTAGCCGCATAACATCTGAAGTAAACCGGGAATTACTTACGCAGCCTGCAATGATAGCAAGATTGGGCAACACCCCGACAAAATCTACATGGAAACGGTAGGTGTCAGGTTTAGACTTGTAATGCTACACACGTCGGCCTACCAATGAGACAACCTGAAAATACAAGATAAGCGAGGGAATATTGTAGAGTTGTTGGACCTGGCTGACCAAAAGGTGGATTCCCAGGCATAACACTCCTGACAGATGGCAAAGCAAATAGTCCAGCGAAAGGTAGAGCGACACTGTCCATGCCCGATGGGAGTCTTCGACGGCCGAGAACAGAAAGTACGGTCATGTAGAGGAGAGTGGCGGTCACAATCCCTAACAATAGCCATCAGCTGTGCTCTTCATTTTAGTAGAAGTACGACAAACAGTTGAAGATCAAAATGAGAAATGCCGATATTCGGACAATTATGTGTCTTTTCAGATAGATTTGAACATACAACTTCGCCGCCTGATCTCCCATGTCGAGGTAGTCATAATATGTTGAAGCTCGCCACTGACTCGTGTCGGGATTAAAAATGCTTGCTCCGGCCATAGGCATTGTTCTGTTCGTTTCAGGAGAAACGGCAGCAATGAGAAATTGGACTTTGTACCTACCTGGAGGTTTAGTAGACTCCAATAGGTCAAAGTTGAAATCGCACGCACCAGTCAAATGGGTAGAGAACATCCGTTTCTAGTCCATTGACATTGATCTGTCCCGCGCGAGTGAATTGATCTATATCCATTCCGATAAACTGCTCGAACCCAAATGAAAATCTCCTCCAGTCGGCTCTATAAGTGGAGACAGCGTTGGAGAAGTTGAAGCTGGGTATTCCGAGAGCGTCACCTCCGACAAAGAAGAGCGTATCAGAGCTGAGACCATGACAGTCTGCTGGACTTGGCAGAGTCCCGAACGAGACGCCGCACTGATGAGGCATCCATTTTATGGCTAGACATTCTGATTATCACTCAATGTTCAACCATTACCGAATTACTGGATGAGCTCACATAGCCGCTTGTTTTCCATATCCCACTTTTGTATTCCCCCATATAAGAGGATCTAGCGAGCGTTATTCAGTGATGTCACTACTTCAGGCTGGCGAATGGTTGCACAACGTACTCCATCTCGAGGGCTTTGACCGTCAACGCTGACGACATGAAGCGGCTCGCGACCTTGGCCAACTGCCGTCCACATTCCAATCGCCACGGTGATAGATACTGTGAAAGCGATTATCACAGCAAATGACATACGGTACCACAGTTTTGACATCATCTTCCGACTCCGATGTCGGTAAAGGACGACTGGCAGCAATAAGGACCTTGGTCGCCTCGAATTGCGTTTACCATTTGTTTCGGGAGGCGTTTCCCAGACATACGGCTCTATAACATGGTCTGACGGCGCTCGGGGCGAACCAGGAACTGTCAATAGGTCGATAGATATCAGTATGCGTCGCATCCACGGCCAGGTAATGTAAGCCACCGTAACTATCTTCTCTTTCATTGAAGAGGTGAGTGTAAGGTATTTGGTTGAGATCGTCGGTATTCTCTGCGGGCGATCTAGGGAGGGGACCTGTTGGCATAGTTCTTGGGCGTATTAGAGACTACAGGGCTCTAGAGTCTCCAGTCTCCAGTGGCTTGATAAAAGGAAGAAGAAACGGAACTGTTCAGAGTTGGGGGTCAGCCTCGAGGTTAACGTTTGGATTCGGAGTAACCGGTGAACTTACGCTTCACGGTGATTGTGAATTCGTGAGATGACAAAGTAAACTTCTGTCAAACTCTCCGGAGGATTCGGGAAAGTATCAGGTGACTAGCCCCACAGGCGCTTATTGTCAGGTAACAGGCGCCGCCAAGAGCCCCAGTGCCTTGACGTCCAAGGGGGATCGCAATCTCCTGGGTTATGTTGAATAATGGATGACACATTGCATTGTTGAAACATCCATCTGGCCACTAGATGTTCTCACATCTGCTGTTAAAGGTATGTATAGATTCACATAGCCGCCCCTTTTCCACCGTATTGCCCCATACAAGGGTCTGTTGCTCATCTTCCATGACGATATCTGGCAAAATGTGGTAAGATTTACTCCATTGGAAGCGCCTCTACTGTCGGCGCTGACCATACATGATCTGGGTCACAGCCTTGGCCAAGCGCTCATATTCCAAACACAACGGTGACACAGGCTGAGGAGAACCCAAAAGGAATCACGAACCATACCACCGATGAGACATCATCTTCTGACTCAGGCGTAAGTCAGGCTGATTTAGGCCGGCGTTTCCATCCTTATGAGCCCATGATCCGACGGCACTGCAGACAATTTCTAGATCCTGGTGTCAGCGGTTGGGCATTTATTGCATCTATAGCTTGGCGAAAAAACTGACCAAAGCTATCGTGGCCCTCTCTTTCCTTCCCTTGAGGGCTGAAGTATGTTGAGTATTTAGTGGGTAATGTTGCGGGAACGTGTTGGCATAGAATCAGGTAGGTTCCAATAGTATTCTGGAGCCCTAGCCGATATGGCAAGCGGTTACACCTTGAAGGTTGCGGTTAAGGTGGGAATTATGGCCCTGAAAAAAATGACTATGAATTTGCATGATAAGAGGTCTGTGTTGTATGGCGGACAGAAAAGCACTAGCTCGTGCCAAAATTAGGAGTCGTTGAATGGGGACAGAGTGGCTTCATGATGTTGATAACAAACCTCGACCCAATAACATGTCTCGCCCCAGAAAATCCACTGAGTTATTTGCAAAGAGAGCTTGGCTTCATGAATAAAATACAGGTGACATGTGATGACTCGCCAGATTATGCCTTGTACTTAAGCGCCAGTCCTACACTGCCTCCCCAATGAGCCGATGGGGCGCTTCGACGTACGCCCTCCAACATTCAACGAACGCAGCAAGTTCAGCGCCTTCCACAACACGGTGATCGCCACTCCAGCTGACGCCCAGTTTCAGCCTTCGCTCACCCTTACCATCACCTCTATCCACGTCCCACACCCATTTGGCGCGACCGAGCGCGACAATCGCAACACCTCCACCAGGAACGAGCACTGGAGAAGCATAATCCCCTGCACCAATGGCTCCAACGTTGGAGACGGTCAGCGTACCTCCACGCTTGGGCATCTCCTTGGGCGTCAGACCACAGGGAGTCTGCCGGCCCAGATGGGAGAGATGCTTCAACTGCGACGAGAGGGAATATATAGATTGTGAGTTGACACTTTGCAGTGTTGGTGTATAGAGACCACTTGGTGTCGACAACGCGATGCTGATGTCCGCATTGGGTCGAATGGTCAGCGTCGGTTTGGACTCTGCCGAGGAAGGTGAGATCGAGGCCCGGAATAGCGGCCACTCGATCATGGCCTTCGAGAGGGTTTTCAGTAGTATCGGAAGATAAGTTAGACGTGTGTACTGCTGTGATTCAGGAACCGGTGGTGGGGCAGGTGCAGGATAGAGAGCAGAAGGATTAACGGACACAATGCGAGATTGCTGCGAAGAACATGGCAGGTAGTGGGACGGAATGTGTGCATTGAGCACGGGTAGGATATCGTGCAAAGCAGTAATATCGAGTGTCGTCGAGTAGCCAAAATGAGGGATTTCCAGACTCTATAAGATTATGAGCAAATGTGATAGCTCAGAAATCTCGACGCATACCTTGACCATGGCTTTCCACATTCCGTAACGCGTCCGACCGAGTTCTACGACGACGTCCTCGCGTTGTTCTGACGTAGCAGCCATTTGAGGTGCTTGCCCACCAGCAAGACGCGCTTCAATGTCACTTTTCACGATTCGGCCCTCTTTGCCACTTCCTGGGGCCAATTCCGATAAATCAACACCCATTTGACGCGCGAAGTGTCGCACAGAAGGTGCAGCAAAAACTCGATCAGCATTCGATGACTTTCCTGCAGACTCGTTATTAGGGTCCAGTGGATGTAGTCGACGTGGAAGAACCGGAATATCCGACGGGGATGATGGTGTCGCGGCAGGCGTTTCGGTTGGCTCTTTCGAAGGGGTGCCCAGAGGTTCCGTTACAGCAGGGTCCGCACCATCCAATACCTCTTCGTCTACCTCAATGAGACAAAGGCCCGATCCAACCTTCGCGACCTCGCCCTCTTGAACGAGCAGCTCCTTGACCACACCATCGAACGGACTGGTAATCTCAACGCTAGCTTTATCGCTCTGGACCTCACAAAGAGGATCAAATGCCTGAACAGTAGCCTGTGGCTTGATAGTCCTGCAATTTTGAGCTCAACGATGAGCAAGTCGCGCGAAAGGTCCGGCCGGAGCATGCACGCACCACTTTACCACCTCGCACTCCGTTATTCCCTCCCCAATGTCGGCGAGTTTAAACTTTTTGATGACCTTCCTAGATGCCCATGAGGTTGATGTCGAATGAAAGTATGAAACTGCAAACGGTCGCCCTAGAAGTCGTCTCAACGGGCGAACGAGCATGACGGTAGGAGGAAAGGGGCTTAGCAGCTCAGATTGGTGACTTTTGTAAGTAAGCAAATGCTACATCACGATGCTAAGTCACATCTGTCATAAGTGGATATATTTACTTTGACTAATTTTAACATTTGGCAAAGGCACTTCAAGCTCCTGGTTCCACATCCCGAGTGTTTTCTCTGTATGAGACGCGGACCTCTTCGAAAGTGAGGTAAATATGGTGATAATTTTTGTATTGTATTCCCCTAAGAGAATGATAATCTCTGGAAACAAAATAACCGGAGTCATGTGGGACGATGACGTGAAGTGAATGGCTCGCAGAAAATACCATACCTCCAGATACAAAGAAGCAGATTCCTCACCTCGATGGAAGCCATTCCCCAGATACAAATACCTGATCATCCCGGTTTACATGATGGCTAACGGATCTAGTTTACTGCAAGAATTACCAGCGACACCGCCACGTCCAAGGCGGCACAGTGTATTTTTAGCGTTCGCCACACTTCGAATACCCGGGGTACCTCATATTAGGGGTTACATACCAATGAAAGGCCTTGTAAT
>Ga0247741_1002057_pt1 | contig 11219 bp, 13 predicted proteins | sample UWRJL213509R2_FD_180945 | JGI IMG/M metagenome (GOLD analysis project Ga0247741, IMG submission 180945) | Plant litter microbial communities from Arlington Agricultural Research Station in Wisconsin, United States - UWRJ-L213-509R-2 | ecosystem: Environmental > Terrestrial > Plant litter >...
GGTCTTTGTCTTCGACGTTCTATACCTGTTCTATACATCGAAGGACCATCAGAGAGCAAATATGCACCAGCAGTACCGCTTCCATCTTTGATCAACTCTCATTCATCGATTGACGGAGTGAGAAGAAGTGAGGCTCACTGATGTCGGAGACGTCACTTCTTGTCCTCTACCCAGGAACAGGGATTATGCTGCTATGAGTTTGAGGAGGAGGAGCGAAGATTGAGTGTAGACTTTTCGTTCAAAGTTTTGACATGTTAATTTCTCTCGTCGTGGTAGCTTTGCCCACAGCTGCCAAACAGAACTCGACCAAAACGAACTCACCATAGCCAATGCTCCGTGACCAACACTGCATATAAAACTCTACATTCCATGTCGAGCAAGCACAGCGAGCAAGTCGTTCATTCTATGCCTCTGGCCCTAAGTCTACATCCTGAGCGCTGTCAGTGCGTAACAAACTGGCCCATCAATTGGGTGGGAAGCACTGCTCACATCAGACCATTCCACTTCTGAAGGATCTTTATATCAAACGAAGTGCTGGCGGAATGAACGTTTGTATATTCATGGACCCGGCCAGGACGCGAAAAAGTTCACATAAACGCGGTGGCTTGAGAACAAAAACATTTAGGAGACCCTCGAGGCAGCACAATCAGCTCAGGGCTGCAATTCAAGGATAATGATTGGCCCATTGAGTCCGAAGCCGTGACATACATAGACTATCGCACCACTTGACCTTTTTTACTGAATGAAGTTCGCATTCCAACTTGTCCTGCGACCACCACCACCTTGTCCCCTCCTCTTCTGGCATGTCGAAACCTACGACAGTCACGACCGCGACCATAGTTGAGCCGATCGAAGCGTCGGCTTCGTTTATGTTGCCCGGTATGGCTTCCCCTGAAGAGGAACTCCAACTGGGACGGGTGAGGTTCGACAATGAGTGCATTCTCATCCCAGAGAGCCCAAAGACCAAGCGCTCGGTGGTCATCACCAAGTCGTATTCACTGCCACTGTGGAAGCGAAAAGGACACCTGTCGGATTCCGAACTCGAAGACTCCACCCGTTCGTCGGCGAGGTCACCTAGTCCCGAAGACTCTCGCGTCATCATCAAAGTCCCCATTCCTACGTTAGTTGTTTACTCAGAGTGAGTATATGCGCATCTTCTAACGGTTTTGCGTATAGATTCAGGCGAAAGTCATCGTCCTCACGGTCACCATCGCGCGGACGATCAACCTCGACATCACCAGTCGTTCCTAACCGACTTCCATCATGTCTTGTTCATCGGGAACCATCTACGTCGCCTGACCTCTCCCGTGGTATTCCCTTTCGACCCGTGCGTCGGCCATCACTACCCGTTCAACATCGTCGCAAGGACGAGATCACGGTTCCCCTACGCGAGTGTTGCCAAGCGTGTGAACGAATTATAGAAGAATGCCTCGAGTTAGGAGAGGACTGGCAGGAAAAGTTCTCGAGAGGCGCTAGGAGGAAGAGGAGCGCTAGTTTGGATCACAGTGACCTGGATGCGTCTCTCAGACCGGTGCACACGAACTACTCGAGGCCAGTGAAGGATTTCTCTTCTCTCGCTTTGGGCGTGAATGAAGCCCTGGAACGAGAACTTGAAGTTGCCGCCCAAGCGGATGCAGCAGCCTCACCGAGGATAGGTGGGACGTCGACGTTCGCGCTAACAGTCGACGAAGTCGACAAGCGCAGAAAATCGATAGATTTCTCGAAAGAGGACGTTTTCCTACCCCCTTCTCCTGCCACAACCTCTTTCGCGGAAGCGCTCCGCTGCCCATATACTCGCCAACGAGACGCATCCACCTCATCCGATATCTCCACCACATCTGACGACCTCTCACCAGACATCCTGGATTCACGCCACCGGCTCCGCTCCTCGCCGATTGAAGAGGAGGACGAGGCCCAGCTATTCCCTCTTCCTAGACGGTCACCACACAGCACACCCTCACGAACGCCATCACCTAAGGTATCCCCAGTTCCCAGTCCAAACGGATCTACCACCTATCTACCAAGCGTCCTGACCAGCGGATCGAAAAGACAGTTCGGCCGTTCATCCTCCGCTTCGTCTTCCAAAGAGAGTATCGCAGCTGCCAATTCATCACAGGAGAGCCTCTTACGCGGGTCTCTTTCTAGGAAGCCTCCCACAGGCCTATCTCACCTGGCTGTTCCTAGTTCCAATTCGCACTCGAGAGTGGGATCAGGCGGGAGCTTGAGGAGTGCATCCCCTTCTTCTCCTTTGGCTACCTCTCCTACGATACCTGAGTTTCCGCCGTCACCACCTTCACCTACAACGAAGCCCACCAAGCAAAGGGTATCTGTGACTGGTTTTTCGGTCTCGAAGGCGCCCAGAACACCAGAAGAGAGAGCCATGTCGACTCCCGTGTCTCCGACTGGCCCACGTCTGCCTGCCCGGGCATCATCTATCCGCGCTGCCGCGTCTGAAGGTCTCAAGTCACCTAAACCCAAAGCGGAAGAGCCGCCTACTACGAATACACCAATCACAACGACATCCTCTACACATACGGTATCTCAAACTGCTCTACCCCCAACAACTCCTCCATCCACTTGGAGGCCACATTCACCATTCCACACCAAATCACCCTCCGAGCCTCAGTCATTCTCGTTACACATGCCCCGACTCCGCTCCCATTCCAGCACTGATAACGCCACATCGTCTAACAGCAATGCCGGTCCCACCACGCCCACAATCCCATCGCCATCATCAGAGTTGCCTTCGACCCCGCAGCGAACTCAGTCCTTCAATCCCTCGTCCATTGGAAGGTCAGGTCGAGAACGTTCCGCGTCCAGCCCATCAGCCAAACGCAAGGTGTCGTTTACGGCTCCATTCCTGAAAGCCGGTGGTGCGATCAAGGGCGTCAGCGTTGACGTGCTGAAAGGTGTCAGTTCCATGGGTGGCGCTGGTGCGGGGGTCGTCTGAGCCCCCAATATATCCCATGTGGGCGAACCATGCAAATTGCCGCCTTCTTATCATTATACCTCTTTTCATGATTCCTCATACCCAAATCTACTCTACTCTAGCCATAGGGCTAGTGTCACGACACGAACGCCTATCACGATTTCTCTACCCTTTTCAACGTCATCATCCGGAATTCCTGTCCTCTTCATTGTCTCAACCTGTTGTCCTTCATATCGGTGACACCACATCAACTCGTCTACCTGTTTATAACTGCTACTCTTTCGTCAGGAATCCCTTCAATACGTAATGAATGCTGTCTGTGATGTCTAATACTCACTTGTTCTCTGTGCCCATGTACTGTACACCTCCAACCCGTAGTTAATGACATTGAGCGATACCTCAATACATTTGTCATATTTGAAATAAATACACTTGCGCTGTCCGAGTTGTGAAAGTTCGTTTAGCTGGCTATGATTTCCGCTTGCCGGCGCTACCACTTTTGTAGTACTTACTCCTGGAACTATTGCAAGATTCACTACAACTCATCCATCCCTTTCACTTGACTAGCACGACCTAACTATGAGCTCGGCACCAGAAGTCTTTCGCTTGTTACGTCCAGATAATAATTCGCCAGATCAGGCTTGTGGAGCAAAACAAGTCTGTGTCTGACGCTCATGGAAGAAATCGCGCGCCCCCCTACTGAGCATTTGTAGACGATTTTAATTTCTCCCTCAGCCACCCAAGTCCAAGAAGATCGCGAAAACGACACATACAGTACGTCTCAAACAGTTCTTAGAAAGACGGACTCTCTGGCGACTTTCCCAGCGGAGCCCTTATCGTTGGTGTTCAAGTTCACTCATGTTCACTCTTTGATGATACTCGAAGACCATGCTGAACAGAAAGTGGGACCTAGGAGCGTCTAGAGGGTCTATCATAGAAGCCACCCCCGAATTCAACTCTCGGATTGTCGCTGACCTCGACGAGAAGAAGGCAGCCCTCTCTTCGAGGCTCAAAACGCAACTAAAAAAGGCCAAGAACGTCCCTCTGGATATTCTATTACTAGGACCAAAAAATCGGGCCAGCGCCCTTCCAAGTCGGAAAACGCAGCTGCAGCAGCTGTGATGGCCATTCTCGGACCAGCCTTGTCTCAATGCAGGTCCTTCGTCGTCGATGTCAAGTACAGCACATCGCTCCCTTTTCTCTCTCGGTACTTGCGTGGAAGTGCAGAACACCTTCGCATTCTCAAGCTACAATGTGACGTTGACGATGCTGAAGATGTGGAATTGCCATCGATTCCAGAACAGCATGCAGTCAAGTTTCCTCTTCTATCCATCGCCGTTTTCGATGGCGTCACCTTCCTGGACGCCTGCCATATCGAATCGTTCACAGAACAGTTCAAGAGTCTCAGTCTTAGTACTCTTTCCATCTCGAACCTTTCCGTTCCAGAAGACGAGGAGGTCGATCTATACACTCTCTGTGGACATTGTCAGTTTGGCTTCATCCGACACCTGATCCTGAGGAACATCAATGCCGGATACGATCCTGGAACCATCGATTCCGGCCAGTACGAACCCAAAGTCAACTGCGTAACACTCATCGGACACGATCTCGTCTTCACCGAGGAATTTCTCCTCGCGACCTATGGAAGCACGTTCTGCTACTGGCATGTCGGTGGATCTGGTCTTTCCGAATGCAGCGTACCAAGGCCCACCACCTCCGATTGGAGAACATAGCCAATGTGGACAGTTAAGACTTCCAGTGCGGCTTACAGCGTTACTTTAGCGGTCGTCTCTATATCGCCCATTGCAAAACATTCTCGGACGATCATCTGGACGTCATCGCCAACTACTGCGAGCCACTGCGGCGGTTGTACCTCATTGGATGTCCTAAAGTGACTGAAAGGTTTGAAGGCGATGATCACCAGGCGGGAAGAGCTCATTGCCGAGCAAGATGATGATGGGGAGGATGAAAGCGACGGCGACGACGAGGGGGTTGATTCCGGTTCAGAGAGTCTTGTCGAATGCGGTGATCAGGACGACCAGCTCATCGACGAAGGCTATGAAGGGTATCACGATGGTTTCTGCAGGAGTCAAGACACGCCCCGCAGGCTGTCTCCTTACCGTCCCCTTCATCGACTTCGCATCAAGGGCCACCCAACCAAGAAACTGTCCCTTACGGACAAGAAATGGTTCAAGCAGCATGTGAAATCCTTCAAGTGGAACTGACTCGCTATCTTATTACAAAACAGTGCCACCCACGCATCAGTATCACTGTACTATAAGTATATCTCTTGTATAGTTTCTTCTCCTCTACGTGTTCGACTTATTGTAAAATAACCTCCCACTATATTCGATGCTTTTTCATAAATCGAGCTTCTAAGCTCATCTCGCCTATCCTCTTTACTTGATCTTCAGTCAATCCCAGGCCATACGGTGGTTTGGCAAGTAGTAAGGCGTATTCGCCCAGTAGAGAGGTTTTGAACGGCAGAATATCGTCCGTCTGTAGCAAGAGTAGATGTTAGGCATGGCAGAGTGCCTTCCGTCGAGTTGTAACACGAATTTTGAGAGCAACGCACACAGATGGTGATAGGATGATTCGCTTTGAGATATTGTTGGATGTGATGTGATTCGAGATCTGACACCGTCTTGCAGCTGCGATTGATTCAAAAAGTCAGTCATCGAACACGGGGAATACCAGAGAGACCTACAGCAAGTTGGATGTTAAGCAGATTTCTATGCACATCTTCTTCTCGAGGACGATAGATATCGCCTCCTCGTTAAGGAACGTAGCATGGCCCAGGCGATCTGGGTTGTATGAAAGAAGCTCTAAGGTTTCCTCAGGTGTGTTGTGTACAGTCTAAAAAGTCAGAAAATTTCTTAGCTGACGACACAGAAGGTTTTTACTACTCACTTCGGCGATATGCAAGGTGACTCCTAAACCTACGTCCTTGGCTTGCGAAAAGTAAGGTGCGAACTCGCTCATATTTCCAGCAGTCGGATCTCCGCAAAGATCTACCCCGACCACAAGCTCCCCTTCAGTTTTAAGCTTGCGCGCTATCCCCACGCACTCTCTGAGGACATCGTCTCCCATCCTGCGGTCAATGCTCACAATCAGACCGACCTTATCCGGTCCATAGTGATTCATGGCGGACAGAACTGTGCGAACATAGAGCTCTCGATCCATAGCATCCGTTTGACGCGGAGTGGTGCGTAGTTCAAGGTAAGTGCACTGCGGTTTGTCACCGTCAAGGAACGCGCTCAGAACTGCACGAGTAGCGCGTTCTAATGCATCAGGCGTGGAGGTTATGGCGTATATAGCTGGGAAGAGTACGAAGAAATCCTCGATTTTATCTAGGGATGGACCCCGCGTGAGGGTTTCGATTCCATGTTGGATAGCTTGGCTGGAGATAATCGGAGAAGTGGTTGACGTGGTCAAAAGAGCGAGATACTCAGAAGCGAGCTCTTTGAGAGTCGATAGAGGGATAGAACCATTCAAGTGTGCGTGTAGTTCTGCCTTTGGAATCCGTTGCAAAAAGGCAACCTCACGAGAAGACAGACTGTCGAGAGCAAGTGCAGCCGGCCCTGCAAGTTCCATCATATCTGGATCGATAGATAAATAGAGATGAACTGGTTGAAGTTTGGGAGAAACTAACAAACGACAACAAACACATTTGGACTTGACATTGAGGGTGCTAATCTAATCTAGGTCTGTGTAATAGCGGGCCATGAGCTCCTCCAACTCCTCGACGCGTCGCGCCTCCAGTTCAGAATCGTCGAACTCTCTGGCCTGCTCTTCGCGCGGTCCCATATGTTGGGCGACGATGCCTCCTGCGATACGTCCGAGGCTCTCAGCGATCAGTCCCCCATTTTTGCTACCTTTGCCATTACGACGAGCTTCAAGTTCGATCATGTCGCCGTCCAATTCGCGCGGTCCTACATGCTGGGCGACGATGCCTCCTGCGATACGTCCGAGGCTCTCAGCAATCACCCCCCCATTTTTGCTGCCTTTGCTGCCTTTGTTACCTTTGCCATTACCACGGGCTTCAAGTTCGACCTCACCCTCAAGGTCTCGTGACTGGAAGCTGTCTGCGAATCCTGCGAGGGCAGCGACGCGTTTCTTGCCGTTGCGACGCGCCTCGAACTCAACCACGTCGCCATCCAAATCACGCGCGTGCTGGCTGGCGCGGCCTTTTGCGAGATATCCAAAGCATCTTGCGATCAGCTCTCGAGTTCGAGCTTCAAGGTCGATCTCATCCTCAAGGTCTCGTGACTGGAAGCTGTCTGCGAATCCTGCGAGGGCAGCGACGCGTTTCTTGCCGTTACGACGCGCTTCGAATTCAACCACGTCGCCGTCCAAATCACGGGCGTGCTGGCTGGCGCGGTTTTTTGCGAGATATCCAAAGCATCTTGCGATCAGCTGGCGAAATCTGCGATGGCGAGCCTCAAGGTCGACCTCACCCTCAAGGTCTCGTGACTGGAAGCTGTCTGCGAATCCTGCGAGGGCAGCGACGCGTTTCTTGCCGTTACGACGCGCCTCGAACTCAACCACGTCGCCATCCAAATCACGGGCGTGCTGGCTGGCGCGGCCTTTTGCGAGGTATCCAAAGCATCTTGCGATCAGCTCCCGGGTTCGAGCTTCAAGGTCGACCTCATCCTCAAAGTCTCGTTGCCGGACACTGGTGCTACGGAATCTGCGAGGGCCTCCATGGCGCGCCTCGATTGAAGTGACTGAATCAGCTTCCTGTGGACGATCGTACGAAGGTCAGATACGAATCTGGGAAAGGAATGTGAACAAACATTTGCAAGGACATTGGAGGCACCAATGGCAGCCGCGAAGAGAGCGAGTTGGACTTGAGTGGAGAAACGCATTTTTTACTTTGAAAGGTGGTTTGAAGGAGTAGAAGGTCTAAGAACGCCACGAAGATGAGAACGACAGGCAGACAGATGAGGTGAGCAGATACTGGCTTGATTGATTATTGACGCTTGCGCTTTGAATATAGGACCAGCCTAGAATGAGGACATTGTCAGAGGTCTGTAGAGGGCGATGGGCAGGCTGGAATGAGTACCTTAATTCGATATGTGTAGATGCACCAGGCAATGGAGATGAAGGGTGGATTTACACGTCTCTTTATACCTTTCGTGTTCCTTCTGTGTGTTCCCTATCTAGATGATCGTGAAGGTTGGTCGGATCCTATGCAAGGCAACAATCACCATGGCCGAGAAAATCTGGGTTGCAAAATACTGCTTAAGCGAGAGTACCAAGTGATACGGTGCAGTCTTGGTAGCCGGGAATTGACCCCCCCGAAGATTAGCGAGTTGATGTGGTAGATGAACACCCCTTTTGGCGTTCGGCGAGGTGTATTTCGTATGTTTCACATGTGCAGAACCAGTACGAGGCAACGACCAGACGGCTCATGGAGTAGCCTCACTCTCAAGGTGTGGTGAGACTCGATGATGCCAAGGCGGGTAAGGACGTGGGGTAGCTCGCACAGAAATCAAATTTGACCTCACCTCAGACTTTACCGATACCGTTCGCTCATGCAGCGGATGCTGGGTGGCCAGAATATTCATGTCAAAATAAAATAAAGAAACTTGATCAAAACTCGATACCGGACATGATTTTTTTTTACAACTGGATCGGAGGATTGACGCGGTCTTCCACCTCCGTCCACGAGGTAGTATATGAGTCATTATATCAGAATGAAACCAAAATCGTCCACATGACTTGCAGAAATGGACGTGGATTTCATACTCGGTCGTCCTCCTGAGGCCGACGATGGATCGATAATGGGCTACGCCGATCAAAGTTATCTCGTCATGGTGATTGTGGCTGTACATACTGAATCTCTGATTTTTATTTATTTACTTCTAATTCTCATTTTATAGTGATGTCACGCTCTGCGTATGTTACACTTGAATCATCCTTGAGACACCAAAAGGCGCGCGTGGTCCACTATGCCAGCGCGCCCTCTCCTGCCCTCTCCTCTGATACTTACTTACTTACTACAAGAGGCTAGTGTGGCGCACACGTCACACACAGTCGATATGACATAAGTATACTATATGGCGACATGTCCTCTCCTGAGACGAAATAAAAATAACAAATTGAAGCCGCATTGTGATATATAATTGCAACCATCCGGATGCTCGAAGCAAGGGCGCAGGTCGGTTAATTTGTCCTGCCGCAGGCCTCGAAATAAAAGTAATCATGGCTCAAATATAGTCACTCGTACCTATGTTTGGTAATTACGATATCCGGCTGTGGGTAAATTCATATAGAATGGAAACTAACCACACTGAAGCGTGAGTAGTGCAACTACAGCTCTCTATACTAACACGTGTTCATTGAACCCTCAAAGTTCTTTCCCATGTATTTCCGTGTGTCCACCAGCCTTCGAGCTCGCTTCGTGGGGTTGCACCTTGGCTTCTGAGTGGGTGCTGCTCACAAGCGATGTCGTATCAAGATGGTTGATGTAAGCCTCCTTTCCAGTCAACAGAGTGCTGTGGAGTGGGTAGCTAGATTTAATTGCCCCATCCCGACATGGTTGCGATTATGTACTGTGGCCGATGGAGCGTTGTCGGACTTCGTATCTCCTTACAAGAGAACGACTGCCGTCTCACAAATGTAAACGCGAGTCTGGTCCTCGAGACCAATACTGCGCTTTCTCCGAGTGCTGCTGATTATACATTTCCTGACCAATATCTCCAAAATTTGTGGTAGACTATGCCACTGGGCTTAAACGTGGCTACCAACGTTTTATGGAACGCCCATCCTTCACGATGCGCTTGTACTGTTGCCGAATTTCCACTTTGGGCATAAACCCAAAGGGGTTAGAAAGCCACATTACGCTTTGGATCCTAGTCCCGAAGGGGCTTTCGGCGCGCACGGCTTATTTCGTTCTTCGCAGAGATTACTTTGTCTCTCTTCACCGACCGAAGATGAAAACCATTTTCTGGTGGCTAGTAATATTTCCATGCCAGAACTATGTAATTCTTATATACTTGTATCTACAACACAATTTAGAGAAGTGTCAGCGAAATAAACGTCCAAAAGCGCGGAGGTGTATTAGGTGGGTTATGTGCATTCGTTCTCAACACCTGTATTATATATTTCTAATGCTCGGTTACCCTTTTGAGTGCTTTCTTTCTTATGCTCCCCTGTTCGAGTCCGCTGCAATTTTTTTCAGGAGAGTGTACAAAGTTCTTTCAATGGGCGCCTAAATACCATCATTGTCATAAAGCGGTGCCTTTTCTTTTGAGGGTTTTGGTGCTTGCCAAGAACAGCCAGACTACCAAACTGGTAACAGGACCGGTCCGGCGTGCAGCTTTGAGACCCCAAAGCGGATTAACGCAACATTGGTCCTCTTATGTGCATAAAGTCAAATGGAAACATAAGGCAGACATGTTTTTTTTGCAAAACATTACCTCATGCGGTATGGTATTCCCTGAAAATAATGTTACCAACTCGGGTCGTTAAACTTTTTTGGGAACCCTGCGCAAACCCTGTGCCATACGTTCAACATGACTTGCATATGTCATTTAAATGCAACATTTCTTACTCATAGATGGGTGTGACCAGTAATCAGTATGTACTTATCATAACCGTAAATGCATGAAATTCCTGGCGACTACTTGTTCTCCTGCTGCTCTACAGCGAGTTCAGTGACACCAGTGGAAAGACAAACGACGTAATACTTACCTCCAGGGGCTAAGAAAGCGGCGTCCATCCTTCCCACAACGCTATCTATATCTAAATTTTTAACTATCAGTGCATGATAATAAAATTGTGTTTAAGGGATGTACCACGAAGCCATCTGGATTTACCATGACCGTCACCTGAGTCACAAAGTTAGTTCAACTCTAGTGTCAATGACTAGCAAATAAATGACTGACTTGGAGGAGCTTCGATAACAAGGCCTGCAGAGACAGTGATGATGGCCAAGATGAAAGCCACAGAGGTGAATGACTTGAGCATGATGAGTAACTATCGGCGTGTTTTGGTGTGCGCTCGAGTTTGAAGGAATAGCTGACCATGGGCCCTTTTATATGTTCAGATTTGATTCCTTGGGAGACTGTACTATGAAGGCGTTTCACAACTAAAAAATAACTTGGGTTCTCTACCCGGTTACTCTTCCCATCATGCATTGATTTGACTCTTGAATTATAGAACCAGTGTTGGAAACGAAAGAAGATCGTTATTCTCAAGTTAGATGCTTAGTTTATCATTCTCGGAATCCTCAAGGATGGCTACCCTGCCAGTCGAAGCATGGATGGGTATGCCGCTCTTGATT
>Ga0247741_1002058_pt1 | contig 11217 bp, 12 predicted proteins | sample UWRJL213509R2_FD_180945 | JGI IMG/M metagenome (GOLD analysis project Ga0247741, IMG submission 180945) | Plant litter microbial communities from Arlington Agricultural Research Station in Wisconsin, United States - UWRJ-L213-509R-2 | ecosystem: Environmental > Terrestrial > Plant litter >...
CCAAGAAGGTTTAAAAAACAAAAACAAAAACAAAAAAAAAAAAGCTCTGTGTACTCGTCTGGATGGATGGGTGGAATGAATGTAGTCTACGCAGATCGTTGAGCAACGCAGTTGAGGAGGCAGCCACAAGCAGCACCTCCGCCCATTAATCGTCGAAAAAATCGCCGAAACCCACATCAGCCAAACAGTGTAGAGCTAAAATATAAACGACGCGTACTTCCAGTTGCCTTCTTTTGAGTCAGTCGAAATCGATTCCGATGATATTGAAAACTTCGTCATCTCTATAGGCTGCAAACGACGAGGCATGATCAGGTTTGTGCAAGAATTGGAGTGGTAAAACGGTACAACTACCTGGGTATCTGGAATAGCATACGCGAAAGCTGTCGATGGGCGGTTGTCTCGGGTGTTCTACGATGTGTAAAATTGGTGATCAAAATCCAGCGGAAAATGCAAGAGCTTACGCAGAGACGTACTTGGTTAGGACGCCTGACAAACTCTTGGGCGCCAGAAATTCCAACCGAAGCCTCCGCTATATCCTCGTTATTCGAGCCAGACGATATATAGGGAGTACTCTTTGGCGTCTGCACACCAACAAAAGAATAAATATAACGAAAGCCGCCCGGAGGCTGGACACAAAGAATTCGTTGAAGAGCGAAATGGTGGGTTGATAAAGGAGAAAGAGAAGAAAAAGAGCCAGGAAGGTTGGCGAAAGACGTTATAAACCGCTGAGCTGAAAAAGCGGGAAGTGAATACGAATCGGGGAGGCCAAATCCTCTATTTCGGTAGGATTGGGTATACCGTAACAAAGTACTGATTGGACTCTCGCACTCACCACCATCTCGTCCTCCCCATTCTCCTCATTTACTCGACTGGTTTTCAGATCAAAAACGAAAAGTCGAAGCGCCGGAATCGGAAATACTGTTAGGAATGTGTCAGTGGGACTGGAGGTCGGCCTCTGGTCACTTTTTCGAGTTTGCAGTTAGCCGGGTGAGAAAGACGCTCCAGGAGCTGGCACAGAAGGAGACATGGATTTGGCAAGTAACCAGTCTCGTAGAATACTGAGTTTCTAACAAGAAATGACAGAAAGGTTGGTTTTGCCAACTTTGCGCGCAATTTCGACGCTCAGCAACCTATCCGCGTCGTTGGGACCCGCCAACCCCTATATCACTCAGAACAGCTCTCGTAGCGAAGCGTGGTTATGGAATTTGCAACGCTTGAGAGAGGTATGAACACGCGCCAGTCTTATCCTTGCAAAGGCAGCGATCCCCCCAGCAGCTACCTCGGAATTTGCGCTCGCCCCACCAGTCAAGTCGCGCCGCCTCCGTTGACGTTCTTGTCCAACATAGCAGCTTTTCATGAGCCTCGTTGACCTCTCGTACCAAGAGTGGCGTAGGCAATGCACATGCCAACTGTGAGGGCCAATGCCCACTCGACCGGCTGAACCCTTGTCCACAGTCAACAAGAACTCGATCACGTGTAACACATCAACAGCGACGACATGAGAAAACGAGACATCCAGAGTAAGTCACTCGTATGGAACTCGACATTGCATGAGAAAACTGATCAAGGAGATTGGGCAGATACTGTCAGCCCAAAAAACAGCAAAAGTCAGGGGGCATTGAGACCCGCGATCAGGTTCCATCCAATCGAATACGATGCCATGAACGCAGACGAGCGCTTGTGTGTATTGTCGCGCGACGGCGATATATGCTCGGGCCGAGCAGATTATTAAAAAAAAAAAGAGTGGCAGACGGTTTAGGAAACTCACCAGAAATATCGGACAAAAGCATCCCATCGTTCGGGTAGCTACAAGTCGCAGAACTTCAACGGTGATGTTCCGTTCGAGACGAAGGCTGGCGCACTGAGATATGGATCCCCAATACACCAGTAGGCGATCGCAGGCTTTCTCGACTGCAAACGTCAGTCTTAGGAGACGTGGTGCGTTTTCCACAGCAACGACATGGTATTTTCTGCGAACCGATATTAGTAGGGCTTGAGATTACTCGGGAGAACACGAACAGTAAGTTTATCCCCTCGTCATTAGAGCCCACGCTTATGCGTTCGATCCTTTAGTTGGCCCCACGACTTTGGAAGCACTCAGCGACCATCATTCACGCTTGAGGCGAACGGGCAGTAAAAACGCGTCCGCAACGATACGCACGTCGTCTATTTCGAGAACACAGTCGCATGTTGGCCTACCTCGTAGGTGAGCGAGTATCTTGGGTCACCCTACTGCTGAATGAACCAAAAAAAAAGTAGGAATGTCTCTATTCCCAAGTCTGCGCTCATGCTTGATGAATCGCACAGTCGAAGTTGAGGTGAAGGGTCCAAAATCGGAGGGCCTTTCAATCGGTTTTGCGAGTATCATCGATAAGATATAGAGCATTGGAAAGTGAGTCGCATAATAGCGCACCGTGTGTACGCGTCTGAGTTGAGGCTTGAGGAACTTGAAGGTTGGGAACTTCGAATATTTGGTCACGCGTTTTTCGCATTTCTGAACCTCGACCCTCCCTCCACTTCCTAGCATACTGTATGACGTGTCTCTTATCGCTAAATTTTGCAATGACAACTCTTTCTTCAATGCTTCTCAAGTGAACTGGGTGACAACACCGGCTCCTCGAGTCAAAACACCATGCTATGGGTCCTCCATCTGTGTCCAGCCTCGAATGGCTTCGTTTGACAGAAGTGCCAGGGCATACGTTCGGTCTGTCGTTTTCTCTTATGTGGTTGGTGAAAGCTCATGAATCCCGTCCGTGTCATAGCATGTCATATTCATGGCCACGCGATGTTCCAGCTATATGCGTCCTTCACCCGCCTATCCTCGACAAAAGATAGATTAATTTGTCAACCTTCAAAACTGCTCCACTCTGCGATTGTTTTCAACCTCTAGTCGACCTCGTCAAACTCGAAGGCCCTTTATAGAGCCCTCGGAGTTCTCCGTCGCAGGTGCTCAGGAAGCTCCTATTCTAGCTTTCTGAGCGGTCACTTTAATTTGAGGCCGACTGAATGCTTCAAGCTTGATGTAAAGGCCGCGGATTCAACGGTATGATCTTCGTTGACAATCAATGTTCTCTCTTAAATGTTCTATAGACATGACGTGTATGAATACGTCGAAGCAATGCAGCGAATTGTGGGGAAGCGACGAGGTCGGTGGTTCGCTCGTGTCCCCGCAATCGGAGTCTCAGGCCTCAGACTCGAATCTGGCCAATTCACTCCGAGTAACGCCTGATGCACTGATAAGTCCTTTAAGGCATGGTCCTCCACATCCGCGGTACTCTATCTCAATAATCAAAGTCCCACACCTTATCGTTCTGTCGAAATCTCAACTTTTTGGTCATCTGTCACGAAGCTACGGCATTCCCTTGTTGTGCGCGACCAGTAATACCCACATTCAACAGCGAAGGAACACGAATAGCGGTCGGGCTTTCATCTGCAGCGCATGTATAGTCAAGCCGATGGGTCAGTTGAGACTCGAAGAACGCAGTTACCGCTCCCTGCTTTGACGCAACGTCTAAAACGGGTGGTCTGTTACCTCTATCACAGTATGTTTTTAATCGATCGTTGACATTTATCGACACTTACCGCGAGCTTGTTTGGGTATTCTTAGTCCATTCTACTGTCGGGCCAAATCCTAAAAGGGGCAACTAAAAATAAACTCAATTCTTCCGTAAAATCTGGAAACGACGTGTCTTGCTGAGGGCTTTTGGCCGTTCGTTGAACGCTCATTTTTGACCATTGTCAGATGGACGCAACCAATTACATGCGGTCTTCGAAGATCCGTGCATTGGAACCTTGTTCGACCCTGTTATCCAAAGATTTGGGATGTACAAAGATAACATAAGGTGAAAAAGGCCAATCTCTTGTGCCACTCCTTTACAACTCTCCCCCCAATCTCTTCCACCTACCTACCCAAGGCCCCCCGCAATGGCGGAAGATAACCCCAGTTCGCTCGGCGCATCTCCTCGTATCGATGATCATCCTGGTCCTCGCGCTGTCGCCTTCCCAGAGGACAATCGGATCCGCGAGGAGAAGATTCGTCCAAAAGGTGTCGAAATGAAACGGACCATGACCCAGGAAGAGAAGGATTTGGCTGCTGCTGGATACGAACATCTCCACCCATCAGCGAAGGACCCGAAACTTGAAGAAACCAACGTTGATATTCACGAGCACCAGCTAACCTTTGAAGGGTTGGTTGATGCTTTGAAGACAAACGTCGACTTCAAAGATCCTGCCCATTCCTTTGGCTTGAGTACCGACGAGGCGAAGACGAAGCTCCACGATGATGGACCCAATGTCCTGACCCCTCCGAAGAAGAAGAGCGCCCTTCGAAAGGTAAATTTTCCTTGAATTGTGAAATTCTTTCTATTTTCTGAAAAAAAAATATAGTTCTTGGAACGTCTCTTGACTATGTTCAACATCTTGTTGATGGTGGCCGGAGTATTGGAATATGCATTGCTCGGCATTGATTACCATGTCGGTCAAATGTTCAATCTGATCTCGTCGTTCACTGAACCATTCAAACCAGGGCAACTTCCAAAACACCTATCTCGGAGGCATCTTGATCTTAGTGGCTTTCATCAATGCTTCGATCGACTTTTACCAGATCCAGAAGTCGGAAGCGATCTTGGCCTCATTTCTGGCAATGATTCCCCCTTCATGCCGCGTTGTGCGTGATGGAACCATCGCTACGATTCCGGCTGCAGAGTTGGTTAAAGGCGATATCGTTCTCCTCGTGAGCTTCCTGCTTGAACTGCCCAACCATAGTCGCTTACTTTGATTCGTCCAATAGCGCAGTGGAGACAAAACACCCGCTGACCTTGTGATCTTTTCTTCCACGGATCTGAAGGTCGACAACAGCAGTTTGACTGGTGAATCGGAGCCTCAAGAGCGGCTTGCTCTTCCTCAAGGCTCGAAGCTACGACCAGTCGAGGCAGAGAATCTGGTATGACTCTCCATTACACTAGGTCAGGTCAAACTCATCTCTTGACTCAAGGTTTTCAACTCGACGCTTATCGTCAACGGAGAAGGGTGGGGAGGTTTGTTGCCAACATTTCCTAGCTTGGTTGGTACTGATTGACTTTAGTCGTGGTCAGAACGGGAGATCATACATTTATTGGTACACCGGGTTTCTAACGTCGGGTCAAGCTGTCTGACAGAATTTCAGGTCAAATTGCGAGCCTCACTGGTGGCGAAAGTGGAAACGAGAGTCCTCTTGCTGTCGAAATGTATGTCGCATGTCCTTTCCGCCCAAATCTGGGAATGCTGAACATAAGGAAATAGTGGCCGCTTTGTCGTTATTGTCTCATGCATCGCTATCCTTTTTGCTCTCATCTTCTTCGCGGTCGGAATTACTACGTCATATAAAGGGAAAGTTGCCCAGACCGTCACTTTTGCGGTGTCCATTCTCGTTGCTTTCGTGCCCGAGGGTTTACCTTCGGTGGTAACGTTACTTCTATCCATTGCTGCGAAACGAATGGCGAAGCAGAATGTTTTGGTCAAAGACCTGCAGGGTGTGGAGACTCTTGGTAAGTCACTTAACGTGTAAAAGCATTTTCACTCATCACTGACACACTCTCACAGGTTCAGTACGCAGACCCAAATTTTGTAACTGGATCGCACTCACAAATCTCTTATGCAGTTGACTCTTCTGGCGACCGATAAAACTGGAACTCTCACCCGGAATCAGATGACGGTATATGTCTCTGTAATACGACCGCACGCAGTGTGCGCTTACACTTCCCTAGGTCACGAATATCTGGAGCGGCGAGAAGATGTATTCTGCATTCCAGTCGAATAACGATGACCAGACGACAGAAACGTTCACCATAAAAGCCTCTGGAATGCAAGAGGTTGTCGATATAGCTGCCTTGAACTCTCGAGTCAAATTCGATAGGACCGACATACCTTTCGAGCAGAGAGAGATCCTCGGAGATGCTACGGAAACTGGACTCACCCGATTTGCTGGACGCCAATTGAGGACCGATTACGATGCTCACACCAGAAACAATCCTAAAGTCTTCGAAGGTCAGTCAAACAGTATCGCTACTTCCGCTCAGCTAAATTATTATCCTGCAGTTCCTTTCAATTCCACAAACAAATGGGCCCTTGTCATCGTCTGTGTTGCTTTCTGTTGCTAGATTCCAAATTGACGATGGACTCGATTCTAGGTCAATAAACCTCATTCGGAGGGCCTGCTTACATCCTATATCAAAGGAGCCCCGGAACGTGTTCTCGCAAAATGTACCACCTACTTGAAAGATGGACAGCTCATACCGATTACGGATGAATTCAAGGAACAGTATGACGCTGCCTACGATGTGAGCATCCAGCCCTGTCTGCTTTGGCGTTCTAACTCTTCGTAGTACATGGCTTCCCGAGGTCATCGAGTCATTGCATGTGCTCAATCTTTGCTTCCTGGAACTGAATACCCTGTGGACCACCCATTCTCGAGAACGGACAATCAATACCCCAGTGAACAATATACCTTCGTTGGTCTGGTTTCGCTTGAGGACCCACCGAAGCACGGCGTTCGTGAAGCAATCGGCACGCTTCGTCTTGCAGGAATCAAGGTTATGATGGTTACTGGTTCGTAGCAATGCTACTCGATTTTTCTACCCCGTTGAGGTATTTGTTTATAGGCGATCACCCCAAGACAGCCGAAGCTATTGCACGCAAAATCAATCTAATTTTAGGCGATACTCGTGAAACTCTCGCTGCCAAGACTGGAAGGGCTATTGAGGAGGTTTATGACGATGAATTCAGTGCCGTCGTTATTCATGGAGATGATATCGATGGCCTGCAGGGCTGGCAATGGGATCAAGGTACTTCTCATCCTCTTTATATAGCAACGTTCATTGACCGTTCTCCAGTCTTCTCCAAAGATGAGATTGTATTTGCCAGAACATCCCCGAAGCACAAGCTAGAGATTGGTTAGTTTAGGGAACCGACTCTCGTGTCCTCAGCTGACAGAACATATATTTTAGTGAAACGTGCCCAGGCTCTTGGTCATATTGTCGGAGTGTAGGCTCTCAATCGATTTGCAAACTTTTAGCTTGCTGATTTGGGTATCCTCAGAACTGGCGATGGTGTCAATGATTCTCCTGCTTTGAAAAAAGCCGATCTTGGGATTGCCATGAATATTTCGGGCTCTGATGTTTCCAAAGAGGCTGCAAACATGATTCTTCTTGGTACTTTCCAGTTCACAAATCGGTTGACTCCACACTTATTAACTTTTTGCATAGATGATAACTTTGCGTCCACAGTCAGTAAGTAAACCTAGTCAGATCTGCAAGATAGCATACTCACTTTCGGCTGTAGAGGGTGTTGCCGAAGGCCGCCAAATCTTTGTCAACCTGAAGCGGTCAATCCAGTATGTTTATTAAACCCGATGCGCTATGAACCCTCGCCCTCAGTCGTTTGGTAGATATACTTTGTCGCACAGCACCCCGGAGGTTATCCCGCAACTCCTTTGTAAGTTACGAAGTGATGATCAGATATTTACAGCTTACCTCTTCTCCAGACGTCGTCGTCCCTATCCCACTGCCATTATCTGCCATCCTCATCTTGGTAATAGGTAGGTTTGTATGCAAACCTAGTACTCCTACGGTCTGATGAACCTTATTTTTCAGATCTTGGATTTGAGCTATGTGTTGCTGTAGGTCTATTCATATCTTCGAATGTAAACATAGTCTTACTCCTAGCTTATCAGCTATCCTTCGCATGGGACCTACCAGAGACTGCAGACGGCTTGATGCGGATGAAACCACGCAAGCCAGGCAAGTGACCTACCCCACCCTCGCACAGTCCGTACACTGATTTCTTATATAGTGAATGAGACCTCAATCAACTCGCTCAAGAGACGTGCACTTCGGCGCTCCAAAACACTTCATCGAGATACTGAAACCGGAGACGTTATTCTTCCTAGCAAGATATCGCTTTGGTTCTCCAAGTTCAAAAAGCCCCTGACTCGCGCATTCTGGGAGGATACACTCGAAAAGACTGAAAACGAAACTCTTGTTGATAGCAAGCTATTGAGTTATGCCTACCTTGAGGCAGGGATGATTGAAACAATCGCATGGTGTGTTTTTTTTTTCCATATCGCAAGCATATCCATCTGATTCACAATGCCACTTTATAGTTTGCTCGCTTACTTCCTCGTCTTCTATAAGAATGGTTTTACCCCCTTCGATCTGAAAACTGCGCAGACCAATGGATGTTCGCACCCTGTTCTCACTTCCCTTGACGTGTTCCTCAAACATCTTTTTGTTCAACAGCTTACTTCACTTCATCAAGCCCACCGTATACCAATACTCGCGGGCAGTTAATCGACGCAAGCCAGCAGGTCGTGGCACTTGGTCAAGCACAATCGATTGTTTACCTTTCGATATTCATCTGTCAATGTTTTAATGTCGGTTCCCATATCCCCCCATCTATTTGATCCTATCCTCACATATGGAACACAGGTGTTCGCTGTGAAAGCCCGTCTCTCCTACCCCTTTGGGAAGCGCGTTATCGCCAATAAATGGAACTTCGCCGGAATCCTTGCTGGAGCGTGCCTCGGCATGTTCATCATCTACACACCGCCATTACATGTCGTCTTTGGGGGAAACTACAAGCTGTCGCCGTTGTACTGGCTCATTCCAGTTGGCTTTGGGCTTATCCTTTTGGCGTGGTCATCCCTGAGGGTCATTCTCTTGCGAAATTCGATTGAACATATGAGTGTGAAGGATATTAAGGGATTGATGATGTGTAAGTCCATCTTATATCTGACCTCTGCCTTACTGACATGTATTTAGTCCCCACGATGCGGACGATGAGCATGCGCTCCAACCATGGTTCTAAGGCCCATCAATAATGAATAATTGACAACAAATCGACGGATTCACACTTCTATCTTCCACATATTAACATATAGACATTCTAGTCCTCTCTCCTTATGTGATCCTAGTCTATCGAATCATGAGAGATTACAATAGCTGAACTGAATACTCAGCTGCTTTAATTCCCGAAGAGTAGATACGATATACATGTGCAAATCAATAAATAAATGTGACGAATCATGAGTGTCTGTTGTATCATCTACAAATGACAAAGCAAGAGCTCATTGCTTGGCTGCGCGGAAATCGTCATGGGCTTCCACTGTCTTCACGACCTCAACTCTGAAGGACATACCATCATCCACGGGACCTTGCTTCTCGTACGTATGGTTGTTACGCGTTGAGACGTAAGGCTTCGATCTTGAGTTGATAGCAGTCGATCCCGTAGATCCTGTACCGTGAGTCGAAGTGAGGCCATTCACTGTACTCTTTCCAGTGGCAACAGCACGATTAATGTAGTTGGAGATAATGCTCAAAAAGAATACTAAGTACAACCGGCGTTAGATCATACTGACATCAAGTAAAATAGATGACGAACCCCTGCGAGAATTCGTTTGGAAAATCATCCAGAAACGGCCTGTCGGCGCGGCAACGAACTTTGCGAAAATAATCAGAGTGGGCGACAGTACCAAGGGAAATCGGCTTACCGAAATCAAGTAGGCAAGCTGGACAAGCGCGGCTGCTCCGTTCTTGTCGATGAGGATATCGAGGATACCATCGTACCATAAGCTCCTGGTGTCAGTGGGGGATGCCTTCCACGGATCGTAGCTCCATAATGTCACAAAGGTGACAAGAGATGCGAGAAGAGTGGCAGTCTGAGCGACAGCGATGATCACCTAGATTGACAACGTCTTGAATGACAGTTTCTCGTTGCTCAAACTAGATAGGCATACCTCGCGTTCGAGGAGATGGAAGGAGTTGAAGTCACTGTTATTGATCCTGATGAGGTGGCGTCAGTGATCCGAAGTCATAAAATATTTGAGGCTCATACATGAAGGCGATCATGGCTATTAAGAGAGATCAAGGTTAGCTCTTGCAACCGATGAATGCGCAAAATGATCTCACCAATACCCAGTCCTAAAATAGTGAAACGGTGAGCTGAAGAAGACAGGAAGAAAGAGTATTGGACGCACCGAATCCAGCGACGGAGAGGAATGCCACGATTATAGCGACGAAGTTGTTATCTAAAATGAGGACTTACTCAAAAAAGAGACGACTTCAAGGAGGACGAGACTCACGCTTCTGAACCTTGTGAGCGTAGAGCCTAAACGAAATGGGTCAGTGGAAGGGGAGACGATACGAAGCCGAGATCTTACATCTGAACGATGAAAATCATGACAATCTAATGATGCGACGAATTAAATATCATACTCCAGTGTGCGCAGGATGTTCTGACTTACTGCAAGGAAGTTATCGGCCTGACAATGATAAGATCAATTGCCTGGATAATGTAACTACAACCCAACTCACCGTGAAAGTCCTGCACTCGCCATTAGCAATTGATTTAATGAGATTGAAATAATGACATACCTTGTTGAACTGACCACGGCAGGAACTGTCCGTGGAAACTCGGTGACAGCGTAGAAATGAAGGCTGATCAGAACGTTTTAGCGTCAAATTAAAACAGGTAAACTGATGGGGGCTCACGCCTGGGTCACTGTGAGGGTGAATTAGATATTGTTTCATAGTGGAATTTGGAGGGCTTACATGTTGCAACACACCCAGCATCAAGCAACCTATTTTTTCAATAAGCAAGGGCAAAAGCGGAAAGAAAGCGGCGGGTGTACGTTAAGAGACCAATCTGGAACTGTGTCAGCCTTGAACGACGTGTAGATACCTAGTAATCCACTTACCGCATATTTCCTCAGACGTGTCTCGCCTTGGAGAGTCGAGTAATAGATATAGGATTCTAGATAAAAAAGATGAGTAAAAATCGAGGCCAACGCTTGTGATTACACATACGGTAGCTAGTCAAGCCGTACAGAACCATCGAAATGGAGTACCCAATGAAGAGCACACCAATTGAGCGATCCAACTCATTAGTCTGTTCATTGTAAGTGACCTTTGTAGGGAGCGCGGAAGAGGACATGGTGACCAGGAGGCTAGATTATCGTGCGAGGGCGTCACAATTCTGATGATTTATACTGACCTTGGTGCTTGCTTCTGTGGCATGTGGACGCGGAGAGCGCCCGTAGATCTCATCATCCCGAATCGACAATGTTTGGCTCGTGTCGAACCGGTTCGTTTCAGCGCGAACTATACAATCCGCCGATCCCCTACTGCTTCCATTAGTGATTTTAAGTCTTCCGAGGTCTTCTGCCATCTCTGATGTACTTATACA
>Ga0247741_1002059_pt1 | contig 11217 bp, 6 predicted proteins | sample UWRJL213509R2_FD_180945 | JGI IMG/M metagenome (GOLD analysis project Ga0247741, IMG submission 180945) | Plant litter microbial communities from Arlington Agricultural Research Station in Wisconsin, United States - UWRJ-L213-509R-2 | ecosystem: Environmental > Terrestrial > Plant litter >...
GCAAAAAATTTGTTCGAAAAAAAATAAAGAAACAAAAATATATTTACAATAGCATGTTAAGCATAAGAAAAAGTGGCACAACATAACCGAGGATGATGGCTAAAACTATGCACCCCGCCCCTGCAAATAATGTATACCTGCAAAGATTATGGCAAAACGGATATATCCTGCCAGCCACTTTTTCGACATTATTCGTCTTTCTGGAAAAAATAAGATCAACTGCAAGCGTTGCCCAGAGCAGTATCCAGCCAAAAGCATACAGGCAAAAGAAAGCGCCAATGAGCAGCCAAAGATATTCATCCAGCCATTCTTTTAGAGTTGTAAAAAAGATCATAGTTACAGATTGCGCCTTTCCAAATATACCTTTTTGTCCCCAACCGTTGCCGGTAACGCTCCCGTTTCTATTTATTCAATAAAACGTTTGACAGAAAGGCTTTCATTACGCCGCAAACGCTGCCGGTCGTAAATAATTTACAAATCATCCAATGCCCGAAAACAGCATGCTTCAGTATTTACATCTAATTTGAATGTTCGATGAATGCCATGGTAACGATCACGCCTACACGCAAAATATTTGCAGGAGAATCGCCCGGGAAGCATTCGCTCATCATCAAGCTAAAGCCATATAACATGCGGACAAAACTACTTTTGCTCTTATTTCTTTTCAATGCGCTTCAATCATTTTCGCAGACAGCATTACAGACCTCTTTTGAATCTCCTGTTTACAATGCAGGAAATGTAAACGCACAGAACGGCTGGACGGTCAGTTCCGGAACTGCTGTAATAACGGCCGCCAAAGCCAAAACAGGCACACAATCTTTAAACCTCAGTGCCACTGCGGGTACATTACTGGTCAACTATCTAGCTTACAGTGGCAATGTGCCCGGCATTACCGGCGAAGTGTACGCCGATTGCTGGGTAAATCCAGGAAGCTTTGCTACCAAAGGGATTGCCATCAACGGAATGGATCTTTGGGGAGGCAGCTCAAAACGGATATTCGTGATTGAATTCGGTACCGATGGAACGATCAAAGGATACAATTCCGGCGCTACTGTAAATGTTGGCACATGGACGACCAATACCTGGGTGAGGATTTCTATCAGGATAGATTTCGCGACAGAAAAATATAAGATAGCTATCAATGGGAATGTACATGCAACAGATTTTGGCTTTCGCGAAGCATATACACCGGCTGCCAGTGGTACAAGAACTGCCAATGTGAAAGAATTCCATTCACTACGTTTCAATCACCTGGCGGATGCGACGGTAGCCACTTCTGATGCGGCATTCGATGATATGTATGTAGGCACCACTGCTATTCCGGACATCAGTTTCGGCGCTTCGGCAACTACCAGAACCATTACAGTCACACCACCTGCATTCGGTAGTATCAGCCTTTCGCCTGCTGCACCTTACAATGTCGGGCAAGAGGTGACGGCAACACTTACCTTACCGCAGGGATACGCTAACAATGGCTGGACGGGTGACCTTTCAGGAACTGAATTGACAAAAACATTTATCATCAATAATAACATGACCATCGGCGCTGATGTTGGGATTGACATCAACAATCCGCCACCGAAATACCTGGTCAATGTAACGTAACCTGCGAACGGCTCTATCACGTTGTCGCCGGTGTCGGCGGATAATATGTATTACAAAGAAACGAGTGTAACCGCCACCGTTAGTTACGAAGCTTGTTATCAATTTGATGGCTGGTCGGGAGACTTATCGGGTACACAACTTACAAAAACATTTACCATTGGCAATAACATGGCCATCGGCGCAGCTATCAGTATCAATACCACTCCACCTGTCAAACGTACCGTAAATAATGTAACTGCTTTCAAAGCTGCTTTGGCAGCCATGAATCCGGGTGATACCGTAGAAGTGGAAAACGGTAGTTATAACCTCAGCAGCCTTACCATAACACGCTCCGGCTGCGAATTACAACCGATAGTGATCACGGCCAAAAATAAAGGACAGGTGATACTGAATGGCGCTTCAGCACTGATCTTCAAAAACATGAAATATGTAACGCTAAAAGGATTTTCTTTTCAAAGTGCCGGTATCGGCTCGGGTATCAAACTCGAAAACTGCAGCAGGTTCCGGATCACAGAAAATGAATTTGCCTATACGGAAACATCTTCCTGTACCTGGATCACGATCGGTGATACGTATGCAAGTCCGCTACCATTGCGCAGCGGGTACAACAGGGTTGACCACAATAGCTTCTCTGGAAAAACACAGGCGGGCAATTATATCCGACTGGACGGCAATATAAATCAACAAACGCAATACGACACGATCGATCACAATCATTTTAAAAATAACGGCCCTCGTGCAGATAATGAAAAAGAATCGATCAGGGTTGGTGTAAGTACATTATCGAAAAGCAGCGGATTTACCCTGATCGAATACAATCTCTTTGAAGATTGTGATGGTGACCCGGAAATTGTTTCCATCAAATCATGCGACAATACAGTCCGTTATAACACGTTTGTACGCTGCCTGGGAACAGTGTGCCTTCGCCAGGGTTTCAGAAGTACGGTCGAAGGGAATTATTTTTTCGGAGATAATAAAACGGCCTCCTTCAATGGCGGAACGATCGGATGTGGAGGTGTGCGGGTGTACGCAAAAGACCATAACGTGATCAATAATTATTTTTCGGGACTTACAGGAGCCAGGTGGGACGCGGCTATCACCATCACCAATGGCGATGTGACGAATTCGTCTGCAAGCCTTGCGGATCATTATCTTCCGGAAAACCTCAAAGTAGCTTTCAATACTTTTGTCAATAATAAATCGGATATCGAGATCGGATTTGACAATAATGGAAATTATCCGTTGAAGCCGATCAATTGCAGCATCGAAAATAATGTAGTGATACAAAATACCAATCCCATCATCAAATCTTACAGTACCACTTCTCTTGCCGGAGTAACATTTAATAACAATATCATGTACCCTACAGGTTCGGCGACAGTAGGAATTACCGCAACAGCCGCCGCCATCAATGTTACAGATCCGAAACTGGTATCACCAATTTGCACAGCACCTGCCGATTGTTTGCAAAGCAATGCTTCCAAAGTGATGCGGCTTTCATTCGGCAGCCCGGCTATAGATGCGGCTTCGGGCAATTTCCCAAATGTATCATTGGATAATGAACGACAGCCAAGGAGTGGTGCAAAAGATATCGGTGCGGATGAATACAGCAGCGTGTGGCCATTGACTGTAAATTTTACTGCATTGGATGCAGAGCATGTCGGGCCATCGGCTGTTTCACAAACATACACTTACATGCTGACCGGTGCATTGCCCTTGAAAATACTCCGGTTTAACGCGACAAAAGATCTGCAACAAACAAAACTTACCTGGATCACTACCGGCGAAATAAATGAAAAACGTTATGAGATCGAATGGAGCGCAGATGGAAATGCATTTTCAAAAATCGGAAGTGTAGAAGCCATTGGAAATAGCAGTATGCAAAATTATAGCTTCTACGATGCAGTACACATCAAAGGTACAAGCCAATACCGGCTCAAGATCAGTACGCAAGATGGCAGGTTCACTTACTCATCCATCTGCCGCATCGGATATGGAATTACCGTGCAGGCTTATCCCAATCCGGTATTGGATAAACTGACAGTGGAATTTGATGCTCCATCAAATAAATTCATCACACTTGAATTATTTGCAAATGATGGAAGAAAATTAAAAACTATGGCATCACGACAAAATGGTTTGATACAAATGGATGTAAAAGGAATTCCTGCCGGCATCTACCTGTTACGGGTATACGAAGAAAATGACATCATACTGGCCCAAAAGATCATCAAACAATAGATCCTCCATAAATAAAGAACGCGCCACAGGCGCGTTCTTTATTATTAATTATTAATTATTAATTGATCAGTCTACATTCCTACCATTTCTTTTTTCTTCCTCAACCCATCCAGTGATGGATCCATCTGAATCGCTTTATCACACATTTGCTGACCGCGATCTTTTTGTCCTTTTTTCATAAAACAAAGACCAGCCTGGTATAGTGCCTTGCCATCCTTTGCATCAATTTCCATCAGTTTCTGACAGTATTGCAAAGATTTGTCGAATTGTTTTTTCTGGTAAAGGATCTCAGCCATATCACGCAGGATATCTTTATTTCCGGGCTTACGGCTCCATACTTTCATTAAAAGCGTTTCACCTTTTTCAAACTCCTCGCTGTACAAAGAAGCGTAGCCAAGGTTTTCGTTGAAATCGTTTGACTGCACATATCCGTTTGCGGCAGCATTATTAAATGATACTACTGCGTTCTTGTAATCGTTGTTATTGTAATACAAAAGCCCCAGTTCATACATCCAGGTATTTTTTGTCGCGTCCATCTTCACCGCTTTCTCGTAATATGGAACTGCTTTTTTGTACTCTTCCATATCAAGATACGTACGCGCCAAAGTGTACGTAGCTTCTGCATCGGCACTATTCTTTGACAAAGCATCTGTAAGTGCTTTCACTGCCGCGGGATAATCTTCCTGCTGGTAATAGCTCATACCGATTATCCTGGAAGCATCTGGGCAGGATTTACATTTTTGTGCAAATTCTATCGCTTTTGCATATTGGCGGTAACTGAAATAAAGGCTGGAAAGTTCTTTGATCGCGGCGGTATTGGTCGGCTGCAGTTCATACACTTTTGTAAAGCTGGCGATCGCAAGATCCGTTTTTCTCATTTCCAAAGCAGCATAACCACTTTCGAGATGAGAGTCGATGAAACCGGGATTAAATTTGACTGATTTTGCAAAATTGTTGTAAGCTACAAGATGGCGTTTGGCCGCTTTTTCCGTCAGGCCAGTCTGGTAGTAAAATTGGGCACTGTCATACTGCTGCGCCTGTACGGTACCGCACACAGTAATTGCCAGGATGGTAATTAGGTTTTTCATTGTGGATTTCTCGGAGGTGATGAAAGCACTAAAGTTAGCGAAATATCATAGCTCCAAACGCCGGAACATTCAGATTTATTTCAAATATTTTCCTCCTTTTATCAACATTAACAAATGAAATGTTTTCATTTTTATAATTACCACTTCCCCAATACTTTACATCATCACTATTAAATATTTCCTTCCACTGAAATTTGCCTTTGATTTCAAGCTTGTAGTCATTTTGAGGGAAGTTTGTCATATTCATAACTACAAGGATATCGTCATTTTTCGATTTCCCTTTTCGCATGAAAGCGAGTATGCCTTTTTCGTGGTTGGAAATGTTTACCCATTCAAATCCTTTGGGGTCGAACTGGAGTTCAAACAACGCCGGTTCTGACCGGTAAAGATGGTTAAGGTCGCGAACACATTCCTGCAGATCGTTATGAGCAGGATAACGCAACAACTCCCAATCAAGTTCGGATTTATAATTCCATTCGGAGGTCTGTCCGAATTCATTTCCCATGAACAGCAATTTTGCTCCCGGATGTGTGTACATCCACGTATACAAAAGCCGGAGGTTGGCGAATTGCTCCCATTCATTGCCCGGCATTTTGTAGATCATCGGGCTTTTGCCGTGTACCACTTCATCATGGCTGAGCGGCAGCATGAATTTTTCGTTGTAAAAATACATCATGCTGAAGGTGAGATCATTTTGCACTTTGATCCTTTCGGAGGGTATTTTTTTGAAATAACGAAACATGTCATGCATCCATCCCATCATCCATTTCATACCAAAACCAAAACCATCTTTATTCAATGGCCCTGTGATGCCCGGCCAATCGGAAGCTTCTTCCGCTATTATCTGCACATCCGGAAAGTCGCGGTATACGACCCCGTTCATTTTCTTTAAAAAATCAATGGCTTCAATATTCTCATTCCCTCCATATTCATTGCGTTCCCACTCCCCTTCTTTTCGGCTGAAATCGCGGCGGATAATGGAGTTGACCGCATCTACCCTGATGCCATCGACATGATATTTATTCAACCAGAAATGTGCACTGCTGATCAAAAACGAGATCACTTCGCCCCTGGCGTAATTAAAAATGTAACTGTTCCAATCGGGATGAAAACCTTTCCGCATATCCGCATACTCATAAGTATGTGTGCCATCAAACATGTATAAACCGTGTGCATCATTTGGAAAATGTGAGGGCACCCAATCCAGGATGACACCGATCTCATGCTGATGCAGGGCTTCGATCAGCTTCATGAATTCTTCGGGTAACCCAAACCGTGAGGTTGGCGCAAAAAATCCTGTTCCCTGATAGCCCCAGCTCCCATCGTATGGATGCTCCATCACCGGCATGAATTCCACATGTGTGAAGCCCATGTTTTTGACGTAAGGAACAAGCCGGTCGATAAGATCAAGATAAGAGGTATAAGCATTCTCATCATCCTTTACGGGGCGCATCCAACTACCCAGGTGTACTTCATAAACGCTCCAAGGCGCCTGCAACGAATTGGAACGTTTTCTTTTTTGCATCCAATTTCCATCGCTCCATTGATGATGGATGTTTCGTGTGATGGAAGCTGTGCCCGGCCTTAACTCCCCATGAAATGCGTATGGATCGGCCTTGAAAGATTCTACTCCGTCGAAACCTTTGATATGATATTTGTAAAAAGAACCGGGATGCATCCGCGGCACAAAACCTTCCCAGATGCCCGATGAATCCTGACGTACAAAAAGTTTATGGATATGTTCTTTCCATCCATTGAATTCGCCGACCAAAGAAACAGCCGTTGCATTAGGTGCCCATACAGCAAAATAAAACCCTTCGGTATCCAGGACTTTTAATTGATGGCTGCCGAATTTTTCATACGCATCAAACATATCGCCATGCTGAAAACGTTGAATATCTTCATCTGTAAAGAAAGAATAATTCCAGACCATCTTTGTAGAATCGATAAAATGTTCGTCTTCATATGCCATAACATGAGTGTTTTTTACCGTCTGTAAAATATTGATTTAACGTAAATTTAGTAATCTATAATTTGCAGCCAGTCGATAAAATTTAATATTTGACAAACCTAAAACTAACTGCATGAACAAAAGCCTTCTGACCCTATTGTGCTTTTTATTCCTATCACATTTTTCCTTTGCTCAAAAGACATCTGTCAGTGGTGTACTGAAAGATACGACTTCCAAATCTGAAATCAAGAATGCTGTGGTGGCTTTATTGTCGGTGAAAGATTCAGTTTTGATCGATTTTACCCGTACCGCGGCGGATGGCTCCTATCAACTGACAAAAGCAGTTCCGGGAAAATATATCCTGATGGTGATGCATCCGTTGTTTGCTGACTATGTGGAAGACATTGAGATCAAAAGTGAAAATGAAAAGTTAGCACCGATCGCGGTTACCGCAAAAAGTAAAATACTCGAAGCGATCATCGTAAAGAGCGGCAGCCCGATGCGTATCAAAGGTGATACCACTATATATACCGCCGATAGTTTTAACGTAAGCGCCAATGCGAATGTGGAAGAGTTATTGAAGAAGATGCCCGGCTTCCAGGTGGATAAGGACGGACAAATAAAACAGATGGGCGTGAAAGTTGAAAAAGTACTGGTTGATGGAGAAGAATTTTTTGGTGATGATCCGGGAATGGCAGTAAAAAATCTTCGTGCAGATGCGGTGAAAGAAGTACAGGTATTTGATAAAAAAAGTGACCAGTCGGAATTCACAGGGATTGATGATGGAAAATCTCAAAAGACCATCAACCTTAAACTGAAAGAAGATAAAAAGACGGGGTACTTTGGAAAGATCGATGCTGCCGGTGGTTTGCTGAAAGATAAAGACGATCGTTATAATAGCAATATCCTCTTCAGCACTTTTAAAGGCAAGCGAAAACTCACCGGTTTTTTCCTTACGGGAAATACAGGACAAGATGGTTTGAGCTGGCAGGATAACGAAAAATTTGGCGGCGAAAGCGACAATTACAGCATGAGTATGGATGAAGATGGAGGTATGATGTACACCTGGCGTGGTGGCACATCCGATGATGAACCTTATGTGAATACTGAAAACGGGTTTATCCGCAACATCAATGCCGGTGTGCAATACAGCAACAAATGGAACGATAAAAAGACGTTCAACTTTTCTCCGAAATTCAACAGCCAGGATTACCGGAATATGCAAAGCACTTTCACCAGATCTACCATCAGGGAAGATTCGGTGTTGTATGAAAACTCTGTCAACAACAGCCACATCAACCGCAATAATATAAAGCTGAGTGCTTCTTACGACATCAAGATCGACTCGAATAACACAATCAAGTTTAGCGCAAAAACGAGTTTTTATCACACAGAAAGTGAGGGTATCACCATCGCTGACAGGTCGATTGAAACCGGTGGCGCAAAACAATTGAATTACACCAGCGATATCCGGAACAACACAAATTCTGATAAGCAGGCATTTTCCGCGAATGTTATTTTCAAACATAAATTTAAAAAAGCAAGAAGGACATTGTCTGTAACTACAGACTGGAACAGGCTTCACAGCGATGGGACTAATTACCTTACTTCGCAATACACCAGCTTCGACCCGGGTGTTCCCGCCCCTGCTTCTACCGATCGTATGATCGAGAGTGATAAAGTAACGCAGAATGTTTCGGCAAGGGTCATCTACACAGAGCCTTTGACAAAAAAATATTCATTGGAAATCGGGCATGAAGTGACGCTCAACAATGGAACGAACAACAGGGATCTTTACAATTATACACCTGCTACCGACAAATATGATGAGATCGTGGATTCCCTTACAAACGATTTCAAACAGAATATCGTTGTAAACAAACCATCGGCGAAGATCAGCTACAATTTCAAAAAGATCAAGTTCAACTTCGGTGCCGGTGTTGGTATCACTCACTTCGATCTGCTCGACAGGAGTTCAGACATCAGTTACAAAAGGGATTATACCAATTTCTTCCCTTCCGCATCTTTCACGTATAATTATAAAGCCAACCATTCATTGCGTGTAAACTACAATGGATACAATAAGCAGCCAAGTATCAGCCAATTGCAGCCGCTCCGTAACAATGATGATGAGCTCAACAGGTACATCGGTAATCCGGATCTGAAACCGTCTTTCAACAATACGCTTAACATCAGCCACAACAGCTATAACTTCCTGAAAGATATCTGGACATATCAATCCGTTTATACTTCGCTCACAAATAATTCTATCACCGATAGCCGCACTTATACTTCGGATGGTAAAACCATTTCACGCCCGGTGAATACTGATGGAAACGTGAACGCGAATTTTTACGGAGGTTTTGGATTTAAGGCCAAAAAGATCGACACCCGTTTCAACCTCAATGTTAATGCAGGTTTCAACAGGTACGCCAATATCATCAATAATGAATTGAGCCATTCCAATAACAGCAATATGGGCCTGGGTTTTTGGATGTCAAAATCAAAAGATAAAAAATACGATGTGTCCCTTGGGAACGATTTCAACCTGAACAAAAGCAAGACCAATAACAGCGCCGGCAATTACAGCTACAGCACCAACACGCTCCAGCTGGATGCAACGGTTTATTACAAAAAAGTATGGTCGATACAATCGGACTACCAGTTCTATTACCGTCAGAAACTGAACAACAATACCACCGATCTCAACAACAATATGTGGAATGCCAAATTGCAGAGAACATTCAAGAACAATGAGTTTACTGCATACCTGAAAGTAAGGGATATCCTGAACCAGAACATCGGCATTGAAAGGAATTTTTATCAGAACACTTACACGGAACAAAGGAACGATCGCCTGAAAAGGTACTTCCTGGTTGGGTTTCAGTGGGATTTCAAAAACAAAGGTTCTAAAACAAAATAATTATTTTAAAATTTAAGGATGAAAACAAGCATAGCAATAGTTGCCTTATTTTGTTGCCTTCAGGCAAAATCGCAACAGTTCATTTCCAAAGGAGTGATCGAATATGAAGTGAAAACAAATGTTGTAAAAACACTCGGTACCAGTTCATGGGCTGAAATGCTCAAAGACAATATGAGTTCACAATTCAAGACCGGTTTTTACACGCTGACATTTGCTGACAATAAAAGTATTTACAAATTCGATCATTGGGAGCCCGGAGCCAAAGTGCCTGAATTCCTACGCAAAAGCGATGAAGAAAATTCCTGGTATTTCGATCACAACGCAGGCAAATACATCATGCAGAAAAATGTGTATGGATCGAACTTTAATGTTGAAGATTCCATGCGTAATATTCAATGGAAATTATCGAATGAAAGCCGCATCATTGCCGGTTATAATTGCCGCAAAGCGGTTGGGGTGATCCTTGACAGCGTTTATGTTTTCGCATTTTACACAGATGAGATCACACTTTCGGGAGGGCCATGTTCTATCAGCGGATTACCGGGAACTATTCTGGGGCTTACCATTCCGAGGATGTACACTTCCTACATCGCTACGAAGATCACGACCAATAACGTGGATGAAAAAGTGATCAAACCCGTATCAGCAAAGAAATACATGAACAATGCAGTGCTCAAATCAACATTGAAAGAACGGGTGAAAGACTGGAGTTCGGACGATGATGAAGATTCAAAAAAATGGATTGCACAGTTGTATTGGAGTACGTTACTATAATTACAGACCACCACCGCACAAAGGGCACAAGGAGCACAAAGAAAATATCTGGTGTTGCTTGTGCCCTTTGTGCTTGGTGGTTTAAAACCGAACAACACCTGTATCAAAACCGTACAATCTTCTTTCCTTAATTTTCATAATAGATTATTTTTCAAATATTTACAAACATGGCATTGCCTTCGCAGGAATTTTGAACACTCAATTCCTAACGATCAAAAAAAGTTATGCTAAAGAATTATCTGAAACTGACCTGGAGAAATCTTTTTAAGAACAAAGCTTTTTCACTCATCAATATTCTTGGCCTTACTATCGGCATCACGGTATGCCTGATGATCTTTGTTTACCTGATGAACGAATTCAGCGTAGACCGTTTTCATGCCAATGAAAAGAACATTTACCGGTTGATGCGAAACATGGCCAACAGCAACAATAAAGCCCCGTATGTTTCCCCGCCTTACGCAACAGCGCTGAAAAATGATTATCCTTCAGAAATTAAAGAGGCTGTCCGGCTCACTCCTACCCATGGATTGATCGCTTTTGCAGACAGGTCTTTCATGGAAGATAAACTGTACGTGACCGATGATAATTTTTTCAAAGTTTTTTCTTTTCCATTGCTGCGTGGTGATGCCGCAACC
>Ga0247741_1002060_pt1 | contig 11210 bp, 14 predicted proteins | sample UWRJL213509R2_FD_180945 | JGI IMG/M metagenome (GOLD analysis project Ga0247741, IMG submission 180945) | Plant litter microbial communities from Arlington Agricultural Research Station in Wisconsin, United States - UWRJ-L213-509R-2 | ecosystem: Environmental > Terrestrial > Plant litter >...
CACGATATTGTTGGCTCTCCTCGTTCAATCGAATGTAAGACATATTGTGGTCACTGTCGTTGTCAACAAAAGACGACATCTTCCAGTGAATTGAGTACGAAATTGATCTCCGCGTTTGGTAATCGCACTCTCCAATTGCACCCTAATCCAATGGCCAATCGAACGGGGATTAACTGGTTTCATGTTTCCTGACCTGTTCGAACTTCAAGCTCGTCGGTCACTGTGCCATCTGAACCCGGCAGAGTACACCGGCAAAGGGGTTACATGTGTCCAGCAGGTGGGATTGACACCCTGCTGGGACCTCACATTCATACCGGATTGACATGTGATCCAGCTGGGGACAGCTGAAAATCGCACTGTAAGTATACTGAATCCAGCTCCAGCTGCACTCAGCTGACTGCCACAGCTGGCAACCAGCCACAATTGCAGCGGAAGTCCAGCTTAACTACAATCTAATATTGTACTATTTATTAGTGTAGATGTTTCTCGTCATTATTGTGGTAGACTGCTCCTCACGAGGACGAAAACAGGTCTTCCGCATAATGGACAAAGCTCGTCTGTGCAATGAATAGAGCACTCTGTCATAGTGAATGGAGCTCTTTGGCGCAGTGAACCCAGTGGATTTGAGTCACCAATCTCACGTATATGTGATCCATGTACCTGTCTCTGGGTTTATATTCACGCCAGGTGGTGACAATAACTATGAGAGATAGGTAATAATCTATGAAATAGGTCCACTGTAGTCCGACAGTTATATTTACGATGGTCTGGTACCATCCATTTCGCAGATTACACAATCCAGCGCTAGATATCACGTCAATGTATTTGCGGGGCATTAAATGTATGGACAAGAATACGAATAGGTATGATTATAAGCGAGGAGTCATAATTAAAAGGAGGGGTAGTAATATTACGGTATAAGGGGGAGCGTAGCATTGTAGTTCGAGTGGTAAAGACTGAGGGAAGACGGTCAAGTATGTCTGTAAGCATTTGCAAATTGTGTTGTATGCACGGTGTGATCCTACTACTTGTCCTGAGAATCAATAATCCCATCGACTGATTCCTGCCAGGTGGCGGCAATGGCTGAGATAGCAGGCTCGTCTTCAACATTTCCACCAAACTTCAAACGATCCTTGTCGAGATAAGCAGCAAAAGCACTGTACAATGGCACGTTAGTTTATGGTGACTTAATTAGCCCGTTGTTGACTCACCGGGTAATCTTCTTCGCATCATTGTCTGCTGTAGTACGAATTAGCTGCAAGCGTGCATCCACGCTATTCCAGAATCCATTTGGACTGGAATCTTTTTCATGCATTGCACGCTGAAATGAGATGAGCTATTCCGTTGTGTCTGAACTGGGATAAGGGACTATACCAGCAGGGCAAGCCTTGCGCACAAGGGAGCGGTGACAACACATCGTGTGCCATGGGTGAGATAATTTGCAAGCTCGTAGATGGACGTCGTTTTCTTGATGCTAGCTTTGATCTATATCATTGAGTTAGATTATATATAATACCTTCCTGGTATCATTACTTACCTCTTTCTTAACTTTTGACCGACATTGGGTCAGCTCCTCTGAGACAGCGCTGGCAATGACCTTCACCACACTGCTATCTCTCTCATAATTATCTGGCAAATTCAAACCTTCCATCCGGATAAGGTTCTACATGGGGCGATCACATTAGATGAGAGACGACAAAGAAGTGAATAAATCATACCATGACATGATCACGAGGTATAGTCCCTCTGTACGACGCAAGCTTGCTGGATAGCAACACAGCAAAGACATATGCCTTGATGTTGTCCTACGAAATAGTCTTTAGACACGTCACTAGTTCTGAAAAGTATCGACTGACCATCAAGGCTTCGCTCACGGTAAAGACACGTGCATTCGTGACAATGCCTTCAAGCTTGTTGATAATGTCAAGCTGATTGATATAAAGAGCAACTTCGCGGCCAAGGGGAGACGCCTAGTGAGTGATAATCTGCAAGTAAGACTAAGCCACAAGGATGATGACATGTTCACTTACTCTAATGAATTCATCTGTAAGATCACGCTGGTATGGGTGAAGCTTTCTTGTGACTGCGAGTCGTCGTGCGCGCTCAGACTCAAGACGGAGGCTTGATGTAAGCCAGCCATCTGGTTGTGATGTGGCATTGTTTGCACCGGAAGAGCTGTTCGCATTGGGCAGTGGGCTTGGAGACCTCATGATTCGTATAAGCTCAAGAGCCTCACGCTCCTCATCAGATGATTGTGGAGGGAGAGAACTGCTGCGAGGGGGGGTTATGGGTGGGGAGGACATAATGGGGGTAGAAAATCAAAACGAGGTAATAGAACGGCAGGTGGTCCTGGCGAGAAAATCAAAGAAGAAAAGAATGGAATGAAGAGAGTTGTGAAAGCGGTAAGTATGAAAGAGAGAAAGAGAAAAAAACGAGTCAAATAAATAAGCAAGTTTAGGGGCCAAAGTACGTCCCACGGCATGAACCTGAGGCAAGTGTTGGCCTGTTCCAGTGTGTATCTACGGAGCCAATCTTTAGTGCAATGCAAAGGCGAAGAACTACTAAAATCCCAGCTGGTGAGCACCCAAGTAATTTTGAATATGACTGCAGCTGACCTTACATTCCAGGAGCCGAAGGTCGTGATGAGGACAAGAAGGTCCGCTGCAGTCTATGCATGCAATGGAACGCTGTAGAAAGTTATCGTGGGGGATGGATTCGTCCTGAAAGTTTCAGCGTACATCGGAAGAGTGCTACACATATGCACTCACTGGAGCTCGAAGCCGCTGCGGCTGAGAGAGAACAAGCTGAGACTGCCCATGTCCTAAACCCTCCTCGTGAATCAGCAACCCTCAATATTCTCCTTATACCTGCCGCTGAAGTCGAACTACATGATACAGACTCCCAGAGCTACGGTATCTCCCAGGAAGAACAGCACTTCTGGGATGCATTGGACCCAACATCCGAGGTGTTTGAGATGGATGAAAGTCCGGAAGTGGCTTTGGAACGGAAACGCCAGGAATTTGAGCGCAAACTTGACGAGTATGGTGTATGGGAAGGTCACGAAGACATAATGGATGACGATGCTGCTGCTGCACTTGAACTGGCTTGGGATGAATCTGAGCAAGACGAAGTGTTATCTGAGGTATTGAAAAACCTTGGTAAGATAGTTCATACCTTGACTGGCAAACTGTCTAATAGCCCTTGCACTCTTAGATCACGACACTCCTAGGGACCTTCCAGACAACTCTGGTAGTGACAAGTGGTTTCCTTATCCGTCAAAATTAGTTTTCCTTCTGGATACAATTGATAACCTACCTCGGCTGCGAATATCAAGCGCGTTTATGAAGGCAATACTCTGGATGCTCAGCGAACTGGGAATGAAGAAAGTACCTTCATTTGGGGCCTTTAAGAGCATACAAAAGAACATACGGGAGAATGTGGGCATTCCAACAACACAGCACCTGTCGCCAAAAGGGAATGTCTTCTCATTTAACGACCCATGTGCTCTGATCGCAAAAGTGAGTCTCTATTTTCAGTAAGACCAACGAGCATAGACTCACATTGGGCAGGACTGGGCTGATCCACTGCTATGCAGCCAAATCCGTCGATATCCGGTGATTCCATCTAATGGTGTTATTTCAGAGGTTTGGCATGCTCGAAAATGGCGCCACGATTTGGATAGGCATATCTTGAGCCCAATGTACGACGATGAGAAAGGAAGACATTATTTCATCGATGAACCAGCAAGCCTTGAGAATGGAGAGGTGGTGGTACCTGTACGATGGCTGGAAGACGAGAAAGGTGTGGTGTGGGCGGAGGTGTGGGAGATAAGAAGAAACGAAGAAGCGGTGAGAATTCAACTTCATTTACCTATGTGAACTTCAACCTCATGGGAGGAAACCTGACAGCAGACGGCATCTATTGTTGACACCAGCGTGACCTTGATTGAGGCTAAACAATTGCGGAAAAACATGCTTGACCTCCAGGACGAAGGTCTGACGCCAACATGGTGCTCGCAGACTATGGAGAAAGGGCATCACACAAGAATCCCTAATCCTGATCGTGCTTTAGCCGATGGCGATCCTATTTATACAAATTTTATGGATGTCTTTGGTGACGATGTATCTGGAAACAGATCGAAGAGCTGGAACAAACACTGGAATATGTATATGACCCACCGAAATCTTCCTCGTCAACTTCTCAACCATCAATTCCACACCCATTTTGTATCGACATCAACGGTGGCTAGCATCCCCGAACAGTTTCAAGCTGTTAAGGAAGTCATTGAGTGCGTATCTTGACGCTGTTTATGATTGATCCACATCTGACTTGTCAATCACAGAAGGAGTCACCGCGAGCCAGTCAAGGTCCGGCATGGGCAGACTGGTCGCCAAATCCGGTTTAAGGTTTATTGCAACTGTGGTCCAGGTGATAATCCTTCCCAAAGTGAAACTAGTGGTCATATTGGTGGTGGAGGAAATTATCCGTGTCGAAAATGCCATGTTGGTGGGACGCAAAAGGAGAAGGAATCCAATGCGGGCTTCCATCGAATGTTTGAGGTACACACTAGATCTTCTCCACTAGAGCTGCTGATTTAGATGGTAAATATTAGGGAGGAGAGGCTCGGACATCTGAAAACACGCTTTTGCAAGTCGAAACTCAAGTCCGTGCGGCTTGCTTAGGAGTGGCGTCAACAGTGGAGAAACTACAAACAGACACTGGCGTTAAGGATGCGTTTACTCAGTATTGGATTGACAACCTTATTAGTCGCGCTCGAAACCTCAAAAAAGCCCACCCTCAGCGGAGACCAGTTGAGATCCAGGAAGAACTTATGGTGTGGGTCAACGAGAATAAAGCTGTCATCTACAACCCATTTTTGACGCTGAAAGGTGGGTCGCCTATTGTTGTCTCTTGAAAGGTTTCTGACTTTCTTTGATAGGCTTCGATGCCTCACAGGACACACCGATTGAGATCCTCCATACAATTCTTCTTGGTGTCGTCAAGTATGTCTGGCGCGGATCCTACATAACGTGGAATGCAGCCAGTAAGGCTCTTTACTCCAGTCGATTGCAAGCTACAAATACGACAGGCCTTGGGACCCCTGCCATCCGTGCAAGCTACATCACCCAGTACGCAAACTCTTTGATTGGACGCCAACTGAAGACACTTGTTCAAGTCAACACATTCCATGTCTACGACCTTGTGAACGACCAACACTTTCTCCTCACAAAGGCCATAGGAGAGCTCGCAGCATTACTATGGTTCCCAGAAATAAAGGATCACGAGAACTATCTTGTGAGTACATATCTTATAATATGACTTGGAGCTTGCTGACTGCGACAAATCCAGTCCGATGTCATGATAGCCGCAGAGAATGTGTTGGATATCGCTGCCCTTGTTGACCCGTCGAAGATCGTTGCCAAAATGAAGTATCACCTCCTGGCTCATCTCAAGGACGACATCATCCGATTTGGGCCCCTTGTTGGCGTTGCATCTGAAGTTTTTGAGTCATTTAATGCAATATTCCGCTACTGCTCTATCTACTCTAACCACCTTGCTCCAAGTCGTGACATTGCACGTCAACTCTCAGGACAGGAGGCCTTGAAGCGCATTCTCTCGGGTGGATGGTGGCTGAATCGGGGCAGTGGGAACTGGGTTCGTCCGGGACCATCAGTGCAGGCATTTGTTAAGGGGAACGACGTATTGAAGTCCTTAGTTGGTTGGCCAACCGCTGAGAAATCCGTATCTGGTGAGTGCATGAAACAATCTTTACTATCCACCAGAGCCACTGGCACTGATGCGAACCCAGGTTCTATCCAGCTTATGCCTGTAAAACGAAATGAGAACCGAACAAAACAGCCACGCAAAGCTGTGGCTTGGAAGGATACTCTTGCCATCTCAGCAATCAACAGTCAAGATATGTACGCGGGTCTTGACGTAGTTTGGTACCATGGAAAACTTGTGATTTCGAAAGCAAACGACAAGTGTACTATGGGGGCATGGGTTTTCGCGCATTCACCATATTCGGTGAGTTCAGATTCTCTTCAGTGTCTCGTCACACAATTAATAACAAGCCAAAGGCATCCACCATTCTACCACCAGTAACTGGGAGAATTCTCGAGATCATTCAAGATGACGCTGGCCAGCACTCGCTTGTGGTACTCGATGTCTTTCAAGTTGCAGCGACACGTCACGAAATTTTCGGAATGCCGGTTCTGATGCGACGACAGGATGAACCCATGACAACTATTGTTCGATCCACGGTGTGTAGAAAATAGACATGATGAAGTTTTGCACTGATTACTTCTATACCAAAAGGACATTCTTTTCGAGTATAATGTCCAGCATGACTGCCGGAAAGCTGGCTGCAGTGCAACAGGCCGACGAAAAATCATGCAGGAACGCATTCAAGCCCCTGTGATGGAGTCCTATGTCGAGCACAAGCCACTCGATGAGTATCTGATCAACACTCATGCTTTCCATAATGCGCACCTAATCCGAGAGATTCTCCCTCGGGACTTAACTTCCCCTATACCATTTCGTACAGATCGATGTTCTTATCACCTCGAAATTGCGTCTCAGCTCCGTAAAACCCAGGATGTCAAACGGAGGGCCACAGCCTTGAAGAAAGCCGAGAAGAGCAAAGCAGACGAGCCAGCACAACCACAGACAGAAGCTGAGGCCTGAGGTCCCGGAGGAGCCCCAGTAAATGTCCAACTGATGGGAATCAACGAAGCGCTGGTGGCTGGTGGTCGAAGAGGTGTAACCGTGTAAATACATGACCAGGTGTACTCTATCCTAAACAGCAGCCTCATCTTGCGTCGCTACCAATGTACTACATGTATGGATGATATATATATAACAGCAATCAATTGCCTTGTATACATGTGTTCCTTCCAGCTCGGCACAGCTGGAGCTGTGACCAGGGTGTCGATGTCGATGTAGCTACACCCATGCGGCCAGGTCAATAAAAGGTAAATTTCGACAGCTTACGGTCAGATGGTACACAGTAACATAGGATATCTTCTGCTGGGTCACATTCAGAAAATCTCCTTACCTGGTTACAACGTGTAGCCCAAATGACGGTGTACTGTACTATTTCGACCAAAGGTTCACGCACGTGACCTTTTTATTTTGCCGACAATCACCCAAATTCGCCATAAATCTGAAAAGAATTAAATCCGGGCTCAGAAAAAATTGGGTGTTACGCGTTACTGAACCTTTGGTCAAAATTATGGTGGGTGGCACTGGACAAATAACCTCAGTAATTATTCGACCCAAATTTTTATAGCTGCAGATTGAAGAATCATTTTCAAATCATTTTGCACAAAAAATTCAGTCACATGACTGAAATAATTTCGTTTCATTTGATCTTGATTTTGATTCAGGTAATCAGTGCTGAGTGCTGACCATCCCGGAGCTGTGTTATGTTGTCAGAAGTTCTTGAAACATAAGGCAGCACCATACATCTGGCAACATTGTAGCAACTCGCAAGGTTGTCGCATCAGTTAGTGGCTACCTCGCGCTGCGGCCGTGGTCTGGGTTTATTTTAAGTGCCCGAGCCATATCAAAAGCCTGACGATGTTCTCTCCAAAGCCAATAAGAGCCAGGTTGGCATCAATGAGCTGATATAAAAAGAGAAAAATATATGTTACAGTACACATTTGCCAGTCGTCTGAAGATGCTTGGCCCGAATGAAAACTCACGCCTACTGAAGACACTTCAGTACAATAGACACGGCAGCGGTGAGCTATTGGTGTCCTATTGCTGAGTGTCAGTGTATTTCAGCAGAAGACGGCACATTGAATGAGCACTAAATGAAGTGCCTAACAATTGCTCGCCAAATTAGGGAAGTTGCTGATGCGCGGCTTAGTGCGGCAGCACCATCAAGGCGGTCGATCACATACTAACCATGCTCTTGTGAGGTTTCAAACAGCATTGAGAAGGAAATGTAATTGTAACCCAATGAATTAAAAATCATTTGACAGTTTTTGACGGCTTCTAAAGTAATCTTGACGAGATGAAGAAAATTCCAGTCACATGATGTATTTTTCGCCCAAAACTAAAGTAAATAATTTTGTCCAATGGTGCCCCTCATACGAAATAGTACAGTAATGCAAAAAGTAATTAAAGTACTATACTTTACAATTACGAGTGATGCACAAAACGCAATTGGGACTGTGATGCAAAGACATCCCTACGTTGGGAGACCAATGCCTCATCAGCCTGTGAGACTGTGATGCAATACTCTCGCCCAGCTCGAATATTCCATCCCGACATCCCGCCCTCCCTGCTGCGCTCCGGTTCTCTCTGTAAAAATAGCACGGCTCACAAGGTTCTAAGCTTGCATTGCTCTATCTGAACTCTATGAAGGAAGAATTTGAAAATACATCGTCCTATAGCCCGAATTATACTACTCGTGGCCGCCATCGAGAGACTCGGTTGGGCCTTCACGAAGACATACCTTAATACAAAGGTGTTATGCCGTGAAACCAATTCCTCAGCTTCTGGTCCTCTGAGCGAATTTCGTCCCAGACTGTTTCTTGCCCATCGTCATCCTGTTCCTCGCGTCATGACCTATCATCTCAAGTTCCCTCCTTCTTCCGCCCCACTCGCTCCTCCCTAAGTCAATTATCCTATAATCCCACTCTGTTCCATAACCACCTCTTTTCTTCGCATTCTCAAGCCTCTGACTTGGGTGTGCCATCAGCGGTCCTGGCTTGCGCATGATGTTTCGTTGTGCGAATGACAAGTGGACCCACACATTCATGTCTGCGGGATCAGGGACAAGCTTTCTACAAGCGTGATTCCGCCTACAACGTGAATCGTAGGCGAGCCAAAAAGACCTAGCGGAGGGCAAGGGGTTATTCAGGGAGGTTCCGGACAGGGTGACTTGTGATGTTGAAGCGTTTAACCGAGGAAGGTCTTTAGCAAACGACCGTCATAGGCTTGAGCTTGAGGTTGGCGATGGCAAGCTATTGATTACAACCTGCCCAAGGAGTCTACATTGCGGCACTCTTCGGCGCCAACTTACAACGTTCTTCGCGCTGTCAGACATTCTTCAGAGCATAAACTCAAGTTCATGCAATGAAACAGAAACCAGTAAATTGCATAAGTGATACGGAGACGAGGTGCAGGTCCGGTGAGGACTCAAGTACTCAATACCTTGGTGATTGTTATGTACTCCGTGAGGTTCATGTTCACCAACGTTGACTGGTCACAGTACGCTCTCTCTCACACTGTTTGTAAAATTATGACAGATGCACACCCACAATATACGTGATGCATGGCCCCGTTATTTCAATGTTTAGTACACCAAGTGGTAGTGCACCGGTGGATATCTGCTACCTTTCCTGACGCGACATTTCGCCGCACTGTCTGCTCTTCCCTCTCAGAACAAAGGCCACATACCAAGAGGCCAGGACACAAAGGCCACCCTCAAGAGTTGCTGAAAACGCTCAAGCGAAAAGCCTCTTGGTGTACCTGTATCGAGACAATCAGTAAAGGCGAAGTGCAGCTGAAAAGTCACGTACGAGTTGAGGCCATGAACACCTCCCTCAACCTGGGCGCTGGCCGTCCGCAATTCGAACCGGACCTGGCCCGCCTTGACACCTTTTTGAAGCTCACTAACACTTTTGACCCCGATATCTTGCAACGAGTGTTGTACCCCAACATATAGGTAAGGCAGGAACGCCTTGACACTACCCTTATCCTGGACATCGCCCGAGACACCCTGAGCGACCTTGACGGCGCTGCTCTCGGAGAAGTAACGCGACGTTGCAGCATTCTCGACGGTCGTGGATTTCTTGGGAGATGGATATTTGCCAGCAGTTTTCTGGTAGCCCGACTTGGACGCCTGACCCTGTTCCATCGCCTCCAAACTGCCCATACCACGGTACGCCTTGACACGCTTGCCCTCGTGATAGAAGTACTCTCCAGGCGCCTCCTCCGTTCCAGCGAGTAGCCCACCCATCATCACTGCACCAGCACCGAGAGAGATGGCCTTGACAATGTGGCCTACGTTGCTGATGCCGCCGTCAGCGATGACGGGAACACCGAACTTGTTTGCAAACTCCGAGACGGCGTAGACGGCTGTAGCTTGTGGGCGTCCGACCGCCATGACTTCCTGCGTGATGCAGATGGAGCCAGAGCCCATTCCGACGCGGAGGCCATCGGCACCTGCGGCGATGAGGGATGCGGCTTGTTCTCGTGTTACTACGTTCCCAGCGATGACTTCAAGTTGGGGATACGTGGTTTTGATCCATTCGACCATCTCGATTTGGAAGACTGAGTTTCCCTGTGAAGAGTCGAGGACAACGATGTCAAGACCGGCGTCGACGAGGAGTGCGAGACGATCGCGGTCTGAGGATCGTGTGCCGACGGCTGCAGCGGCATAAAGTTGCTTGCTCTCGGGGTTCTTGGAGGCGAGGGGATAGGACTGATTCTTGAGCAAATCAGAGCGGGCGAGAAGAGAAATGAATTGTCCATTCGAGTTCACGATGGGGAGCTTGCCCTTTTTTGAATCGCGAAGAATGTCATTTGCTTCGGTGAGGGTGATGCCTTGCTGAGCGGTCACGAGATCGGTGGTCATTACTTGCGAGAGTGGTGTCGAGGGATCTCGGAATTGAATATCGCGGGCAGTGACGATACCAACAAGCTTTCCACCAACGACGCCCGTATCTGTGGACAAAGCATGAGTATGTTGTCCAAACGAAAGGAGAGATTGCAAAATTCAGTATGAAATAACAAGAGTATCCCCAGATCACACGAGGTTACGCGTTGGATCGGTAGAACGAAGGTTGTATAAAAAGTATTCATCTTTTTACGTGTACGAGGAAAATGATACGGACCGGTGATAGGAATTCCGCAGAAACCAAGCCTCGCCTTGATGTCCAGCACATCCTCCACGAGGTGGGTGGGAGACAAAACAACAGGGTCTGAGATGAAACCGTTCTCGTGACGCTTGACGGCTCGGACCATCGATGCCTGTGATTCTGCTGACTGATTGTGGTGGATAACGCCAATCCCCCCAAGAAGCTATCGAAAGGGAAGATCAAGTCGACGCCAAAATGTGAGGAAGATAATACTCACTGCCATCGAAATAGCCATCTCACTCTCCGTCACTGTGTCCATTGGAGAGCTCACAAATGGGGTCTTGAGGACGACATTGCGAGTGATGCGGCTTTCAGTAAGGACATCTGAAGCGGGGA
>Ga0247741_1002062_pt1 | contig 11205 bp, 10 predicted proteins | sample UWRJL213509R2_FD_180945 | JGI IMG/M metagenome (GOLD analysis project Ga0247741, IMG submission 180945) | Plant litter microbial communities from Arlington Agricultural Research Station in Wisconsin, United States - UWRJ-L213-509R-2 | ecosystem: Environmental > Terrestrial > Plant litter >...
GCTCTCGGTCTACTCCCTGAGCAAGCAGTCCAACCTCGCCGGCTACCGCGCCGGGTTCGTCGCCGGCTGCAGCGATCTCATCGCCGAGCTGCTCGCCGTGCGCAAGCACGCCGGGCTCATCCCGCCGGCACCCGTGCAGGCCGCGATGATCGCCGCCCTCGGCGACGAGGCGCACGTGGCCGAGCAGCGCGAGCGGTACCGCTCCCGCCGCGACCGGGTGAAGGCCGCCGTCGAGGCCGCGGGCTTCCGGATCGACCACAGCGAGGCCGGCCTGTACCTCTGGGCCACGCGCGGGGAGGATGCCTGGCAGACCGTCGCGGCGCTCGCGGAGCTCGGCATCCTCGTGGTGCCGGGAACGTTCTACGGGGACAACGCGCCGCAGCACGTGCGCATCGCGCTCACGGTCGGCGACGCGCAGGTCGACGCCGTCGTGGAGCGTCTCGCCGCGGCCGGCCGTCAGGCCGCATCCGCTTAGAGAATTCCTCCAATCGCTTTGGCGGGCATTTGGCCGATGCGGCTGTAGTCGCCGTGGCCTTATAGGCTGTAGAGCGTGAATGACATGGCGCCAGGTACAGAGAAGGCCACGCTGCACTTTCCGGGGGGAACAGCGGAGTTCCCGGTCATTCGCGGCGTAGACGGCCGCGACAGCATCGACATCTCCACTTTTATGAAGCAGACGGGATTCACGACGCTCGATCAAGGCTTCGTGAACACCGCATCGACGCGCAGCGCGATCACCTACATCGACGGGGACGCGGGCATCCTGCGCTACCGCGGGTATCCGATCGAGGCCGTCGCGAAGAACTCCACCTACCTCGAGACCGCGTGGCTGCTGATCTACGGCGAGCTTCCCACGGCCGACCAGCTCGCGGGGTTCGACGAGAAGATCCGCAGGCACACCCTGCTGCACGAGGACCTGCGCCGATTCTTCGACGCGCTGCCGCACAGTGCCCACCCGATGTCGGTGCTCTCGAGCGCGGTATCCGCTCTCTCCACCTACTACGAGGGCTCGCTCAGCGTGAAGGATCCGGAGCAGATCGAGATGTCGATCGTGCGCCTGCTGGCGAAGCTGCCGGTGATCGCGGCCTACGCGCACAAGAAGAGCCTCGGGCAGGCCTTCCTCTACCCCGACAACTCGCTGAGCTTCGTCGACAACTTCCTCAAGCTCAACTTCGGCACCATGGCCGAGCCCTACGAGGTGAACCCGGTGCTCTCCAAGGCGCTGGACCGCCTGCTGATCCTGCACGAGGACCACGAGCAGAACGCGTCGACGTCGACCGTGCGCCTGGTCGGCTCCACGGAGGCGAACATCTTCGCCTCCGTCTCCGCCGGCATCAACGCCCTCTACGGCCCACTGCACGGCGGCGCCAACGAGGCCGTGCTGAAGATGCTGCAGGAGATCAAGGACTCCGGCGACGACGTCTCCAAGTTCGTCGAGCGGGTGAAGAACAAGGAGGAGGGCGTGCGCCTGATGGGCTTCGGCCACCGGGTGTACAAGAACTTCGACCCGCGCGCGACCCTCGTGAAGGAGAGCGCCGACGAGGTGCTCGAGGCGCTCGGCGTGCAGGACGACCTGCTCGACATCGCCAAGGAGCTCGAGGCCGTCGCCCTGGCCGACGACTACTTCGCCGAGCGCAAGCTCTACCCGAACGTGGACTTCTACACCGGCGTCATCTACAAGGCGATGGGATTCCCGCCGCGCATGTTCACGCCGCTGTTCGCGATCGGGCGCCTGCCCGGCTGGATCGCCCACTGGCGCGAGATGAACCTCGACCCGGCCACCAAGATCGGCCGCCCGCAGCAGCTCTACGTGGGCGAGCCCGAGCGCGCCTGGCCGGAGCGCTAGGCAGCAGCCACGACGAAGGGCCCGGAACCGTCTGGTTCCGGGCCCTTCGGCGTGCGTGGGGCGTGCGTTGCGTGCACAACTCAGGCAGTTCGGCGGATGCCGCGGCGGCCGCCCCGGGAACGGCGCGGGTCGCGCGGGGGGGACGTGGCCGGTCTGCCTGAGTTGCGGTGGGGCGGCGGCGGGGTGTGAGGGCGGCGTCCGTCATTCCGGACCGACGCGCACACCGTCGGCGCCGCGCCGCGCGGTCACGGGGGTGCGGCGGCGCGGTGCGGCCGCGGCATCCGTTCGATCCGGAATGACGAACGCCCCCGCCCGCGCCCTCGCATGAACGACGGCCGCGCCGCCGTGCGTAACTCAGGCAGTTCGGCGGATGCCGCGGCGGCCGCCCCGGGAACGGCGCGGGTCGCGCGGGGGGACGTGGCCGGTCTGCCTGAGTTGTGGTGGGGCGGCGGGGTGTGCGGGCGGGGTTCGTCATTCCGGACGGATGCGCAGACCGTCGGCGCCGCGCCGCGCGGTCATGGGGGTGCGGTGGCGCGGTGTGGCCGCGGCATCCGTTCGATCCGGAATGACGAACATGCCCCCGCCCGCGCCCTCGGAGGAATGACGAACACGCCGCCGCCGCCGCCCCCGCAGGAATGACGGACGCGTGGCCGCCCGCGCCCCGGCAGGAACGACTGACGCGCCGCCCTGCGTAACTCAGGCAGGCCGGCGGATGCCGCGGCGGCGGCCGCGGAACGGCGCGGCCCGCGCGGGCGGCCTCGCCCGGTCTGCCTGAGTTGCGGTGACACGCCGACCGGAGCCGGCGCCACCGCCTCAGGCGTGCAGCGCCGCGTTCAGCTCGATGCCGGTGCCGGAGCGCGCCAGCACCTCGACGGCGCCGGTGAGGGAGTTGCGGCGGAACAGCAGGCCCGCCACTCCGCTGAGCTCGGCCGCCTTCACCGTGCGCTGCTCCGTGGCCGTCTTGTCCACGACGAGCACCTTGGTGCCCGCGGTGACATAGAGGCCGGCCTCGACCACCGAGTCGTCGCCGATCGAGATGCCGATGCCCGAGTTGGCGCCGAGCAGGGCCCGCTCGCCGATCGTGACGCGCTCCTTGCCCCCGCCGGAGAGCGTGCCCATGATGGACGCGCCGCCGCCGATGTCGGAGCCGTCGCCGACTACGACGCCCTGCGAGATGCGGCCCTCGACCATCGAGGTGCCGAGCGTTCCGGCGTTGAAGTTGACGAAGCCCTCGTGCATCACCGTGGTACCCGGCGCGAGGTGCGCGCCGAGGCGCACGCGCGAGGCGTCGGCGATGCGCACGCGGGGAGGCACCACGTAGTCGAGCAGGCGCGGGAACTTGTCGATGCCGTGCGCGGAGATACCGGCCCGCTGGAGCACCGGGCGCAGGCGGGTGAAGTCGGCGGGGTGCATGGGGCCGGCGGTGGTCCAGGCCACGATCGGCAGGAAGCCGAAGATCCCGTCGAGGTTGATCGTGTTCGGCGCCACCAGCAGGTGGCTGAGCAGGTGCAGGCGCAGGTAGGCGTCGGGGGTCGACGCGGGCGCGGCGTCCAGGTCGATCTCCACGGTCAGGAAGTCGATGCGCACACCGCGGCGCTCGTCGCTGCCCAGCAGCGGCTCCAGGTCGGACGGCGCGATGTACGGGTCGGTGCCTGCGGGGCGCTCGCCCAGCACGGGGGCGGGGTACCAGGTGTCGAGCACGGTGGAATCGGCGGAGATCGTGGCGAGGCCGTAGCCCCAGGCAGCGCGAGAAGTCATGCCACAAGCGTACCGACCCTAAACTTGACCCCATGCCCGTCGCCGACCCGACCCTGCCCGTCCTCGATCTCAGCGCCAGCTCGATCGACATCACCCGCCAGCTCTGCGACATCGAATCGGTCTCCGGCGACGAGCGCGGCATCGCCGACGCGATCGAGGCGAGCCTCGCGGGCGCCGCCCACCTCGAGATCACCCGCGACGGGGATGCGATCATCGCCCGCACCGACCTGGGGCGCGACAGGCGCGTCGTGATCGCCGGCCACATCGACACGGTGCCGCTCAACAACAACCTGCCCACCCGCTACGAGACGATCGACGGCGTCGACTACCTCTGGGGCCGCGGGACGGTCGACATGAAGGCCGGGGTCGCAGTGCAGCTCAAGCTCGCGGTCGAGCTCAGCGAGCCCGCCGTCGACATCACCTGGATCTGGTACGACCACGAGGAGGTCGCCGCCGACCTGAACGGGCTCACCCGCCTCGCGGCCAACCGTCCCGAGCTGCTGCTCGGCGACTTCGCCATCCTCGGCGAGCCGACGCGGTCGGAGATCGAGGGCGGATGCAACGGCAACGCCCGCATCGAGGTGCGAACCTTCGGCCTCCGAGCCCATTCGGCGCGCGCGTGGGTCGGTCACAACGCCATCCACGATCTCGCGCCGATCCTCGACACGCTCGCCGCCTACGTTCCGCGCGACGTGGAGGTGGAGGGCCTGGTCTACAAGGAGGGCCTCAACGCCGTCGGGATCTCCGGGGGAGTGGCCGGCAACGTCATCCCCGACGAGGCGATGGTGCACATCAACTACCGCTTCGCCCCGAGCCGCTCGGGCGAGGAGGCCGTCGCGCACCTGCGGGAGCTCTTCGACGGCTACGACGTCACCGTCGTCGACCTTGCAGAGGGCGCCCGCCCGGGCCTCAACGCGCCGCTCGCGCAGAACTTCCTCGCCGCCGTGGGCGGCGAGGCCAAGCCGAAGTACGGCTGGACCGACGTGGCCCGCTTCTCGGCCCTCGGCATGCCGGCGGTCAACTACGGTCCCGGAGACCCGCTCAAGGCCCACGCCGACGACGAGCGGGTGCCGCTGCACCAGATCACTTCCTGCGAGCAGGGCCTGCGCGCATGGCTGCTAACCGGCTGATCGCGTCCGCGGGAGCCGGCGCCGGGAACCGGGCATCGTCGAGGGCGTCGTTCAGCACGGCGCTGCGGGTGCGCTACCGATTGACGCCCTGGTGGGCGAAGGTGCTCGTGGTCTTCGCCGTCTCGCGGCTGGTGACCACCGGCATCCTGCTCTGGTTCGCCTCCCGGCAGGAGGCCAACGCCTGGACGGGCGCGCAGCCGGGGTACTTCGACTTCGCGAAACTCTGGGACGGCCACTGGTACTACATCGTCGCCGTGGCCGGCTACCCGGGCGAGCTGCCGCTCACCGCCGACGGCCACGTGGGCGAGAGCGCCTGGGCCTTTATGCCGGTGTACCCGGCGGTCGTGCGCGCGCTGATGGCCGTGAGCGGGCAGGGCTTCACCGTCGTGGCGGTGCTCGTCTCCGTGGCCTTCGCCTGCGCCACCGCGCTGATGCTCTACCGCCTGATGAACCTGGTGCTCCCCGGCCCCGCCGCGCTGTTCTCGGTGGTGCTCTACTGCTTCGCGCCGCTGTCGCCGATCCTGCAGGTCTCCTACGCGGAGTCGATGCACGCCTTCTTCCTCACCCTCGCGCTCTACCTGCTGCTGAAGCGCAACTACCTGGCGCTGTTCCCGGTGGTTGCTGTGATGTCGCTCACCCGGCCGAGCGGACTCGCCTTCGCACTCGCGCTCGGGCTGCACGTGCTCCACCGCTGGTTCACGCGCGAGCGCGACCCCTTCCCTCGGCGTCAGGTCGCGGCATCCGTATCGCTCGGTCTGTTCAGCGTGCTCTGCGGATTCGCCTGGCTGCTGATCGCGGCGGCGGTGACCGGGTCGCTGGCGGCCTACACCGACACCGAGCTCGCCTGGCGCATGCCGTATATCGGCTACCGGGAGCTCGTACCACTCACACCGTGGTTTCTCGGTGCCCAGTTCTGGGTCCCCGGCGCGCTCGGCGTAGTTTTGCTCATTCTTTTTTTCGCGGCTTTCGCGGCCTTTATGTTCACGCCGCCGGTGAAGCGGCTCGGTGTCGATCTGCGCTTCTGGGTGGCGAGCTACACGCTCTACCTCATCGCCGTCTTCTTCCCGCAGTCGAGCACGTTCCGCTTGTTCCTGCCGATCTTCCCCCTGCTCGGCGCCCTCGCGCAGCCCCGGTCGCCCGTCTACCGGGTGGCGCTGGTGCTGCTCTGCGTGGCCGGTCAGGTCGGCTGGGTCCACATCGCCTGGTGGGTGGACGGCTACGACTGGACGCCGCCGTAACACGCCCCGGGAGGGCACTCGGTTTCTGTCATGCCGATTTATAGTCGATAATAGTCAGGTACCTACGAAAGGGGACTTCTCATGGCAGCCATGAAACCGAGGACCGGCGACGGCCCAATGGAGGCTGTGAAGGAAGGACGCCTCATTATCGTCCGCGTACCGCTCGAGGGTGGTGGCCGGCTCGTTGTGTCGGTGAACGACGCCGAGGCAAAAGAACTTCGCGACGCGCTCGAAGGAGTCGTCACACCCGCATAGCGGATGTCTCGATGACCCGCGTGCTGCCCTCGGGCGGCACGCGGGTTTTCCTGTCCCCGCGCGGGTTTCTTTGTCCCCGGGGCGGGCGGCGCCCGGCCTCCCGGTCAGTCGGCGATGCGGGTGATCTGCAGCAGCCCGTCGCCCACGGGCGAGAGCGAGCTGATCACGGCGGAGGACTCGGCCACCTCGCGCAGCAGGGTGCGGAACCCGGCGACGGTGTCGTCGCGCTGCGCGGGGTCGGCGACCCGGCCGCGCCACAGCGCGTGCGCCACCAGGACGGTGCCGCCGGTGCGCACCATGCGCAGTGCGTGCTCCACGTACTCGATCACCGAGTGCGGGTCGGCGTCGACGAGCACGAGGTCGTAGCTGGACTCGTTCATGCGGGGGAGCACGTCCATGGCCCGGCCGGCGATGAGGCGCACCCGGTTGGCGGGGATACCCGCCGCGGTGAAGGTGATCCGCGCGAGCTGCTGGTGGTCGATCTCCGAGTCGATGGAGGTGAGGGTGGCCTGCGGCGCGCCCGTGAGCATCCACAGCCCGCTGACTCCGAGCCCGGTGCCGATCTCCATGATGTTCGTGGCGGCGGTCGCCGCGGCGATCACCGCGAGCTGCGCGCCCGTCGCGGGGGACACCGCCTCGACGCCCACCTCGACCGAGTGCTGTCTGGCGAGCGCGATCTCCGGCCGTTCGACGATGAATTCTTCCGCGAACTTCCAGCTCGACTCTTTACCTGCCACCAGTGACTCCTTGTTCGTAGCCACTGTAGGCCAGCGCATAGCAAACAGGGGTTATTCTGAGCGGGTGTCCTTTGGGTTGACGTTCGAGAAGCTGGTGATCATCGGGATCATCGCCGTTTTCCTGCTCGGACCCGAACGGCTGCCCTACTACGCGTCCCAGTTGGCCCGCCTCACCAAGACCGTCCGCGGCATGGCGAACGGCGCGAAGGAGCGGATGCGCGAGGAGATGGGCCCCGACTTCGACGAGGTCGACTGGAAGAAGCTCGACCCCCGCCAGTACGACCCGCGCCGCATCATCCGCGAGGCGCTCGTCGACGACGAGGTGGCCCCGGTCGTCACGCCGGTGGTCAAACCGGCGGCCGAGTCGGCCTACGCCCAGCGGCAGCGCCTGCTGCGCGACGGCAGGCCGGCGCCCTTCGACGCCGAGGCCACCTGAGCCTCGGCCACGAGGCGACCCTCAGCGGCGCCTGAGCGCCCGCAGCGCAACGAGCACCGCCACCAGCACGCCCGTCATGGTCGCGAACTCCGCGCCCGTACGCGGCAGCGTGACGCGTCCCGTCGCCTCGGCCACCGTGCGCGACTCGACGAAGCGCAGCAGCCCCTCCGCGCCGTTGCGGCGCCCCAGTCCCGAGCTCTTCATGCCGCCCATCGGGGCGTCCACGCTGCCGAGGGAGGCGCGGTAGCCCTCGTTGATGTTCACGCTCCCCGCGTCGAGCCGCTCGGCCACGCGGCGGGCCCGCGGCAGCGACGAGCTGAAGACGGATGCGTTCAGCCCGTACTGCGAGGAGTTGGCCGCCGTGATCGCCTCGTCCTCGCTGTGCACCACGTGGATGGCGACGACCGGGCCGAAGGTCTCCTCGCGGGCGCAGAGCATGTCGTCCGTGACATCCGCCAGCACGGTGGGCTCGTAGAAGAACGGTCCGAGGTCGGGGCGGGCGCGGCCGCCGGCCAGCAGCATCGCGCCCTTGGCCAGCGCGTCGTCGACGTGGGCGGTGACCCGCTCCAGCTGCGCGGCGGAGGTGAGCGAACCGACGTCGGTCGTGTAGTCGAGAGCGGCGCCCTGGGCGAGCTGCCGCACGCGCTCGACGAAGGAGCGCGTGAAGGAGTCGGCGACCGCGCGCTGCACGTAGATGCGCTCGATGGAGACGCAGAGCTGCCCCATCGAGGAGAAGCAGGCGTAGACGGCGTTCGCCGCAGCGGATGACGCGTCCGCGTCGTCGAGCACGATCATCGGGTTCTTGCCGCCGAGCTCGAGCGAGGCGCCGATCAGGCGCGCGGCCGCGCGCTGGCCGACCGCCGTGCCGGTCGCCGTCGATCCGGTGAAGCAGACGTAGTCCGAGGCGTCGACCACCGCGTTCCCGATCTCGGCCCCGTCGCCGGCGACGACCGCCCAGAGCGCCGCGGGCACACCGGCCTCGATGAAGACGCGCCGCGCGGCCAGGATGCTCAGCGCCCCCTGGTTGTCGGCCTTCTGCACCACGCCGTTGCCGGCGGCCAGCGCGGGCACCACGTCCATCAGCGAGAGGCTGAGCGGGTAGTTCCAGGGCGTGATCACCCCGACCAGCCCCTTCGGCCGGTAGCCGACCCGGGTGCGCACCACCAGCGGGATCCCGGAGTGGCGGCGCCGGGTGGCGAGCACGGAGCGCGCGGACAGCGCGTAGTAGCGGGTCACGCTCGCGCCGCCGAAGAGCTCCTCGAAGGCCTGCCCGCGGGTCTTCCCGGTCTCGGTCTGCAGGATGTCGAGCAGACCCTCCCGCCCGGCGAGCAGCAGGTCGTGGGCCCGCAGCAGAACGGCGCGGCGATGGGCGAAGCCGGCCGCGCGCCAGGCGTGCTGTGCCGCGCGGGCCGCCGCCGCGGCATCCGCCACGTCGTTCGCGGTGCTCAGGGGCAGCTCGTGCAGCAGCTCCCCGGTGAAGGGCGCGAGCACGGCCGCAGTGGCGGTGCCGCCGGTCGACAGGTCGGTCACGAGGTCGGCGATTGTGCCGCGGTCGAGAGTGGAGGCTGGCATGGCCTCAGCCTATGACCGGCGGGTGTGCGGGCGCCGCAATCCGCCGTGGATTGACGAGGTGGCGGCGGCGGGATAGGCCCTACGCGGGCAGCTGCTCGTGCTGGGCCCGGAAGCGCTGCGCCTCCGCCCGCAGCGCCTCGACGACCAGGCGCACCGAGGGCCGCTCCGCGCGGTCGGGGCGCATGATCGCGGAGATCTGCCGGATGGTGCGCACGCCGGTGAGCGGGCGGGTGACCAGCCCGTTCGAGTGCACGCGCGTGGTAAAGCGGGGGAGGATCGCGATTCCCTGCCCCGCCGCGACCAGCGCCTCGACGATGCCGTTGTCGAGGAAGCGCTGCGCCACAGTGGCCGGCGCACCGTTCGCCGTCTCGATCTGGCGCAGGATGAGGTCGTACGGGAAGCCGACGGGCGCGCCGATCCAGGTCTCGTCGGCGAGGTCCCTGGGCGAGACGGTCGCCTTCTCCGAGAGCGGATGACCCTCCGGGAGTGCGATGTCGAGCGGCTCCCGCATCAGCGGCAGCACCGCGAGCCCGCGCTCGCGCCACGACGGCAGGATCGTCGGGGCGTCGGCCACCACGATGTCGAAGTCCGGGGTGAGGTCGGCGAAGTCGGGGATCAGCGGGTCGAGGTCGGTGCAGCTGAGGGTGAGCCCGGGAACCCCGGCGACCGCGCCGAGCAGGCCGGGCAGCAGCATCTGCCCGCCGGTGGGGAAGATGGTGAGGGTCACGTCGCCGCGGGGGGCCTGTTTGAAGTCCTCCCAGAGGGCGTCGGCGCGCTCGAGGGCGACGGCGACGTCCGTTGCCGTCTGGGCGAGCATCCGCCCGGCGCCGGTGAGCACGATGCCCCGGCCGCGCCGCTCGGTGAGGGGGATGCCGGCCTCGCGCTCGAGCACCTTGAGCTGCTGCGAAACCGCTGACGAGGTGCGGTTTGTCGCGGCGGCGACCGCGGTGATGCTTCCCCGCTCGGCGAGCTCGCGCAGCAGTTCCAGTCGTCTGACGTCCATGTAGCTAGCCTACATAGTCATCTAAGAAACATTAGATTGTGCTAAAAAGTTGTCGGCTGTTGAATAGGTGCAGACCACTTAGGAACACCCGAGAAAGAACACAGCACATGATCATCGAAACCATCATCCTCGCCGCCTTCGGCGCAGTCGCCGTCACCGGCATCGTCGGCGCCGTCATCGTCACCGCGCGCGACGGCTACCGCCGCGTTCCCACGCGCCGCGCCTGAGCCCCGGCGCCGCACACGCACCCGAGTGCGGTCGCGCGGGATCCCGACAGGGATTCCCGTGCGGCCGCACTCTCGTCATTAAAGGGAGGGGTCGCGTGCACGCCGCGTGTGCGCGGTGGCACGGGGCGTGCGCGGCCGGGCGCCCCGCCGCGCACGCCCCACGCGGCAGCGCACGGTCGCGATCGGCCGAGGGCCGCCCGCCGCAGCAGACCGCAGACCGTGACCCCGCCCGGCGCGGCTAGGTGACCGAGAAACCGAGCTTGCGGCCGGAGAGTCCGCGGCCGCGCACCGCGAGCATGCCGGCGAGCTCGGTGATGGCTCGCGCCGCGGCGTCGTCCGGCGCGGAGAGCACGATGGGCGCGCCGGCGTCGCCGCCCTCGCGGAGGGCCACCGAGAGCGGCACCGACGCGAGCACCGTCACCGGCTCCTCGTCGGTGGAGAGGCGCTGCGCGGTCGCCTCGCCGCCGCCGCTGCCGAAGAGCTCGAGGATGGTCCCGTCGGCCTGGGGCAGCCCGGACATGTTCTCGACGACGCCGATCACCTTCTGGCCGGTCTGGCGGGCGACGAGGGCGCTGCGCTCCGCCACCTCGGCCGCGGCGGGCTGGGGCGTGGTGACGACGATGATCTCCGCCTGCGGCAGCAGCTGGCCGATGGAGATGGCGATGTCGCCGGTGCCCGGCGGCAGGTCGAGCAGCAGGATGTCGAGGTCGCCGAAGTAGACGTCGGTGAGGAACTGCTGGATCGTGCGGTGCAGCATCGGCCCGCGCCAGGAGACGGCGGTGTGCGCCTCCACGAACATGCCGATGGAGATCACCTTCACCTCGTGCGCCAGCGGCGGCAGGATCATGTCGTTGACCTGGGTCGGCTTCGCGCCGGCGATGCCGAGGATCCCCGGGATCGAGAAGCCGAAGACGTCGGCGTCGACCACGCCCACGCGCAGCCCGCGCCGGGCGAGCGCCACGGCGAGGTTCGCGGTCAGCGTGGACTTGCCCACGCCGCCCTT
>Ga0247741_1002063_pt1 | contig 11198 bp, 14 predicted proteins | sample UWRJL213509R2_FD_180945 | JGI IMG/M metagenome (GOLD analysis project Ga0247741, IMG submission 180945) | Plant litter microbial communities from Arlington Agricultural Research Station in Wisconsin, United States - UWRJ-L213-509R-2 | ecosystem: Environmental > Terrestrial > Plant litter >...
TAGGACCGCGCCGGTTAACACCTACTTTGCGCCCTAGAATAAGTTGCCCGATCCTCATGATCAAGGCGCGCACGTAGCATGGTGACGCTGTAGGGGTATCCCTGCGATATCACTGAATCAAAAGAGGCGACAGAGTTGATAGACAATTGTATTTCATGAAGGCATCTGTCTAATCAGGAGTGGTTCCAGTGAAGCCGTGAATAGTATGATCGTTGCATCCGGCGGGCGTCTGATATCCATACGACCCAAGATTGATGAAGACGTCTTTGTGTCCTGCAGAGTCTGCGCAGACGAGCCATGCCTATTTATTCGAAATGATGTTGATCAGCACAAAAGGTTCTCCACAGGCAAAAAGCATTGAATGGAGAAGGAAAGGTCAAACTCACATTAGTTTGCGGCCTAGTGACCGTACTCGAGCTCCACTCGACCGTGTCTCCACTGAACTTGAAGTTGCCCAACGTATCTGGCGTCTTGCTCCAGGTAACCCTGAGTTTCTTCACCGAGGAATCAGCAGGCTTTTCGACGATCGCATAGAGGTCTCCTGTGGGTTGGCTTTGTACCAACTGGCCGCTGGTGATCTTAAACTGCCCAGCTGTGACAGCCTCGCCGAGGACGGCATCCGATTCGGTGGCGTATACCTCTGACTGGAGATATTTGTGGAAGTTGGGTGAGGTCTGCAGAATTGGAGAAAAATATGTCAGCTCGATATAAATTGTCGCATGCACCGCGTTCAAAGACTCACGACTGCACGAACAAAGTTCCACCCAGACACGAGTGTCGGTTTACCGGTGGGGGTCGGCACAGTTCCACTCGGCACTGGAGTGGTCGGTCCAGGTGGTGTAGTGGGTGTCGACGTAGGGGTGTCTGTGGGCGTCGTAGCCCCTCCAGGAAGGCACTGTGAATAATATTGGCTTGAATAGGTGCAAGTCCACCCAGAAGGACAAGTTGTGGCTCCTGTCCATCCTTGACCGCCACACTGTATGATTCCAGATAAACCCTAGTTAATACACGAGCGTGATTTCCAGGTAAGCCACACGAACCTGGCCGTACTGAGGCGCAGTCTGCCCCAGCACCGATACAGCCAGCGTCGACACAACCGCGAGCGTAAACGTTAATTTGGCCATAATGAAAGAAAGTACAGCGATCCGAACACCTTGCTCGAAGTCAACTCCACCGCCTTAAATACCCAAACCCATTGCTCAATGGCTGTGACGGGTCAAAGACCATCAGACCACCAGCCCAGGAACACCGAGCTACAACCCAAGGTTAAGCCGCAGAGTAGAAGGAATTCCAATGTACAGGCATTGCTGCCTATTTCTTGGGCTTGGAAGGTCTTGGCTTGGACCATGGAAGTGGCGGTACGGCAACGCGTTAAGTGTCGGAATCAAAACGGGTGATGTTCGGACACGGAAACATAGGGAAATTGCCTCGAGGTCATCCACATGACCACTCCGTCTATTGTATCTTGTTAGATTCAAAGCCTGTATAGGGCCGGAAAAGAGGAAAAGGAAGGGATGCTAACTCACGGAAGAACGGACATAAAGACAACTTTCTCCATGATCCTTCTCCAGTGGGGATGCCTGGGGATGCCTGTTACTATGGCATGTACCACATAACTATCTGTCATTAGTAACCGTAACCCAAGCCTTCCAAGCCAAACTCTTATTTGGCAGTGTGGCGCAACAAGGATGTCGGTTATCAATTGATCAAGTGCTAAGCCTTTCCCTTTTCATAATGGAAGTCAGGGCCACAGCGCAAGTGTTTGATAGGCAGATGATATTCCTAGCCCTCACTTAGCCTACATGTGACTAGCAGACATAACATGTCTACGGGGTAGCAGTAGCTCCGGTATACCCATGAATCGTTTCATCGGCACAACCAGCGGGAGTTTGGTAGGAGTAAGGTCCGAGATTAATGTATACGTCCTTATGTCCTGCTGCATCAGGACAAATAAGCCAGGCCTGTGGGTAGAGCGTAAAGACTCATAAACATCTTCCCAACTATTGCTACACCCAGAGATACGAACGTGGGACTCACGTTGTTCTGTGGCCTGGTGATCGACGGGTTACTCCACTCAACAGTGTCTCCGCTGAAGACAAATGTCCCGTTCGTGGCCGGAGTCATTGACCAGCTCACTTTGAGTTTCATAACTGTCGAATTTGCACGAGGCTCTACGACAGCGTACAGTTTGCCGCTGCTGGCATTCTGGATCAGCTGCCCGCCTGTAATCTGGAATTGAGCAGCATTGCCAGGCTCGCCCAAGACTGCATCCGAAGCCGTGCCGAGGACCTCACTCTGGAGGTACTTGTGGAAGTTGGGGTCTTCCTAGATAATGATCATTGTCAGAGGTATTCGACCTAATATCCGTAGCTTGTGAGGTAGGATGAGTAGACGTACAACTGCACGAATGAAAGAGTAACCAGGTGCGAGCGTTGACGACCCTCCAGACGCAGTTGTAGTTGGCGATGGAGAGCCTCCCCCTCCAGGGTTCGAAGGTGTTGTGGTCGGACTCGCAGTTCCAGGGATACATTGAGAGTAGTAAGGATTTGAAACCGTGCACACGTATCCAGAAACGCAAGAAGTTGCTCCATTCCAGCCCTGACCACCACACTGGATTTATAAAAATGTAAGCAACGACATCGAGCATGAATATGATTTGGAATAAGTACCTGTCCCCACGCTGGAGCTTCTGATTGAGCAGCAGCGCCTGATATCAGGCTTGTGGCAAAAGCAAGCAAGAACGACAACGTGTTAGTCATTGGAGTAGTAGGGTGGTTCGTGAATAAGTACTGCCTACCTGAAGGTTGAGTTTTATATCATACCTATACACCGAGCAATCGCCCTTACTTCGGCTTGGCAGCTGTGAGGCATTTCCAGTATCCACGAACATCCGGTCTTGTTGGCAGCAGAAACCTGGAGCACTTTACACATGATCGTCGGGTTCGTGTGCTATTCTTAGGTAAAGTGGTTTAAAATAGAGTCAGGATTCGGAAAAACCTCTACAATATACAGCGACTCACTATCCAAGGGAAAATATCTGAATAATGTTCAAGCAAGAAGTCGCAAAAGGACTCTCCCTACTTAAATCTCGTACCTGATCGACTGTGGTTATAGAGGGCATCCCCTTGGACTAGCCGATCCATTTTCCTGCTGGTCAGTGATGCATCGATGAAGTCCAAGGACTGCCTGGACGCATAATCATCGGGGACGTCTATTTAAGAGACAGACATCACGCAAACAGAAAAATTCCGTAGGTGAAAATACGAGGGGTGTATGACATTTAGTGGACGGCGAGAATGGTTGGCGACAATGTTGATAGCTCCATTTGAACAAGTCATGCGAGGAGAATGTTTTATGTCATTTCAAGTAAGCGAAAGAAAATTTAAATTTACAGTAAGAGCTAATTGAGATAGCTCGCCCATTTTCATGAAGAGCAACTCTTCAAGGCAGTCCGGTTGCGTTGCAGGGAGCTGAACATCAGAATGTTAGCGACACAACGTCAAGAATATGGAATAAATTTTACGTGAGAGGCCCGAGACGTTGACAGCGTTCGCACAAATGTAGCTGGGTGGCTCTCCATTTGGCGGAGAAACGTTGAAATTGGTGAAAGTTATGTCGGTGCATGGGTTTGCGACACTGCACTTCATATCGACAACTTTCGATGGAGAGAATGAGTATCTTCAACAGGTCGGGCTCACATAGGCCTACCTTTGTTCGTCTCTGCGGTGCCGGTCCAGTTTATGAAATGTAGGTTGCTGAACTTCATCTTGGAAGGTGCGTCACCGCTATGGAACAGTCAATGTCAGATCTTGCTTTCTCAGCTTTGTGTGCTGAGATATGTACTCATGAGCGAGATTGGTTTGGTAGATGGTGACAGCATTATTGACGCGGTCGGTCTTAACGTTTCTGACAGTGATGTTACTGACATGTCCTGTATGGAGGTTAGAGAACACAAGGATTTCAGAGGGGAAAAAAGTACCTGCGCCAGCACCGCCACCATTCGGCGGCGAGCCATTAATTGTCCCACTCCAGGCCTTGAAGTATACCTAGATAGAAGTGAGCAGAGTTACCCTTTATCTTTCGAAGACAGACATACACCATGAGTCATATTGGGCTGCACTTGCGGATCAAGTCGATGGAACTAAAATGCAAGTTAGAAATGTCCCATATTAGTGGTGGAGGGGCACTTACAGTAACGTCTCGAATCTCGACGTTGTTCACTATATCGGTCTAAGTAGATTTTATCAGCTTGTTCAGCCGCCCGAACTCAGGAGAAATCATACCAAGTTGGCGTACTGACCCAACGAACCAATTGCTATGCCTGTACCCCCACGGCAGACGATATTTTTGGCATAGATGTCGGTGGAGTTCTGTTTCCCGATATCAGACTCTCTCCATGCGCACACGGAAGCCGAGACTCACTGCTTTAATCGCCAAACAGTCATCCCCACAGGTTATGTCCCAATTGCGCATCGTGATTCTGGAACTCCTGTAGGTGTCGATGCCTGCACGGTCGATCGAACAAGTTATTAAGGTAAAGTCGACCATTATATCACATAATGCGTACCATCAGTGTTCAAAACGGCGCTAAGTGAAGTTCAAATGCCTCAGTTCTCGATACAGCGACGAAAGGGCAGATGACGTACTTTTTACCCGCAAGGACTGGGTTTGTGTTCGTAGCATTCACGAACATTCCTTCGTACGTGATGTCTGTGGACTCTGCGACAGCATTTGCCCAGAAGGGAGGGGTCTCGATACGGAAGTTTTTGATAAGTCCTCTCTTAGCCTTCCAGACAGTGAACGAGACAGGTCGACCATCGCCGTCTGCACGTGCATGTTCGGCGAAGTAGTTCCACCATTGCTACGCGAGGATGGGTATTGGTGGTCAGAAAAACTTCAAGAACTAACGTATATACGCTTTACCTGCCCATTTCCTTGGATACCTCCTTTACCATGCCCATCGATTTCAAAATCCGAGCCTGTGACAACCCACCACGAAGCTTGACTCTAAAGAGCTGAATCAGTGACGAGAAGAGCAGAAGTCTTGACTAATTCACTTGGATAAAAATGACTCGATAGGTGTTATTCGCATTCATCCAGTACGGAATGTCGGGAGGGTACTGAAGAGTCTCAACTATCAGTGTAAGTTGATGGAAATACAACAGCTAAAATCTTACGCTGAAAACGCCTTTCAAATTGACCTTAGCCGATTTGAGATCCCACTGCATCTTCCTGAGACAATGTTAACGTAAAACATTGAGATACGAACATTTCCACATACCTAGTAATGTTGTATGTCCCAGATGCGAATGTGGTTGTCCCGTGGTGACCACAGCGGGCGATAGCAGCTTCAACCTAACAAGACGAGTTGGTACGTCCACCCAAGAGGACTGCTGCGACGCACCTGGTTTGTGTCATCTTTTCCGTGACCCAAAGGCTTAACGTTACATGTCTTTGCATTGTCTGCGTAAGCAGAAGTAACCAAAAGTGCAAGGGTGGCGGCCAAGCCAGAGAGTGCTGTGAAGGTGACCATTGCGGGTAAGATGTTCAGAACCCATGAAACTCCCCCGCCCTATTTATATGCTATTTTGTCCGCAAGGTTCGATGAGCGTCATGAGTAGGTGATCACGACAAAAGAGCGGCCCGTCGTCAATAATGCACGCCACATCCCCGCAGTGGGCCCAGAAACCCCTTGAACTTGGTGGCGATCACAAGAGAAAAGCGGCCCGCAATTAATGTGGGATATTGGAGCATTTGAGATGAACAGAGGGCAGCCGACGCCCACATCTTGACATTGGTCGGGGTCATAGCTGATGGAAATTGGAATGGGAGATCACGAGAGAGGAGCTGAGAAGAGCGGACCGCCGTTAATGGGCATCAATGATGGACGAATTTCAATACACACCGATTGTATATACTACGCTTGGGCCCGCAGTATGACATCAAGCATCCGCGTCGGCCCACGGCTACACACTGCCGCCCACCACAATACTTGACGCGGTTAAGTCTGGCTAGCGAGCGCTAAGAAAACATTGGACTTGGCTGGGAGATCACGCGCACAAGAGAAGAGCGGTCCGCCGTCAATAATCAACTTGCAATATATTCGGAAAAATGGAATGTATGTTGGGGATATCTTTATTTATCTGTGCAATGACTGAGAATGGGTATGAGATAATTCAACAATTGACACTCACTAAGACTTCTGCAGAACATGGAACCATGTATTAGCTTCATCATCCACAAGGCGCCCTTCCCTTGGCCCTCGTCCCCATAGGCGCTTGTACGAAACTAGAAGATCAGATTCAAGATTAGGGATCAGTGGTGACTGCCCATTTCTCCTGATTTCGTCCGCCTCAAATTCACCGGTATCAAGAAGAGGGCCACCAACGGCAGAAATTATGCCTTTGAAGTCTTCAACACCGTGAACCTGACGCCAAATTGCCAAGAGTTTATCGAGAAACTCCGCAACGCCGCCTTCTCCCCCATCCACAATGGCAACCTGGAAGCAATCCAGAACACGTTTTCCCGCGCTGAGCAGAGGACAAGCTTCTTCGAGAACGCTGTCCTTGAAGAAGGTGTCGTGTTTATGATCCCATTCCGCATTCTTCAACCCAGCGCGAGAAGTCGCTCTTCGAAATCGACTACCACATAGAGGTTTGGACCGTATCTTTAGGCCATTAGGTCCCTTGCGACAGAGAACCATCAGATCAGGATCACGAAGGCAAGCATTGACGAAGAGGTTCGCATTAGGATCACTTAGGGAGAGCCCAACGCATATTGCGTTGTTGTTCTTGATCTCTGTCCAGTGAGGCCGATCGCATAGCTTCGTTGGGCAATTGCACTTCTCTGTTTGGTACCTTGGACCCACATCCTCGATGACGTTCGGAATAAAGCCGCAAAGACCCAGCTCCCTGGTTGCGTTGTATTTCCATTGATAACGAATTGCTGACTGCGCTAAATTTTCATTACTGAGGATGGCATATCGAGTGAAATCGATAACTTCGTCCATCTGGGAGAAGATCAGAATATTACATATTGTTGTGAGGAAAGAGTGGCTTACAGACTTGCAAACTTTTCGAACACAAGAATAGCATGCATAGAACGCTGTCATATGACCCCATGCGTGAACAGGCGGAGTAGCATCGGTAAGCTCCTTGTGCACTCGAATGCCAAGTACAAGGACATAGTCCGCCTTGTCACGGATTGGATGAAACACATCATCGATAGCAGCACGCACATCGTAGACGTAGAGGTTTTTAATCGCATTCCAAAGCCTCTCGACGGTCGCGAGATCCAGAGTGGTGTCTGACAGCAAGGAGGTCACATAGCGATAGTTTTGGGCAAGAAGCATAAGCGCTGGATCTGTGTAGACCGCCCTGCATACGCTAGCCCAGATGACCGCTACTCGCTCGTTATAATATCTGGACCTAAAGGGAGCACAATACCGCGCCAGTCTCGTCCATATCTTCTCCCAAATTTCTTGTCGCTTCTCACGGATTGCAACATCGAGAGGGTCTTCGATATCGTTAACGTCATCGATTTGGGAGGGTCGAATGATTTGGGGTTTGGAGAGAGGCTCTTCATCTTGATTGGCGCAATCCTCGCCCTCGGAAGATGGCTGATGCTGTTGCTGCAAGACCCACGTAGCGTTCTGCGAGGCCAGGAGAAGCTCATATGCCCGCTCCTCAACGCTTTCTAAGAGTGCTTCCACTTCACTGCGCTGCTTCTTAAGGTAATGCCAGAATGTTTTATGGCCAAAATCCTGGGTTCAAGTGAAGCTACGGGGCAGTCGACGAATCTTTGAAGCCTACCATATCATTACTAGAAAGACAAGGAGTTATGGAAAAGCAAAAGCCAGAGAGGAAATACAACTAACCCAAAAAATCTCTCAGTGAAGTAAGTCCGCGCTTCAATGCAGCTACACGATTTCTCAATTGCCATAAAATATAACGCGTCCTGATAGAAAGCGCACCGATTCAAAAGGTTGTATTTCTCTCTCAACGCCTGGCTCCATCCTTTGACGGTGTCGTACGAAGTGCAGTTCCTGACTGACTTCAAATTGTGGCAGATTGTGTATTTTGGAAATGCGTTGAGTTCTGCATGGTGAGCCTTGTATCCAGTGTACAACTTTTTCCTCTCCTATCACACGTTGAATGATGTTCAGAATCGATGAAGACTTGGAATCTGTAAATAAGGTACTCACCGCATCATGTCGTCCACACCACTTGACACCTTCCTGTGTAGGGATCCTACACACATTGCGAAAGGAGTCAAGAGCAGCACATCGAGAATCCTTAGTCGCGTCAGATTTACGAGGACTTGGTGGTGGCATAAGATTAAGATGGCGGTGTGGGCGACAAAGGTTGAACGGAACTGGACAACTGTGCTTAGGTAAGTTAGGGGCTGTGGGCCTTTGAAATGGAGAGCGCAAGATACTGATTCGGTGCATAGCAAGCTGTACAGATACAATGATGATGGATGTTCGGACTTGAGAAATATGCGAGAAATGTAGTGCGGGAACGAGGTACTAGGTAGAAATGGAAGGTAATAACTAAATTCCTTCAACAAATCGGTGGAATTGTAACGAGTACGTTATATGCTCAGGTAACAATAGAAAAAGCTAGGGACCAAGAAAAGAAGGGTGAAGCTATGATACTTGATGCATACCAATAGGAGCTTTATGCGTCTTGGAGAGGGGACTAGGCTCTGAAGACCTGATAGAGGTGATGACCGCGCCGCCATTCGTGCGACCAATCGGGATAGCAGGGGGTTTACGACGCCTGGTGGGAGCCGGAGGAGGTGGGCGGCGATGAGGTTTAGAAGACGAGGACGAAGATTCCGACGAAGTGATGGATGTTGGAGAAACAGGAGGCGGAGGTATAGTAGAACGAGAGGGAGGTGGGGACAAAGAGGGTGTGTACTGATAACTGGAATGATCACCCTCCAATGGCAAAGAATTGTGACGTGATGGATAAGAGCTCTCGACAGCGGCGGCACTGGTACTCCGTTTCTTAGAAGAGCTAGGTGCTATTAACACCTTTGATGAAGACCCACTAAAGCCTGGGAGAGTCGTAAGACTTGAATTCGACGGGCGAGAAAGATTGTCAAGAGGAGACCGCAGCGGTTGCTTGGTGTGTTCTGTCCGACCCGAGAAGTTCTCCACGCTCTTACTGAATTTCATAGCTTTCATCACGGCATTACTGCCTGAGCCTTCGAGATGCTTGGAAGCTGTCATCGACATCGCACCCATGTTTCCTGGTGGACTAAGCATTGCTGACCAATCACTGTTTGGACTTGCAGGGCGACGTTCGCCATAGCCAGCGTCCTTGCGTAACTCCATGAGCTGAACACACCAATCGCCGGCGAGACATCGATCTACCAGACGTTTGGTCGTTGGGGTGACATCGCGAATTTTCGTATGGCCAATCATAGACTCTAAAGCCAGCAGAATTTGGGGGCGTTTGTATGGAACTTCACGAAGTTGAGTCTTCGTCAACAATGGATGGAGGACACGAAGATAAGTGTGTCGCAGCTAGCGCAGAAATGTCAGAATCCTGTTCGCTAGGGGGAAATGCCATCGAAGACGAACCGATTCACTTTCTTCATCCAGATCTGCAAGTTCCCGGAGAAACACGTCGATGAGTACACACAGATCGTTGGTATAGAAGTACTCCGAAGTCCCCTTGGTGGAAAACAGTACATAGAGAATCTTGAGGATTAGAAGCTTCATGCAGAGGTCCTCGCCAGTTCGCTCTGCGTTCAATCAGTCACCGGCTAAGAATGAACGAAAATAGCTTACCGGCCCGATTTAGCATGAAGATCATATTTTCACCGAAGGTCTTGGACGAGCCTAGACGCCGCATCAAAACCCGGATAACCCGGTTCTTGTGTTCCGGTGCATCCTTCTTGGAGGAATGACCCTCATCATCCAAGCCTGCCACCATGAATTGCTCGTTCAGGGCGATCTGTAGAGAGTCAGGCTATGCCAAAGTAAACCACTTGGATGAACCTACAATCAACTTGATCACTGAGTAGTTGAAGGACTCGTCCTGCATATATTTAGTTTGTTCGACCACTTCGAAGAGATATTCAATGAATGCGTCATCAAAGATTTCTGTGGTCTAGGTTGGGATCGTTAGAGTAAGGATGACTGAAAATGCTTACTCAAGTCCTGAACCGATAGTGTCTGCACTTTGCAGACCTCATACAACAATTTCACACATAGACTCCGTAGTTTCGCCTCGATAGGGATTGGTACAGTGGTGAAACTAGTGCTCCGACCAATCGCGGTGCCAGCGTAGGTGTCTTCAATGTCAGGATCCATTTCCACTAGAACATGGTCCATCAAGAGCGGCAGGAGGGGTTGCCAGCGTTTGTGTGATCGGAAGAAGTCTGCTCGACGATGCCCGTGATAGAAGAATATTTCGTAGAAGACATAGAGAGAGTGAGGGTTCGTCGTCTAGAGGGGGAGATTAGATTGACGCTATGCATCGCTGGAGAAACACACCTTCTGAGCTTCCTCTGCTATGATCTCACACATTCGCTCCGAATGAAACTGGAAGAGCTCGGAGTCGAGTACCATGTTGATAGCATGCTCCAACTGCAAAGGACTCTGCAGATATTGCTCTGTGAGATGATATTCTTCGTCTTAGCTCCTTCCAAATGCCGTTCAGGGGAAACAACACGTGCCATGGTACGTTGCACAGAGGCTCAAGAATCTCCGTAGCGTAATATCCAACTGCGACAGTGTTGGTGGCTCGTGTTCAGGTAGCGTAAGGGTGTCTTCGAGCTCTGCAACCAAAGGTCAGCGTACTTCCGCCACGTTCCACCGCCAACTAAACGCTTACCAGACCAGAACTGTTGGGCAGAGTCAATAAGGTAAACGATCCCGAGGTCGTCCTGCATGCTGAGAAGAGGTGCTCCATTGGGATCGACTTGGGGCAAGTTCACCATGGTCCATACGAGAGCGATGTCAACGACAATTCAAAGATGCTGTACCTGGAAAGATGTGGAGCGTGGTGGACAAGTCTGGAAATAAATACTTAGCATGTGATCGGCAATTAGAAAATAATCAATTTCCGCAAAGGTAGATCTAGACTCGTCTACACCTTCTTGAGCATGGTAGAATACTAATAATGATCATGTATTTGAGGTAAGTAGAAGTAGATGGGTCTGCTGTGTGCCTTTAAACTTGAAAT
>Ga0247741_1002064_pt1 | contig 11197 bp, 10 predicted proteins | sample UWRJL213509R2_FD_180945 | JGI IMG/M metagenome (GOLD analysis project Ga0247741, IMG submission 180945) | Plant litter microbial communities from Arlington Agricultural Research Station in Wisconsin, United States - UWRJ-L213-509R-2 | ecosystem: Environmental > Terrestrial > Plant litter >...
CGCTGTGAAGCGGTAAAGATTTTGTCGACAAGGAGAAGGGAGTGGTCAGCCACGACAACTCCGTCAACTGTGATGGTAAACGGCAGCAAGGCAGAAAGGTCGGGTTGGATTGCCAGATCGAGGTGCACTGCATGGCGTACTTGGGGTGTCGCAGCAATATTTCCGGTGAATCGGTTCTGCCGATTTGGGTCGACCTTGATCGTGATGCCTTGTTGCTCCAAACGTTTCTTGACAATCTTGTCCACCTTCTCCAGGTTGGGATCGAGGTCCTGTTCATGGTCACGGATAAATGATAAGGTGACGTTTAAGAGTATAACCACGCTACCTTGGTTCTGCGATTTATACCGTGGATAACGACGGCAGCGCCTCCCATCAAGATATATGGGTAACCTGGGGTCATTGCCCGAGAGAATGCCCGGAGGCCATGTTGGAGGTGAATGGGAAGTCGTGAAAGGGCGGGATAACAGGCCATTTAAAATTCTGGTAGATGCACGAAAGTTGCAGGAATGGGGATTTTCCAGTATGACTGTGGATTTTTGAGGTTTTCATTTGAGCCGACGGTGGCTGACTAGACACGACCTGGTGTTGCATTGCGATTCAGACTGACCCTCTCGCCCGCTTTGACCTGAGTGCCAGTCATATACATCTTCAAAAAAACTCTGGGCGAGACGGTGTTGAATAGCCCCAGACTCAGAGGAAGTAAGCGTGGACCGGGAGACACATTAATAAGGCGCTCAAATAGGCGCTCATGTCAAAAGCACGTGTTGACGAGTTGATGCAACCCAAATGGGCTTAGGTCTTGATTAATAAGACTGCAATTCCACACACGACCTGACCATTGGACCTAGGGAGTACTTGTTGCTCGAAATTGCTGGCAGAATTCGTGGGTCGACCTGGATAGTTTTACTAGACTCGCCGATCAGGAAGATAGCATATCATGTGACTGGCACTATGGATTTCTAAATACACGCCTTCCCTCCACTAAATAAAGGCAGAAGTTGGAGATTTGTTGTAATGAGAAATCGACGATTTTTTCCAAGGTCTCCACTCTCTCGAAGCTTTAACCGTGTTGGCATAATTATATCACGAACACTGAGAGGCAGCAGTGATCACGGATTTGATCGGAACATGCAGACTATCGTAAATGAGCCACAAAACTTGATCAAGAAGCCGAGTGATCATCATCGATTCAATGCCGGGTGGCTTGATGAAGAAATGTGCTGAAGAATTTACGGGCTGGGGTTGTCCAAGACCATGAAGACACGGTCGGGTTGCGTACTCTGGACGCATTAATTACCCTAGAAAGCACGATAAATATGAGTATCCATGATGCATCGAGGTATTCATACGCACTGCATCATCTCAGTTCTAGAAGGAACCAACTTTGGCTTACGCCAAGGAATTAGAGCTGCCGGGCGAGGCTTATAGACTATTCCCTGGCGTTCGCTAAAAGAAAAGAAAATCCCCGTGAAAACCCTGCAGAAGGGCAAGAGGGGTAACTTACCAGCAAAGTGCCTTTATCAAACGTCTTTCGTATGTCGAGGCCTCGTAACCGAGGCATGATAGATCGAAAAAGTGACGAGATAGGAATGGCCTGTTTTCTTCCTTGGCTTCTTGAAGCACTCGGCTACACGATGGAATGAGTTTGCCACCCCGCGCGCAAATACCTTTGTCGCTGATGGTGTAGAGGCTGAGGTACGACATCGCTATTCTCATCCAGTCGGTGAAGGATTGATTAAGAGTTGGTAAGGGTGGTTCGTGGTAGGTGTCGATGAGAGAATCGTAGAATGCGGGAACAGTTGGAAAGAGGATAGACTTGGAAGCATCATCTGGCGGTGCAGGATTAAGCATGGTCCGGGTGGGATCGTGTATATCGAAGTGGTACACAGAGGTGGTGTGGATGAGGATATGAGATGGTTCATAATTGGTACGAGCATTGTCGATGTCCAAGGCACGGAGCAGGATCGTGTCTGACCCGTTAAAGGCATACGCCCGATCCATACCAGGGAATGAGTAGTCCCGACAGCAATCAGCATCTCGAGGCTCAACGAAAGAATAAGGATATTTGGAGCGAATTAGCTCTGCGGTACGAGCGATGTTCTCTGGAGCGACGAGGAGCTCAAGGCTGGAAAGACATATTGGTACGCGGTGAACGATACCCAACGCATCGTCTCCATATACGACGTGGTGGATTCCAGCCTCCAGGAGGGTCACAGGTATGCGAAGGCGTGCGCGTTGTTCAAACTCGGGCACGGGACTTTCATCGTAGAAGTGGCACATTTCCTGGATTTACGAAGGGAATCAAATTTCAAATCTCATATATATATAAACTGTATGTATTACTATTTGATCATTATATGGACGAGTTGGGACTCGGCAATGGGCTTGGCCTGTGATGTGAATGGGAAGTTAGGAGATAATGTCGGAAACCTGTAAAAAGCCCGATCACCAAACCACTGATTCTGTCGGATCAGGTTATTTCGCCTGAACTGGCCCTCAACAAGCCTGATTTATGTTCTTCGTTGATCTAGCCAATAGAGAGCAGAAACAAATGCTGGGACGGACCGGTTGGCCGTTTTTGAAACAGCTTCCCGAAAAGGAAACGGTGGGGCAACGGCGGACATGACGTCGCGAAAAATAAAGGAGCAAATGTCATTATCATCGGGAACGGCTGTAAATCCTGACCCGATCATCGCAACACACCCTGAACTGGGACCAATCAGGCTTCAATCAGGTCGTAATCAGGAAGGTGAACCTGATCTGACACGATCAGACCACCCTTCGGCGATCAGGCATTTACGTGGTTTCCGACATATGGTTTGCGGACCCTTCCGCCGCGACTTTCCTTTCCGCCATAAAAATTTCGATCTACCTAGGAAAAATTCCCATGTAAACCAGGAGTGAATATTTATCAGGACCTCCCTCTGATCCCTGAAAATTTGGCTGAAAAGGTAGTCTTCGTCACAGCTTAGATCGTTCAATCTACATATCCTAAGTATTCTGTCTCCCAGCCAAAAAGGATGAATCGGATGTCTGATCCAGAATGCCACCAGTCTACCCACCTCCTATCAAAAATATTGAGTGAGCAGATATATTACAAGACTACTAATTTTCGACTTCTTATCCTTAGGATTTGGGGTTTTTCAATAGGAACGCGTATTATGGAGATCTTTTTTAATTACTTATTTTAGGAAAATACCAACACTAGTTTTACGAAACACGGACCATATCTCATCCGAAGCAAACCCTGGCTTCAATTTTATCTTTAAAAATCTTTTCAGGAACGGCTGCAAATCTTGGGCATCATGTATGCTGAGAGGTAGAAAAAATTCAGCCCAAGACAAGAGCTATAGCCTACTACTATGTAGGCAAGTCCTTCGTTCAATTCGCTTGATTTTGATCCTATAAAGAGGATAAACATTGTTTAGCGCTTATGCAGTAGTGATGACAGACAAACCTGAAGGTAGCGCAGACAAAATTTGCATAAAGTTTAATATGTAGTAAACCAATGGCAACCGGACTGAAGGCACACAGATATGTAGGCAACGGAAAACTCGGCAGCTTTGAACAGCCGGCCGAGTCTCCAATATCTTGAATTTGCGGGCAGGTACAGCTACGCAAATTACACCCTAAAATATCCTCAACCTTCAAACAGGTGTGGGAGGGCGGGTAATGGAAAACGAGCTTCGTCTATGCAAGACAGTAAGCACCCGAGCGAGAGAGACTCGCATATGTACAACTCACCTGGGGAAGACAGTGAGCGAACGAGAGAGAGAGACTGAGACATTCTCCTCTCTTCCCTGTGTCATGTCCCCAGGAAACCCGATCGTATCAGCTGCACAGGAGCATGATACGATCCTCCTGAATTTCCTGCCCTACCCAAACGGGTTCTGGACAGTCTGCATGACGAAAGTTCAATGTTGGGTGGCTCGGTGAAGAAACGTGCTGAAGAATTTACCCGAAGGCGACGTCCAGGGCCATGATGACACGGCTGGGTTGCGTAATCTGGACGCATTAATTGACCTAGTAGGCATGATAGATATGAGACATCGACGATAAGCACAAGATAGTTAAGTATACGCACTGGAGCATCTCAGTTTTAGAAGGAATCGACCTCTTAAGCCAAGGAATCCGAGCCGCCGGGCGAGGCTTATAGACTATTCCCTGGCGTTCGCTGAAAAACCAGTCAACAAACACCCCAAAAGGGCGAGAGGAGTAACATACCAACGATGTGCCTTTATCAAACTCCTTTCGTATGTCGAGGCCTCGAGATCAAGGTTTCATATGCCGAAAAAATGGCGAGAAAGGTAAGGCCTGTTTTCTTCCTTGGCTTCCTCGAGCGCATGGCTATACGAGGGAAGGAGTTTCCCACCCCGCATGTGAGCACCTTTGTCGCTGAGTGTGTAGAGGCTGAGGTATCCCATCGCCGTCCTCAGCCAGCTTACAAATGCTCGGTTAAAAGTTTGCAAAGGTGGTTCGTGATGGGTGTCGATGAGAGAATCGTAGAATGCGGGAACAGTTGGAAAGAGGATAGATTTGGAAACATCATTGGGCGGTGAAGGATTAAGCGTGGTCCGGGTAGGATCGTGTATATACACAGAGGCGGTGTGAATGAGGACATGAGGTGGTTCATAATTGGTACAGGCGTTGGCGACGTCGAAGGCACGAAGCAGGATCGTGTTCGACCCATTAAAAGCGTATACCCGATCCATGCCGGGGAATGAGTAGTCCCACCAGCAATCAGCATCTCGAGGATCGACGAAAGAATAAGAATATTTGGAGCAAATAAGCTCTGCGGTACGAGCAATGTTCTCTGGAGCGACGAGGAGCTGAAGGCTGAAGAGGCCGGTTGGTACGCGGTGAACGATGCCCAACACATCCTCTCCATATACGACGTGATGGATTCCAGCCTCCAGGAGGGTCACGGGTATGCGAAGCCGCATGCGTTGCTCAAACTCGACCACGGGACTTTCATCGTAGAAGTGGCACATTTTGAGAATTTACGAAAATGAATCGCTGGCAAACATCACATCTTCTATTTATATGGTACTTTATGTGCCGAGCCTTCGATCATTATGCGGGTGAGTAGGCGGCAAGGGGCTTAAGCTTGGTCTGTGATGGGTATGGAATTTAGGAGGGATATCCTACGACTAGACCGGTGATCCCTCTGTTTATTCTGAAGCTCAAGCTGCTTGAAGCCGACGTTCTCCTGCTGGTGGCGAGCGTATTCTACGTCTCAGCTACAAAAATTTCCTGGATGATTTTTTGATCTAACTGTAAACACCCCATGTAAACGTACGATGTCTCCGGTGATGCTCATCTAAGTCCCCCCTCAGATCACTGGTAGTTCGACTGAGGGCACATCACCCCGAGTTTTCGGTCGCAGCATAATGAGGAATGGACTAAAAATAGCTCCCAGTTGTACAGTACTTGTACTGTAGGACGCGTGAGATTTATATTACACCAGACTTCGACCCGCACAGCTTCGACCACCTATGGTTGGAGGCCAATCCTACCTTCCACCTTCCACCACACGCACAGGCACGGTACGGGCATGAAGGGTACCACCCTCACAGACCGCGAAATTTCTAACCTCTGCTCCAAATTCGACATTGAAGTCCGTGAAGAGGCATCCTATATCCTATGGTACATCTGGCGCGAGATACGCGCTGGGTACGCGAACCTCCAAGCATGTATAGGTGCGCTAGTGGAGGATGAGGTGCTGTATCGCGCATTGAAGAAGGCGCACGAGAGGGGGGAGTATGAGAGGATTAGGAAGTGGAAAATTGGGATATTGCAGAATGCAAGTGCAAGTAAGCTGCTTGGTTTTTCTTGGGTGGAAATGTTGACCTGACGCGTAAGTTCGGTAGAATTGCCTCAAGAGCTTTCGTTGGCTCCAACCCAGACCGGAGACGCGGCCGTTGAGCTTGAAGTGCACGCGTTTTTGCGGAAGCTGCAGCCGTCGATGAAGCGGCTTGTCGTTGGAGAAATTATCCTCCCGGTCTGGAGCCCTGCAGCGGATAGTATACTGGACTCGGACACAGTCGCTCATCTCATTGCATTACAAATGCCGTGTCTGAAGGGCAAGCCAAATCTACTACTCCATGATTTGGGGAGTTTTACGCGTGATGAATTGTTGGATAAAAGGCTGAAGAATATTTTCATGGCTAATAACCACACGTACGTGTTTTGTATATCGAGCTATTTCTGACGAAAATCAAACCCTCTCTTTGTGTAGATTCCTTGTGAACACCTCAGGCTCTGGTAAAACAAGACTTCTTCTCGAGGGGCTCTGCGAAAACTGGGGTTTCTACTTCACCTCTCTCGTTGACTCGAGTTTACTCGGGTCGAGCGACATTCAGAACAGCATTCAAACACACGTTCCTGACTCTCCTGGGTTTCGTCCGAACCTCCCACCAGCTGGTTCGCCGGGGTATGATGCTGCACTTAGAGCGAATCGGAATATCGCAAGTCGGATTTTTCGACAAATCTTTCTGGCGAGGCTGATGATCTTCAACTTGTTCGCCGAGACGATGACGACAAGCGAAGGTGATATGCTCATGGACGACGCGAATGTGCATGTGGATCCAAGGGTGTACCGTGCGAGGTGGCTGCTCCTGCAGCTGCGACCGTCGTTCGTGCATCCTCAGGTCTGGGATATCTTTGACGAGCTGGCGTGTATGCTGGCGGGTGCGACGGACAGTTTCGTCAATACGACAACGAAGACTCTGCTGAGCAATGTTCGGGCGATGTGTTCCAAAATTCAACAACAACACCCCGTCGGCTTGTCTTCGCATTCGTCGTCCACGCGACTATCAACAGCGGATACTGCGCAAACGCCTCTATTCTGCGTCCTTGACGAAGCACAACACGCAGCAACTCAACACAGCTCCTCCTTCCGCTCTGACCAAAATGGCGCGTTCCGTCCCATCCTGCGTGAGATCGTCAAAGCTTGGGAGGGGCAGTCGTTTGGGCAAGGCGTATTCATGGTCGTCGCCGGCACGGGCATATCGAAGGATGTTGTTGACCAAGCAATGGCGTCGGCGATTATGAAGGATTCGAGATATCGGTGGTGTTCGGATACGGGTGCATTCGATCGGAGGGAGGTTCAGGAGAGGTATTTGAGGAGGTATTTGCCGCCGAAGTTGCTGCAGTCTGAAGCGGGAAAGAGGTTGCTTGAACGATTGTGGTATTGGCTGCATGGGAGGTGTGTATTTTTTGATTCCTATTGTAAGAGATTAATCATAGTTTCTACTAGATATCGCTTTACGAGTGGCTACGTATCTGAGCTTATCTTGAATGGCCTCAGGAGGCCTCATGGCTTGCTCAATGCGTACGTAGAGCACTTTACGAGCTTTAAAGTAACAGATGCGCCGTTGTTTGTTGCTTCGGAAGGGTTGGATGCTTTGCCTATACTTTCACAGTACAAATTGGACTTTTCAAAACTCAAAAAAAGTACGTCACACCTGCTCAATGCTAAACAATCGTATGATTTCTAACTGCACGGATTTCTTTAGACCCCGACATGCTAACAACCATCCACCAGCTCACTACGCACTATCTCATGCGCTCTGTGTTGCCCGTTACTCTCGGGAAAGATGAGGCGACCTACGTCGAGTACGGCTTCGCTCGGTTTGTTGACTCTGAAACGAAGACCGTGGCTGTAGATGAGCCTCTTGTCCTTCTCTCGGCGACACATTGGACAAACACGTATCACAGGACCAGTTACAAGTTCTTCGCTAAACAAATCCATCAACACGATCCCAACTCAAATGGCTTTGAAAACTATATTGCTTTCTGTCTCGACATGATATTCTCCTACCGGCGGCCCCTCAGCGACGTTTTTACATTTATGGGCACACCTCCTGCGTGGAGTACCCTACAAGCAGAGCTGGTTTCGCTTCATCGCACGGATCTGGACCTTGTAGAGGAAGGGATTGTTCGGCATTTCCAATTTTCTGGTCCCTCAGTGACACTGGGCAGCAATGCCAAGTCGCCTGAGGAAACTTCGAGTTGGCTGGAACATAGGAATCATAGCCCATTTTGTTTTCCACATATCTCTATGGGGCCAGATCTCGTATTTGTCATGCGGCTCTCGGATGGGTCGTTGATCTGGGTGGCTCTACAGGCCAAATACTCCCTGGGGGTGAATGGGACCCTTTCGCGCTCATTCCTTCGGCGAGCTATGCGTAGTGTCACGCCTTCTTGCTTTTTCCTCGACAAGGTATGTCCATTTCGACTACGAGTGTATTATAGTCGACTGTTCTGATACGGTAGCTACTGTAGGATGGGAAACATTTCTCACCAGCAAGCCATCCCAACCTTGTTGAAGAGACGTCTCATCACTTATCGCAGCTGCCTCGGCAACGGAGCGATGCAGGAAGATATAGTCTTCTCCGTGTCGTGACTTCATTCCCTGCCGAAACCAACTTGAAACGATGCATACAAGAAGATCCAGACTCGGAAGGGCACCCAATCGCCAGTCTGAACATGAACCTCGTCAAACAAATAACCCGGAAACTCTCCCCAATTGATTTTCTCCAGGGTCTTGAAGATCCTCTGCAGAACACCGGAAAGCAGAAACGGGGCGCTGTCGAAACAATCAAAAGACGGTCAAAGAAAATCAAGTTGAATTGAGTGATACTAGCACATCTGAAGCTGTTCTTTTAGGCATAATCTGTTTACATCTATATTTATGACTATATGATATTTAGAAGATTGTACAACACAATACAAGCACACCTTCTCATATTTCGCTAATGCTACACGAAGTGTGCCCTCCAATAATTCTTCAGTGTTAGAATCTCCATGAGCGAAAGTCTCTTTCCGTTTACATCTGGAGGAAGGCGCCTTAGGAACTCTTCGACTTGCCCTGCTTCCCAAAGTGATACGCCAAGCAGGTATTCTTCGCTGTTGCATCCCGATTCGAGGAAACGGTCCAAAAGATGACCCATGGGTGGCATGCAGGCGTTAAGGAAGGCGAGAACAGATTGGGAACCCCCGAAATCGTGTCTCTGGGTGTGACTGCTGCTCGATTGAGAGGTACTGTTGTTGATCTCATTCCATGAGGACATTGACGAGAATGCCGTACTGGATCCGCTTGGACTCGTAGAAAAGAATGGGTCGAATGAAGGTGTTGGATGGTCCGGCAGCGGCTTGTTCCATGTTTCTGCGGGTCTGCGTGGGAGAGCTGAGGACGAGGCAGGTCTTTGGGATTGCTCGGGGCTTATGCCAGGCTCGGGTTCACTCTGAGACTTCTTGCGAGGTGAAAGAACCCCAGTAGTAATGTATCCAGCATTTTGCATGCGCTACAAGACTCCATCAGAGGTTATTATCGAATTAAAATGACAAATACTCACCGTTACATCATTTGCGATGTTCGAGGATAACAAGACTTCTCTAGAGTTGATGTCATTCATATCTATGTCCGGAGATTGGATATGTTGGGACACGCCGCTAGTGATGAAAGTAGACTTGGCTGTGGGTCCATCTGGAGTTGAGGTCCCCTCATTTTCCTTTTCCTGCACTTCGGTCGGGCGTGTTTTTTTCCTTGACTTGCCTCGACGGTGTCGATGGTGGGTAACGCCAACTTGCAAGGCAAAGTAAACTCTGCGCTTCATTTCAGGACCTGAGAATATGTCCGGAAACTCCTTCTTCAACTGTGGATCAATGAGTTATTTGGCGACACTATTGCAAATTGCCGATACACTCAACTGATCGTCTGACTGCAGCAGCAGCCTCCAGTTGCTCACTCGCAACTTTATCGACGTCATAATGTTCCTTCACGAGGCGTTGAATGGCTTCCTAGTCGTGAGAACAAACTTTTAATGTAAGCTGAAAGAATCTGGAACGAGGACTCACCACAATACGTGTGAAGCAAACGTCGTCGTGTTTTCGAGGCAAGATGTTACGGAACTGGGCTTTCGGGGCCTAAGCAGTTGGGGAAGTCTCATTAATTGCTGCTCTAAAAGTAAAGTGAGTAGCGGGATACCTTGCTCCCAGAGTGGTCATAACCATAAGGGTTGGACGTCGGTTTCTCTGCTCCAAGATGAATGAGGATGATGTTTGTGTACGGCAGAAGGTAGACGAACTTGCACTCATCGTGATCAGACGATGTCGGTTGAAAAGAAGGTAGGGATCCAAGTTTAAAAATAAGAGATGATCGTTAAAAGGAATGAGGAGGCTGGGGTTCAACAAACTTATCACGCGTGCCTCCTTAGTCGTCAAGTCACGAGTCCACCAGAACTTTTTAGTCATAAGCATTCTCAATGGAATCAGTACGTAAAGATTGTCTTTGGACATCGACTTGCCAAGAAACCGAGATAATCCAGGTCAGAAGACCTTACTCACAATACGAAATCAAAGCCTTTATTATCGAAGGCGGCAGAGACGACGTATCTCCAAACTATGCAAGCGCCCGTCCATCATTGCCAAGCCGGTGCTCAGCCAATCACAGATCGCAAGACGCATGGTGTGTTGCGCCACATTGATTTACCCGCATTTGATAGCTTGGGATCTCCAATATTTGAGACACTAGTGACCCCACGTGGCGACGGAAGAAAAAAGTGTTATTCAAGAAAAAGGTAAGTAAGAAAGATATTTCGTTGATCTATATTTTTATTTTTATTTATCTCGAGATGAAATGAAGAAATGGAATCCTTGAATGTGATATGGGGAGTGGAGTTTTTTTATATATCCAACCACGACACATAAGGAAACGAAGTAGAGACGAAAGAACTGTGAGAACAGACCATACGACCATGGCCAAATGAGCCTACAAATCCATTTTTGAACTTTATTGTCGCCTAGTTGAGTAACATCTTCCGAGTCACATCGGTACATGAGTAGATGTATCGTTCTTCGTTCATAAGTCGATCGAGCGCTGAGACAGGAAGACTTGAAGCAGGCGCCATGTGCAGAGTGCCTTAAGTACCGCTTCGTTGACCGATTGAGCGTGCCGCGTCGGAACTTGAGCCTTGTCCTGTCGAGAGGAAATTGTTGCTTGATATTGGGCTGCAGATTTCATCAGTACCATTCTCATAATCGAGTTGTAAGCAATAGACCTTTAGGTTCACTCCGCGGTCCATCACGGGTCTGGGTCAAGTTTCTCTCCACGAGCGAGGACGCGAACCACCTTGCTTGGTTGAGATATCATCTCCATCATGGCCATGACAGCAGGTGGCCGCTCGACCAAACC
>Ga0247741_1002065_pt1 | contig 11196 bp, 10 predicted proteins | sample UWRJL213509R2_FD_180945 | JGI IMG/M metagenome (GOLD analysis project Ga0247741, IMG submission 180945) | Plant litter microbial communities from Arlington Agricultural Research Station in Wisconsin, United States - UWRJ-L213-509R-2 | ecosystem: Environmental > Terrestrial > Plant litter >...
AGCAACAGGAGGGATGGTTGTGGTAACGAAGAAAGAGAGAAGGCGTGCGAAAGCGGTCGGGCCCAAGATGATATTACCTGGAATGTTTGAACATTGGGTAAACCAGCCCATAAATCACGTGAATTTATGGGCCGGTTTACCCAACGTTCAAACATTCCGGGTAATATCATCTTGGGCCTGACCGCTTTCGCACGCCTTCTCTCTTTCTTCGTTACCACAACCATCCCTCCTGTTGCTCTTCCCTCGCCCTCCCTCGCCCTCCATTGTCGCTCGTTGTGGGGCACTATGTATAATATGTAGTATTGTTTAAATAATGTAGTATGTCTTAACTAGCGTAGTAGGTTGAAAGTAATAACCGAAGTAAAAGACCAGAAGTGAAGACCAAAAGTAAAGTGTCCACTCACCTCGAAGGAAAATGCAGTGGTGTCGACACTGAAGAACGTAGCCCTTGCTTCTGGGTGCCCCCAAAAAACACATGGTACAAAGCGGCTCATAGTGTTCAGGATCCCTGTCCCATCGAGGATGATTTGAGGAAACAAGGGCACGCGAACACAAGACGACAGGTATGTAATGGCACTATCTAGTGTTGCCTGTGATTCCTGAACATCAAACTCCTAGATATTCGCCCTGCAACATGTTTGAGGTAGTGTAGTGGAAGATTGGTAGGTTGGTATGTGTAATTTGTGGTCTATATGTCGATACTGAATCTTGATCTTCCAGCGATCATCCTCGTGGCTAGTTGTACAAATATCGTCTTGCACACCCCCAAGTTTTGCCCATCCAGCAATGAGACGAACAAGATGACAGAATACAGCTGCAGCGCAAGCCCCACCTCCACCACCTCCAGCACAAGCCCAACCTCCACCACCTCCAGCACAGGCCGAGCCCTCAGCACAAATTCAGCCACCTATGGCTTCAGCTCCATCTGCTCAACCTCAGTGTCGTACCCACCGGCGAGATAGCGGTGAGACAATCGATATCGACAATATTTCTGGATCTTCAGATGACAGCGAGATGGATGTGGTCCCTCCTGCACAGACTCGGAGGCGAAACTGTACTCCCACAAATGCTGAACCTACTCCCAGGGCAGCGTCTCCATCAACCAGTTCTGTGGCTGCAACAGCTGCAACGTCCACTGTGGCTCCCAAAGGTGCTCAGGACATTCATCATTTTTTCAACAAGAAGAAGGGGACCAAGACGATATGTCATCTCTGCAGGTACGTCTCAATGTTTACCTTCAATAACGGCATTGAGTATTCACGACAATTTCCTTATCAGAGAATGATCATTGACCGAGCCCACAGTTAAGTACGAGTATTCAGACACCACTGCGAATGGGACTCTCCAGGCTCACCTGCTTAGAGCCCACAATGAAGAATACCTTCGAGTCAGCAAAGAAAAGAGCTGGGTGGTCCCGTTGGCCCCAAGTGAAGCAGGAGTGCCCGGCTCAGGAGTTTTTTGTGCCAAATTTACGCAGCAAGCATTCGTCGAACATCTTGTCAACTTCATAGTCGCTGATGATCAGGTATGTTTTAATTTCATCCATATAATTAATCTGACCATGACTCCAGTCCATAAATGTCGTTGAATGTCCCGAATTTCACCAGCTCCTACTCCTCTTGCGGTCAGAGCTCCAGGATAAAGACATCCCTCACTGTACGAAGATTCGGGAATCGATCATAAAAGCATGGCATGCATACTTCAAAGTTCTCAAGGCAGAACTCTCGGTACGATTATTGATTATCTTTATCCAATACCTATTGACTGACAAGGGTTTCCAGCTCGCACTCAGACAGGTGTCCTTTACGGCGGATATCTGGTCGAACCAGTCTCAATACCCGTTTCTGGCAATGACTGGCCACTGGATGTCAAGGCTCCAGAATGGTGGTTTCCAATACAACTCTGCGCTCCTGGCGTTTCATCGAATCTGAGGTAGCCACAATGGCGAACGTCTGGCAAGAATCGTTCTTCATCTGCTCGACCGAGTAGATGTCACTGTGAAGGTTTGCTTTCACCCACTAATCAGTGTTGTTTTATTATTGACAAGCAGATAGGTCGGTCACTTTACACTCGACAATGCCTCAGTGAACAGAAAGTTTCTTGAACACCTCGAAATTCTCCTCGACAAAAGAGATATCCCTTTCAATGCCAAAGACAGGAATATTATGTGCTTCCTGCACGTCACTGCCATCTGTGTAACCCACGTCACCGACGCCTTTACTGACAAGACGCTCGCTAATGACGACGCTGATTTTACTCCGGCTGACGCAGCTCTTCCTCCCGCGGACCCGGATAGACAAACCTTCGAGGAGGCTGTTGCTCGTGATCCCATTGCTCTGTGTTGCGGCACTGTCTGTGCCATTCAGGCCTCTGGTAAACGACGCGACCACTTTTGTCAGATCATATGCAATGGCAACAACAAGGAATGGTTCGAGGATGAGAAAGGGGAGACCATCCAAGTTCCGGATTTGGAGCTTCTTCGTGACGTTCGAACTCGCTGGGACTCCATGTATAAGATGATCCATCGGTTCCAGCAGCTGCGACCAGTAAGTGAGACATCTTAGTGCTGTAGCCCTTTATTGACAATGGAACAGGCTACCGATTGTTTTCTTGCCTCCCCGATAAACAAAGATTTAGCAAAATTTTGCATGACCGACGCGGAATGGGAAGCTCTCAAGCATTTTGAGATGATTTTGACTGTATGTATTCATTGATCATGACTTCAAATAATGTTAATTCTTCCCTAGGTTCCTCACAACGTCCAACAAGCCTTGTGTGGCAAACAGACACCCCTCCTGTCAAACATCATTCCTGCTTGGGAGATGATGATGACTACTTGGGAGATCCTAGGCAAGAACCACCCTGAGTTGGCTCGGTTTACGGACATTGGCCTTGAGTGGGCAGTCAAGTATTATGAAAGAATGGACTTGTCGAAGGCATACATTGTGGCTATGTGTAAGTGGATGAATTCATCATCTACTGTTTCTACTAATGTCGTCTACTAGTACTCAACCCTATGATGCATATGTCATGGATCCACAAGCACTGGGACCAGGAATATGCCGACCTTGCTGAACAAACTATCAAGGATCTAGTAAGCCATTTACTTGAGTATTGGACAGCATAATCACAGTCACTAACGATTTACAGATGGAAGAATATCGTGCTCATGTCCGCCCAACACCACCCCCAAGCCGTAAGCTGACAACGACGGGATTTAACCTTGGTGACCTCGCATCTTAGTACAAACTCAGGGATATGATGGTCACACCCAATGATCTGCCTGTTGGAGATACTGTCAAGAAAGAATACAATGCCTATATCAAGTCGCTGTCTCCCAAGGAGACAGATATCCTTAAATTTTGGGAGGTAAATATTTGCCACCCTCTTGATATACTGACTGAATTAATAACAAACACATTTTAGCTCCACGAAACCAATTTCCCCACCCTCTTTGCCATTGCTCTTGACTACCTCCCAATCCAGGCCTCTGCCATTCCTTGTGAGTGCGTCTTCTCATCAAGTGCAGAAACTGATACAAAGCGACAAAACCGCATCCATTCAGTCTTGATGGAGGCTCTCCAAATGCTCAAATTTTCGTTGAAGACCAAGCAACTGAATTTTTCCCAAGGACTAGCAACTCTGGAAAGTGATATGTTGGTACCAGCAGACGACGAAGCTGATGTCTTAGCGCAAGCAATTGATACAATAGACAGAGTTTTGGCTGTAGTAGGTCAAGGTGACAACGACAGTATGTAAATTTCTCCATTATGCACTCGAATACATGGACCTGCTTTGTTTGATTACCTTTTCTTATTTACTTATTCACTCCTCTCTTATGAACTTATTGACCAGCTTGAAGCTGACTCAAGCTGCCGGCTAAGCCGAGCCGAGCCGCCTTATCTCGGCTCGGCTTGCCATTTGGAGCCGAGCTGATCTAAAGCCACAGCTTAAGCAAGCCGGCTCACAGCTAGCCAGACCGTGGCAACACTAGACACCAATATCAAGTCGAGAATACTGGAGAGCTAGCCATAGTGTGGATCCCAGTACTCGCGTCCTAGTCCTAGTCTTCCGTGGTGAATTGGAGCGTCGATCGTGGCCCGGTCAATTCAGAGTGGTCAGGTTGACACCTGGAAGGTGGCAGAGAGTAAAGATGACCATCTGCAAGTTATCTCACAACATGGTTGATCATGAGGGTAAGGTGAATATGCCGGGAACTTGTGGGTGGCCTCGGTGAGTGTTGATGTCAGAACTCGAGTATTGGTTGGAGGTCTTGAACTTGCGTTTAAACGAGGATCGTCCAAGAAGGCACAGGGTAGTGCAGGTCGAAGATTGAATTGGGAGAGAGGGTGGACATTGGTTCTCATGTGTGGCAGTGGTTTGAGCACACAAATACGAGGTGGCATTCTTTATGACAGACATGGACATGTCAGACGGGAGGATTTGCGAGTGAGGGACGTATGGGGAGGATGCGGGAACAAGGGACGTACAGGGAGGATGTGGGAATGAGGAAGTGGAGGAAAGGGCATCTGAGGCAAGTATGGATGTTGGACCTGAGGGAAACGGGAAGGAGTGGGATAGGGTGGCTGCACTGAACATCCACAAGGTGATGAGAGGCCAGTGAGGAATACTCCGGTAGCAGGTACAGATCAGTGATGTTAGGAGAGGCCTGAGGTAGGATATTGGGAGTCGACAAAGGAGAGATCGACCTGGAAGAGGATGGGACAGACGTGCACAACGCACTTGGTGAAGGCGTGTCCAAAGAGGTCACCTTGCAGGCATGATTAGATTCTGGTTCTTGTACTACATGCAGAAGAGCATCATCAGCACACGTCGAGATGTAAAGGGGCCGTCCTACCTCTTTGTCGTGTGTTCCTCGACACTAGAGCTCCCTCTACCTCTATACCGCTTCATTTCCTGCATCCTTGCGATTGTCTAAGGCAACAGGTTTCTAGGAATTTGGAAATGCATGGGTCATGTGCATGAATATTGAACCCTTGAGTTATTGTATCGTGACGGCCGAGTCTGCATGACCGTTTGTTAGATTCTGAAATAAGATAAAATGTGATATTTGAAGGTAGCTCACTTTGACGACAAGTAAAGGTTAGCCAAGCAGTCCGCATCTCCAACACTGCGTGGAAGAAATTGAAACTCCTGGCTGTAGCAGTAGTCTGTTATGTATCAGGAACATTTTTATAATTATGAACGTGTGGCTTTACTTTCCACTGCCAGTGGTCGTGATTCTCATTTTCACTGAGTATGGATCCGGACAGACAAAAGGCACATACAAGAGGTGACAGATTGGGCGATGGCGGACGTCGATCTCGCGCACAATTTATTGATGTCCCATCAACGGCACTCGTCGGCAGCATTCTCTGCTTGAGTTCGGGTTGAAGCTCTCTCACTAGCATCAATATTTGTGGTGATATTATTCGATGGTAGTAATACAGTAGAAACTCTATGCATAACCCATATTTTTTGTAAATGATACTCAATACTTGCCCATAGTCCATAGATTTGGGCAGCAACCAAATCAAAATTTACCACCAAATTTACCTCTTAGAACTCATAACCCGCAATAGTCTGGGCTATCCAGGGGTATAGTTTATGGGAGGTTCTACTATAAGTCTCTTATATATACGAGTGGACGAGCTGTGAGAGACTTTTGGATGATCATGGTCAAGGTAGTGTGCCTGAGTCTTGCAATTCATTTTGTTTATGCTACAAAATTCTTGGACTATCCCAGCTGGCTATCAGTTGAGTTCACAGTGGTCAAGTTTGCTACTTGAGAATGGGTGCAGTGTCCAGACATTTGTAACAGCCAAGTTTACATATATTTCTATGTGTGCACCGAATCACCTGCACCAACAGAAATAATTGGTTGATTCAAATCCCTTCAATTTACCCAAAGATAAATGAGAGGAAAAGTCAGAAGAAACAAGCAAGAAGGGTTGAGTTCACCAGTGAGTTGGAGCTACGTATGTCAAATGATGTCTCAGCAATGCCGACTCTGCTGTTTTTCCTTATTTGGGGGGGGTAGGTAGCACCCCTGTGGGATTGACGTCCGTGATCGAGTGATCTGTCTCTTGGCACATACCTTTTAATCAACATGTGGCTGTGCTAATTCTTTTCCCTGTTCCGACTCCTACTACAGCTGCAGTCACTCTTGCTCGAAATCAGCTCGAGCCCTGCATTCCTTCTACAGCCGGCCTGCAGAGCGTAGCCTATCCGCCGCTTTTGTGTGGTGATCCAGGAGAGGATCCGTCTTTTGCATATCCACTTGGTCACCTATTCTTTGCACAATGTCCTGAACAAGTTACAGTTCGTCCAAGGTTGATTCTGGTGTACGAACACCAACTTCTGTCCCCTCTTCCCACGTCCGTTCTTCCTCTCCACTCTTCCTCTCTCCCATCCTCCTGTTTATTTAGTTCGCCCTCTGCCTATAACTTATGTCAACTCGCCCCAATACCCAAATGCCTCGCCCAAAAGAAGTAAATACCAGCACCAGCCTTAGTCTCAACCTCATCCTCCGCCTCTAAGTCTGCCATCCAGGACCGCCGACCTCACTTTCAAATTCAAGATTTGAGTGACCATGCGTATCATGGCCACGCTCATGGACTTGGCAGCCACTCGTCAATGGAATCCCATGGAGAAGGTATACTATTCTTTCATCTTCATAAACACAAGCTCAACATCCTTAACCATTTCAATAATTTGATCTAGCATCCATCTCCGATAAAACGGCAGGTGACAACCAAGTCCCGAAAATCAAGCTAGGAGATGCTTCTTGTGCAGCTCCCTTTACGTCCAAACTTTCTCATGTTGCAGCAAGTAAGTATTTCTTATTTTATAAAACTAGCGAAAGGTTTTCCTCATCACCCTTTAGTCACCCACATTATCTGACAAGGACGCTGCACTCTTGTGGCGACGATACAAATGTGCAAGATTCTTGCCCTGAATTGCCTAATTACGGCATACAGTCTCAGTGTTCAATACCTCGATGGCATCAAGTTCGGAGATTATCAAATGTCAATTATGGGGATGACGGTGTCTGTGTGCTTCCTGTGTATATTGAGGGCCAAGGTTTGTCTTATCTTACTAGACCGTTATCGGTGCGTACTCATTGATTCGTTGTCATGGGTAGCCTGTCAAGAAGCTCTCTTGTGAGAGACCCCTTCGCAATATTTTCAATTTATATGTTCTGCTCTCTGTCCTTTGCAATTCGCCCTCCATGTCGTTTCCTTGGTCTACATCACCAACCCGTCCCATACTATCGAACCGTAAGTGTTCATTGTTACTTCCCTTTGATGATATTAACAGCTTTCTAGACGGACTGGTTCAATCGACCTCGAAGTGAAATTTGAGCCTAGCTTGTTAAACATGGCAATTTACCTTCTAGGACGACTCTCCCAACAGGCTTCGACCTTCACAATTAACTTTCAGGTGGGCATGTCCTCCATCGTTCTCAACCTCATGCCGATGCCTTTTCCCCCCAGGGTCGACCATTCTGTGAAGGCATCCAAGAGAGTACTACGTTTTACTTGGTGCTAGCGCCATCGCCTTCTCTGGAGTAACTGACCTTATACCCGAGATGAACCGCTGGCTTCAGATTGTTGAAATGACAGGCTCATTGAGTACCATACCATTCAAGTTGCTCCTCTGACTAATGTCATGAAGTCCAAAACCCGATTAGCTATTACAATGAAAATCGACTTCTTGGGATACTGGATCATTGAAATCACCTGCAAGTACCTTTTCGCGAGTCTGGAGCCTAAACCAATGGCGATATGTGGTTGTGAATGTTGATGGTCATTGGAGGAAGCAGAAAAGGAAGGCGCTGTTAACGGAGACACCAGAAAAGTGCAATAGAGTATTTACTTTAGAACCCAATACTTACCACTGAATTCACACTTAATGAACTACGCTATTCTGCCAAGCGTTTGGATACAAGGATGAATTTGGTATTGATACATGCTGGTCTTTTTGGAATACATGATGTGTACTTATGGGCCACCTGGTACAGCGAGCACCTTCGCCACTGCTTGTTCGGCCATGGCCATAATGGCACCATGAGGGTTGCCCATGGGCATTGATGGAATCTATAGATTGGAAGGATGAGTTGACTTCAACTAGTGACTGATACAAATGTACAATTGATGCCTGTAGAGTCAAATCGTCAGCAAAGGTGTAAGTGGCAATAAAGAACAACTCATGTCAATGACATAGAGGTTCTCCGTGCCAATAACTTTGGTATTTTGATCGACGACATTGTTGATAGAACATGAGCCCACCCAGTGGTTGGAGTTCATGGAGCCCTGAACAGCAGTCGTCAGTTTCAGAAGCTCCATCATAAGTGCATAGAACTCACTCTATTATAGTTGTTGACTGGAACATGGGAAGATTAATGATTGCAGCTAGAAAGAATCCTGATTTTACGCACCATAGTTGACAATTGTGGTGGTATTATCCGGCGTGATCAACCTAAGGTCAGGAACTGATTCCTTCAATTAGAGAAGCGTCAGTTACTATAAAAACTGTACACACCATTCTTGATGCTTCCAACAAGCTCGTTAATGCCTTGAATCATTACCGCCTTGTCGATAGGGTTGGTGAACCAAGGCTCGATGACTGGGCGGGCGGTAAGAGCAGCATCAATACCAATACGCCCACAAGAGGTGATCCCAGTAGACAAGTAAATCGTGATGGTCATCAGCTGGCTGGTGTTGTAAGGATAACGTGTCATGACAGGTCCAGCACCGACTCGAGTAGTGCCTTGCAACTACAGAGTAGTGAGTAATCGAAAAAGTACACGGCTGAAGAAAGTATTACCCAGCGCGTTTTCTGATCGCTACCCACGTAGGATCTCCAGAAGTTGAGCCTGGGCGATGAATAAGTGAGAACACCTGACTGGTTCTTGATGTATTGGTCGACGTCCGCAGAGCGAGGTGTTGTCCAAGCCCAATTACCATAACCATCGAGGGAAGGGTGACTAAAGACGAGATTGATGGAAGGATTATCAGAGACCTATATGGGGTGTGAGGTGATTTGAAGATACGGAGTTTATATGCACGAACGTTGTACCCAACCGGTAGGTTGATCCATTGGGCCTGGGGAGGAAGGCTTCACCCAGCAGCCATGTTGGTCCTGACGAGGTTGATCATATCAGCAGGACCAATCCCACTGCGGAAGAGTAGTCGAGGGCTACCATAAGCACCAGCGGAAAGAACAACACAACCTTTGGAAGTCAACGGAATGACACCGTCAGGCCCAAGTGAGGTATTGTTTGTCTTCACTCCGGTAATTTGAGAACCGTTGTGTACGACATTCAGAACTGTAGTGTATTGCTTGTATGTCAGATTTTCCCGTGCAACTGCAGACTTGTAGTATGTAGCAATTGGTCCAGCACGCTTTCCATCAATGAACTGACAAGTAGAGAAATCATTAATCCTTTCATGCAGAAGCATATGCCCATAGGGTCTACACTCACGGAGAATGCACTGTGTCCGAATATGTGGTCCTTTAAATTGGGAGAGTCATTGATCGTGAGATTGCGATAGCCCAGAGGTTTAAGGAGCTGCGCAGTAACATCATACGATTGCTCGAGATAACGCTTGCCGTCAGTGGAAGGATGGTTGGTACTTGGGATGTGAGCTTTGAGTTTGGCTGTATATGGGGCATGGTCACTCCAAGATGCTGGCCAACCATTTTCGACAGAGAAATCAGAGTCAGGTGGGAACCAGTAAAGTGCAGCGTTGATTGCAGTTCCGCCACCGAGCAGGCAACCAGCAAAGACATTGACGTCCTTACACCACCAGAATGGATTTATGTCTGCGAACAGCGTGTCTGGAAATACCATTAGAAAGGTCATAGTAAGATATAGAAATTTACTCACCGAAAAGCGCAGGAACGTCGAATTTAGTGAAATTAGTGCCTTTGAGCCAAGCAGGTTGATAGAAGCCTCCAGTTGCGCGCAGACTTGGACCGCCTCGCTCCAAAAGAAGAATCTTCTTTCCGGTTTCAGAGAGACGATCTGCTGCAATCAAACCTGTGGTTCCAGCACCGACAACAATTTAATCGTAAGGGGTAGCAATGGCGGTCGGTGTAGCGGTTGCGGTAGGTGTAGTGGTAGGCGAAGCCATTGGTGTCCCTCCACCTCCAGTTCCACCGTTGGCCCAAAGAGTGTACTGAGCACCAGAAACATGGGCTTCAGCGAAGTTTAAGCCAAAGAAACCGACTGAAAGAGATAATTAGATCAGGTTGGCTGAGAAGAGTAGTAAATCGTACAATCAGTATGTTGAGCAAATGTGCTCTGTGCATCCGAAGGAGTGTTGACGGGGTTGCTAGAATAGGCCCAAGCTGGCACGCCATTTTCGCCAATAGGGAGGGATTGCGTTCCAGTATCGGTAGACCAAGCTACAAATGGGGCTGAGGATCGGGGATATTGGCGAATTGAATAGGCCAAGCCACTTACAAACACAGTTCTGGCAACGATACACCCATTTCCAGTGTGTGGCGTTGACTTTGGATGATGGTAACTCTGTGATGACAGGGCCTGTCATCGCGCTGAGGTATGGGGTGAGTCGTCTAGACTATGAATAGGAATTAAAGAAGCGAACGTAGGCAGCTTATAGGTCCTAAATCAAAGGGTTTAGCATTGGAATAGTAGATAAACCGAAATACACGAACATTGCGTAACATGCAGAACAGACAATTTTTCCATTATTTGGCCATGCCACAAGGAGAAGGTTGTGTAGCATTGATCCTCCTGGTGAAACACCAGCCCATTTTGCTGCGATCGGCGCAACAATTTCACCAATAAATTCGGAAGAGTTCTGCCCAATGGTTACCAGAGGAGGGAATGTGAAACCGTATGTCACTCCGTGGGCTGGTTCTGTGTAACCAGTGAAGGTAATGCTGTTGTCGGAGTCGACGTAGGTGGAGGCTTGTCCGAGGGCTTGGAAGACAAATTAGGCGACAATGACTTGAACAAATACTTGCTCAACGTACCAGAGCCCACAAGGGGTAGAAGGCTCAAGGCAATGCGGAGCAACATTACGCTGACGTTGAAGTGAGAGGGGAACTGTTAGGTCGCTCGAGAAGTATCCTGTCCTAGACGTTGGATTATATAGGTGCTTAAAGCGAGAATTGACCGGTGGATTAGAGGTCTTCCAATTTTTTCACTACTGCAGGTCTAAC
>Ga0247741_1002066_pt1 | contig 11196 bp, 16 predicted proteins | sample UWRJL213509R2_FD_180945 | JGI IMG/M metagenome (GOLD analysis project Ga0247741, IMG submission 180945) | Plant litter microbial communities from Arlington Agricultural Research Station in Wisconsin, United States - UWRJ-L213-509R-2 | ecosystem: Environmental > Terrestrial > Plant litter >...
TCACTGAGATCTGACGAAAGCAGCCAGTGAGCGCAGGTAGTAGTAAAAGGAACTCTGAGACTCACAGAATGGTGCAATACAAATCGGACGTCGCCTTTATCGATCCCCATTCCGAAAGCTAAACGGGATCAAATATGAAACAAGGTGTCAAATGTGGCACTTGAGCAGGAAGAGAAAATTTAACCTATTGTAGCGCACACCACTTTGACCTTGCCCTCCCGCCAAGAAATGTGTAACTGATGTTTTGCCCCATCATCGATGCTAGCATGGTAAACGCCTGTCTTGATCCGTCCCCCACTGAGTTCCCTAAGTTTATCTGCAACGGTCTCCGTATCCTGAAAGAAAATGAACAGGTCAAGCAAGATAGGACTCAAGATTGATGAACGAACCTTCCTGCTATAGCAATAGATAATACCGGTCTCATTGGCGTGATATTCGAGAATGTACTCTTTCATTGCCACGTATTGATCCGCGGCTTTGTCTGGTTTCGGTACGACACGATAGTGCAGATTCTTGCGGTATAGGGGAGATGAAAAGTAAACAGTTCCTTGAGCAGGTGCGTCTAAATTGATCGATTAAGTCGCTGTTATGATGCAAATATCGGGGACACGTACCATTTCCGTCAACCACTGCCCGCAGGCCCAAAATTGAAATCAAATCGTTGAGGACTCGTGGACCGCATGTAGCGGAGAGGGCCATGATTGGCACGCGAGGGAAGATTTTGCGTAGAATGTGCAGCTCTTTGTAGTCGGGACTAGGGTCACATTAGATGGAGGGGGGGAGAACATGTACAAACCCTCACCGAAAATCGTGTCCTAGTTGAGAGACACAGTGAGCTTCGTCAATAACGATTCGAGCTACTTGGATTCAGCAATGTACATCAAGTGTAATTTTCCAATACAGACCAAATTTGCCCCCATTGTCGAGTTTTTGTAATATGGCTCGGAAGTTCTTGTCTTTGTTCATACGTTCTGGCTAGTTTAAAGTTCAGTTCAGTGCATTCTTGACCAACCCTTCTTCACTCACTGTAACGTAGATCAGCTTCAGTTCCTTTTCATTGCGGCCCAATGTCCCATCACCAAGCATTTTGAGTCGCTGAATGATTTGTGATTTCTCAGCTTTCGAGGTAGCGGAGGTGATCATAGATGCCTCGACTGCGAAGAATGCGATTAGAGAAATTGTGTCTTCGTAAATTCAGCATTTCCTCACTTCCAGCGTCCCGGAGATGCAGTATTTGGTCCGTCATAAGTGATATGAGAGGAGATATAACCAGAGTGCAGCCGGCAGTGAGCAAAGCTGGTAGTTGGTATGTTAACGACTTCCCTCCGCCTGTGTATTATATTCAGTTAGAGACCTGAAGTCATGAGGTGGGGACATACCCGTTGGCATAATGCAGACAATGTCTCGACCGTCCATGTTAGCATTACAGACCCTTGTTGGGTTGCAGAGTTAGAAAACGACATCGTAGTGCGGAAAATAACGAAGCCTACCCCTCTTGACAGAGCCTGAATTCCTTGATTCCAAAAACAGTCCTCATCCTGGCCTTCAATCCATCCGTCCAATCGAATACTTCCGTTGCGTAGTTGATGCCGCTTTGCTGTTGAGCCTTTCCCTTCCCTTTGGCTGGATTAAGATGACTTCCCCCGCCAGGGCCACTTTCCAATAGCTGCTTCTCCAGCCGTGTCCTTTCGGCCAGACATTCATTTATTCGGTTTTGGATCTCTTCGATATCAGCACGACAGCCCAAGACTTCCGCATCTAACTCATCGATGCGAGCACGCAGCTGAGCAGATGGCCTATCTTGTATCGAGTATTCTTTGTGCCCGTTGACTGATGCAGGCGTTGGTCGGTCGTTCGCATTGGATTTGGAAGTGGTACCAACGATCTCAAATTCAGGACTGGGAGATCGTCCAACTTCCATGTAGGTTGGTTTTCGACTACTAGAGGATGCGGCAAGTGATTGAGACGCCTGATGTTCCTGACGTATAAGTTCAAGAACGCTGTCCATCTGTGGAACATTCAAACGCGTCGTTGGAGGTGAACTTTGTAGATACGACGGGTACTAACATCGTCTGACGCGACATGGTCGTCAGTATAGGGCGTCATATTGATAAGTGAGCGTTTAGGTTGTGCGAGGCTATTGCCTGGCAAAGAAAGTAAGTAAATAAGAGAAAGGAGCAGCACGCGTTCAAGACGCGTCGTGTGAGTATGGTGGTGTTTGGCTTGGATTAGTCAAGCACTGGCAATGGTGAGCATTCTTCAATTCACCATCCACGAAATGCCCTTTGGGGAAATTGTCTGCGGATCTCCAGGCAGCGGGAAATCTACGTACTGCTATGGGAAGCACCAGCTCTTTACTGCGTTAGGACGACCAATCTCTGTGGTCAACCTTGACCCTGCCAATGACTCGTTGCCCTACCCATGCGCTATCGATATCTCGTCGCTCATCACCCTAGAAGACGTAATGGACAAGTTTGGTCTGGGTCCAAATGGTGGAATGCTTTACTGTATGGAATACCTTGATGAGAATTTTGATTGGCTGGAGGAGCGATTGAAGGAGCTTGGCAGCGACGCATATGTCCTCTTTGATTTGCCTGGTCAGGTGGAACTCAGTACGAACCACGAGAGTGTGAAGCAGATGGTCGATAAGCTGTTGAAGAGATCTTCCTTTAGGGTGTGTAACCTGTCATATTTATTTTAACAACGCTAATAAAGCTAGTTGGCCGCCGTTCATCTATGCGATGCACATTATATCACAGACGCGTCAAAATATCTTTCTGTCCTCTTGCTTTCTTTGAGAGCGATGCTGCAACTCGAGCTTCCGCACATCAACGTGCTTTCGAAAGTCGATTTGCTGTCCCAGTATGGCGATCTCGGTATGCATACTCTGCTTTTAAACCTTTCATCATTGTGACACCGCGTTATATAGACTTCAATCTTGACTTTTATACGGAAGTGCAAGACTTATCCCATCTCGAACATACGCTATCCTCATCGCTTCCACCCCGATTTGCAGCCTTAAATATGGCCATCATCTCTCTCATCGAAGACTACAGCCTGGTAGGATTCGAAACACTGGCAGTCGAAGACAAAGCGTCCATGCTCAACTTGACACGCACCATCGATCGTGCTACAGGATACATCTTTGTTCCCGCTGCTAACTCAAATGCCCCGCCTGGCACGATTGACGAACCGGCCAATGCAGCTCCAACGGTCCGACCAAACACCTACGCATTATTTTCCAGTGCAGCCGGTCCTCTGAAAGGACCAGGAAGCGATGTACGAGATGTGCAAGAACGATGGATAGATGCAAAGGACGAATATGACGCGTTCGAAAGAAGAGAATGGAGGAAAGAGGGAGAAGCGGTCCGAGACGAGGTTGCACGGCGAGAAGCAGCTCAAAAGCAGAAGACGAACAATCAGGACGTCTCAACCCCAGTTCCAAAGATTAGGATCAGAGAGAGGAAGGGCCCTGACAAAGGTGGAGATCACCAGATGGATCTCTCCGAAGGATGAAGATAATCTCTCACTTGTATAGCATGGTATTTCATTAGCGTCATCAATGAAAACTAGCATCCAAACCTCTCGGTCTATCTGCATACATGCACGCAAGTAATATACACATAACTGTTATTCACCTCCAATCATGCAAAACGACAGTAATCATTACACGAAAATACCTGACATTATAAAACGAGAGCCACGCCTCCATGTAGTATTTAATTCCGCCTCGTCGTATAATGGTTGGGCGGGTGAATAACCGTTTCGAAAACATGTATTTCTGGGCCTTTCGAGGGAATTTCCCAGTATAGAAGATATTTCCATTTGTAGGAGCCATTATGAAGCGATCATGGTCGCAAGGAGTATCAGAAACCATCAACGAGCACACTCATTATCAAGGGCATCTCGACTACCACGCTCAGACGCCACATAAATTACGAATCGACGATGGAAAAGCGGTTCATTTTAGAGTATGATGTCCACATTGCACAACGTATCCAACTGAAATAGAAGAATATTTACACCATCACCCTTACAGCCGCATAATAAGTTGCTTGATGCCTGACATCCAGAGGCCAATATCATCCGTCTGGGATCCACGGGTAAGTAGGTCTACATGGATGGCCAAAGCATTGGGACGGTCACGAGCATCCATCGCTGGAGTTCGTGTTAGTCAGGTCATGCTATTCAGTGATTCTAGGTGTCACTAACCTCTCGTAAGTACGATGAGTTGCTCAACAACAGGCTTCGATAGAGTCTCGCAATTGAGTGCATCAAACAACGGGTTGATCCTTCGCTCTAGATCGTCAACGAGACGCTTTTGGTTGGGCTGTTCACGCTGGTCAGATTCGGTACACATGTCAAATATTTCCAACGCTCACAGGAATAGTTTGCCTCAGGTGGTTGAGATGCTCAGAGATCGAGGCGTATGCGGGTTGGGCGTAGTCGGGAATATGGCTTCTATCACCTGCGGCTGTGTGCGATCGGTGTTGCTTTAGCATTGGCCGTCCAAAACGACGAAATGAAAATATACGCACGATACTTGGGAGGAGGGGGTTGTGACTTCGAGGCGGCTACCCTTGGAGGCGCTCGTGCTGGACCGCCTGGTGGCGGCGGCCCTCCCCCTTGCGAGGGTGGAGGAGGCTGTGAGTTTGGCGGCCGTTGCTGCTGTTGCATACCCTGCGGCACTGCATAGGGGCCAGGCGGAGGGGGAGGTTGCTGGTGTTGTTGTTGTAGGTGAGGTGGACCACCCATTCCCATCGATGGGCTTGGGCCATATGGTCCACTAGGGCCCGGGGGTGAAGTTGCACGGTTGTAGGGATTCGGCGCAGATTGCTGCCCTGGAGGGAGATGTCCAAATTGGCTGCCTGGAGCTGGCGACAGAGGCGCTTGACCAGGAGCAGGGCCCCGTGTGGGAGGTGGCATATACTGACTGGGCGTCGGCTGACGTTGAGGTGGAAGATGAGCAGGAGGACCTTGCGCGCCTGACATCAAGTGGGAAGGAGGTAATGGTTGACCAGTGGTAGACGGAGGTCGAGGATATGCGCCGCCAGGAGGTCCAGGTTGAGCACGCATACCTTGAGGTGGTCCAGCAGGTGGTGGAGGAACAGGCCCACGATTGACGCTTCCAGGTCGGGGAGGTGGTGGAAGAGACGCCGATCCTTGGTTAATGTAAGGTGATCCTTGAGGAGAATATGCAGGTGAGGGAGCAGCGTTTGGGAAAGGAGACGTAATTGCAGCGGGTTTGTTCAAGTTGAGAGCAACAGGCGCCCGGCTGGGTGGACGTGAGGCGACTGTAGGCGCATCGTTCCAGCCTCCTGGGTCTCGCTTGGGAGGTGGAGGAGCCCCGGTGTTGGATGGCGTTCCGTTCGCAGCACGAGGGGGTGGTGGTATGGATGCAACAGGATGCGATGGCGCCTGCTGTGGTCGAAGGTGAGGCGGTTGTGTCAACGAATTATGCGCATTATAGGGGTTCGTATAGCTGGGAGCAGGTGGGTTACTGCTGTAGTGCGGTTGTTGCTGCTGAGAGGACACAGGAGCATAGGGGTTATTGACATTCGATGCCGCCGACTGTGTCTCATATGCATGGTAGACGGCAGGCTGTTGTTGAGGAACCGAAGGTTGAACATTGTAACCTGTATAACCCGCATACGCTTGCTTCGCAGGTGCCGCTGGAGCAGCAGCAGGTACGGTCGTCTTCGAAGTGCTCGCGGAAGAGCTGGCAACAGGGCCCGAGTTGGCTGCACCCAACAGCTTTTTCCTCTCGGATTCTAGGTCTGCGCCAGCAGATGAGCCTTTGTAGCCAACAGGGGTCAATTTCAGGAATCGAACAGCCTCCTTCACCAATCCTTGCGTCGATAGTACCTCAGCGTACTCGAAGTAGCGATCATACAACGGCGCCAGCTTGTACGCTTGTGCAGGTTCGCTACCAGTCGAATTTTCCAAAGCAGCGTCTTGGTAGTGAGTTGCGGACCTGAATACTGTGACCTTCTCCACGAACGTCTGAAGGGCATGAGCATGTGCTGAATAGTACGACCCACTGGAGCTCTTGTCGTCCGCCACAGTTGCTTGTTCTTCCTCAATCATTTCTTCAGCCCAAATGTTGACGAGCCTCTCCAAACGGGAAGAGGCGAGATACGTAAGCACGGCGTTCTTCTTGTACGCAGAGCCTTCCTCTTCCACATCGGGATCATCTGACGCCTTCGCCACGGTAGACTGATACTCCAAGCGACTACCGAGTTGCTCTGCAAGTGTAGGGAATTCTTCTTGCGACGCAAAGGTGCACAATACGACGAAAATTTCGCGCCATTCCTGCAGGTCCGCGTTCTGAACGATGTCGCCCAAATCGTTGGTGATAATCGACTGGAAGAGGCGAAGATTAGGAAGTTGGGTGGTTCGGCGCTCAAAGTATGCCTTCTGGGTGCGTTGCAAGAGTTCCGGACCGCCCCTCACAGCAAGGAGGATGGCGTCCGCGAAACGATCACAAGAGAGGCATAATGAGACTGCAGATTCGAAATCGCCTAGCACAAGTGCCTTGGTCACCAGCCTGTCGGTTTCAGATTCCTCGGAGGGATATATTCTAAACCCGTTGTTCTTCGTACTTTCAGAGGTAACTGAAGATGGCCCAGAACCAATGGTAGCAGCGACCGAGGAGTCGAGACCATAATTCATGTGTGGTACAAGGACTGCACGAGATTCGCCATTATCCTGGGCGACCCCTACGGTGTTGAAGAAGTCGTGATGTGGGGTTCCAGGAATGTCATCGCCGAAGAGACTGGGGGCAGTGGTGGTGGATTCCCCGTCCACTTGCTGTGTATCGGAGGTGATGCCCGCACTGAGTTCAGATGGTGTCTGTTCCAGTGCCACAGCAGCGTCATCTCCAGCGTCGCTTCGGTCGGAGGGTACCTCTTGACTTTCTGGCTCCGCGAAGGAGACTACCGACTCGTGTGGTTTGGCCGCAGGCGTTATATCCTCCTCAAATGGAGATTTCGCTGTAGTGGAGTTTTTCAAGTTTTCAACGGCGTCGGCAACCCGAGCAGCAATCTCCTCCTTTGAGAACCCAAGTAAAGTCACAAGTTCGCTCCTCGAGTTGGCTTTGAACAAACTCAACAGAGCTTTCCAAGCCTCACCGCCAGCAGCAGCAGTCTCTTCAGCGAAAGCTTGCAAGCTATCTCCATCCATGGCCTCCTGCAACTTGACAGCTCGCTCAACTAAATCCGTCTCGGTGACCACCTTTCTGATATGTGCGACGCTGCTTTGTGTCTTCCCCTGAGCCGAAGGCAAATTCGACACGGTGACAAGTTTGCCACCAAATCCAAAAGAGCTGGAGACTGGGCGACGGAGCCATTTGGGCGGTTGCTTGAGTGAAAGTGTGCCTTGCTGACCAGCTCTGGAAAAGCCAGGCGCGTCAAAGATATCAGCGCCGTCAGATGGTGCAGCGGCTTTGGAACCAGCAGTGGATTCGTTGGTGGATTGTAGGGAATGAATGCCGATAGTCCCGTCGAAGAAAGCTGTAGCAAGCATGTCGGGATTACGAGGGCACCAGTCGACCTGGAACGCCCAATTGTCTGCGGATGGAAGCTGAGGTACGGTATGTAAGCAATAGCGTGAAAGCTTGTAGAAAGAAATTTACCTCTCCAATGATCTCTGACGTCTGCGGGTTCCAGCAAAGCGCGCGATTGTCTTTTCCACAAGACAACAGCAGATCTGCGTCCTTCTTGCACCATGACAGGGAGAGAACGCCTTTCTCATGTCCAGTGAGAATCTAGAGCAAGATAAGTAGCAGATACACAGGATTCAGCGGTCCATACCTTTTCTGGGGCACGAGCGTTGCGTAAATCCCAAACCATGATAATTGGAGATGAATCGTCTTCAGAAGCCGTTACAACTCTTGTGGCCTGCAATGATCATCAGTAAAGAAGATAGGCCACAAGTGTGACCATACATTATCCGGGTGCCATGCGATATCGCTCATTCCTCGTCTGCCTCCAACAGCCATACCAACACCCGCACCACCTTGCCCTGCTAGTGTGCCCGCACCGCCACCATAAGCCAATGCAACGACTTCACGCTTTCCACGAAGATCCCAGACAACTGTGTAGCCAGTGCTGCTTGCTCCAGCGAGAACATACTGGACTTGCTGGTTCCAGGCGACAGAGGTAATCTCGTCAAGTTTGGTGCTCTTTTGACCCGGCGTAGGCGAGTATGGCTTGCTTGGGTCTTTCAAATCCCAGATGTAAACCTATGATTGTTGTAAGGTTGCTTCACCAAAGCGTAGAAAAAAAGAGCCTACTTCTCCACCAACGGCGCCCGAAGCGAGAAGATTGCTTTGAATTGGATTAAAATCAAGACCCCTCACTGGTCCAGTATGTGTGTTATTCCTAAAGATGAGAGAATCTGATGCACTAACGCTAGGTTAGAAATTTTAATCAATCCAATAGAAGGAAGAAACAAACTTGGCGCCTGCTAATATTTTTGCTGGATCCCACAAAGCTAACTCGCCGTTTTCCAAACCAGCGGCAATGACACCCTGCGGACGACCTGCATCAACATGACCCCATGCCAAACGGTTAAATCTAGCGTTCAGGTCAGATAATGCGCAGCTAATTAAGCGGGATCGTCTAACCTGGCGCTATCCGTGACATGACCCTTTGGCCCATGAAGATCATCCACACCAAGATCACGCTCGTCCTTGTCGAGAAAGTCGGGTGCCCAAATTTCAAGCTGGCTTTCGTTACTAAATGATTCGTCAAGGGCGCCTGCTACAGTTCCCGTGGCCAGCAACGGAAGTGACGCAAATGGGGACCATGCGAACGTCGATGTCCTGTGGATTTCTTTTAGCTTCATGGAGTCCTATGTCGTGAGCCGCGTCGTAAGAAATGTGTATGCTATACGCCTATCGCAATGTCCACGAGATGACACGTCGTCTCGCATGAGCCGGCCCTAGAGAATGACGTGCACGTGACAACAGCGCGCGCGCGTCACGACTCACTGCGCAATGACACATGATCCAGATGCACCAGCAGAAGGAAGGAATCGATATTGCCAGTAACACGGAGCCTATCTTTCAAAACTCTTCATGGAAGTAAATTACTCATTTATACCAAGTAACTTATACAAAGCATAAGCATTGAACCAATCAAGAACACATGTACTCGGCGCGTCCTAGTAAGTAGTCTACAGAATAACCTCAGTCAATAAATCTTCCGGCCACTCGGCTTTATCAATGCCATTCCCTCGACTTCCAATATTGTATCCCGGCTTCACAAAATCCTGCGGGAACCTTAGGATAGGTTTCACTGTGTGAACTGGATAGCCTATAGCCTTATTTTCCCTGTCCTCGAAGAAAGCTGGATTGAATATTGGGGCCTTCTTTGCTGCGAGCATTCCAAGGACTTTAGGTGGCATGATGCTCATGTTATCTGTATGCCTGAAAACAGGCCTGTCGTATTTTGACCACAGGGCCTCCCATATCTCCGCAGAGTAGGTGGAACACGAGTTGGCCAGCCATTGAGTGTAATAATTCAGAGCGACCTATATATAGATAACAATGAGCTGAGAGGAACGTTTCGTGGAATCGTAGACCTCACATCGACGACATACGAGCCACCTTTTTCGGACTTTTCTATCAATGCTTGTAAAATGCCAATAGACCCGGCTACTCCAGTGCTTCATCAAGGTCATATGTATTTGAGTATGTGGGGGGAAATTGAAGAGCTCGCAACGTACTTGTAATCAGAGTTTGGAAAAACAGGGGTTACTGGCTCGTCGTTGCCCATGGCTCTTCCAAATTCATACGAGATGCCGCAGTTCTTGGATAAGAATGACATTAGAGAGGGGCATGTTTTGATGAAAACGACGTACTGCGTCGCTGATCTGTTGCCATCCAGATCTGCTCGACCAGGGTCCATACCACCCGTAACAGTTCTCGCGAGCATAAATGATACCTCGCTCCTTGTCCTTGAAGAAACCCAAAATATCATCCTTCCCGAATCCCCATTTTTCCATAACTCCTGGCCTGTAGCCATCAACGACGATATCGCTCTCCTCAATCAGCTTTCTCAACGTCGCCCGATCTTCCTCTTTCTTCAGGTCCAGGTGAGCGTTCCACTTACCCCAGCCCAAATCGGCGTTGAGGACCGTCATATCCGTCACATTTGGTGAGGTGATGCGCATGACGCTAGCACCCAACTCGGCGAGCTCTCGGGTGATCGCAGGGGACGCGATAATCCTGGTCAGATCAATCACCTTCAATCCGAAAAGGGGCCTGGATGGGTCGGTTTTACCAGGGATTGGTGTCCACCAGGTCGGGGCCTGCTTTGGGTTGGGGATATGGTGCACCTCAAAGAGACCAACATGCGCGTTCGCTTTTCCATGCTCACTATTAGCGTATTCTTCCTTCGACCAGCATATAGTACCAGCATGTCGATGGGTATCATTCATCAAGATGTCCAAATCAACGGCTGTAAGTTGTGCTATCCTGTCCTGATATATCTTGCATGCATCTTCATAGCTGTTGGCCACGGTATCCTTATCGAGTCCGAGGGCTTCTTGAGGAACACCCGAGTTTAAGCTACCTAGTCTCCCAGTTTAGCTGGACAGATGTGGCAATGAGAAATATGGCAAACCATGTAAATGAAAGAATCGGCCATCCTTCGTCTTGTAAATGTTCGTTGTCGCGGCCTTGAACTGTGTACCATTAAAGGTATGGTCAAAGTCCCCGTCCGGATAATACTTGTTGAATCCGTCCGCGTCATATGGCCTCACTTTCGCCCCTTGGGGGTCGATGATCATCAGGTACACGGACAAGAAAAACAGCTGTGCGTGATCGCTGAGATCTCATAAGCACTGACAACTGGGCTACGACAATGGCACTGCGCACGTATCGATGATAATCTTCTGATAGTCTATTCCATATTTCTTCTTGAGCAAAACATTGAGCATCGACCCTTGGAAACCTTTGAGAGCTGAAATGCTTTCAGCGAAACGCCAGTTGATAGGGACTACTGGAGAAGCCTCTCCAGCATATTCAATAATCTTGGCGGCGTCCTTGATTTCAGCTGGCGCAGAGGCATGTAGAGGGTTGTTGATAAGACCATCCCACAGAAGCTTCCGCGCTTCGTTTGGAACAGAGTAGGAATCCATGATGATAGTGAGATCGTGGAAGAAAGATTCAAGAAACAATCAAGAAGCTAG
>Ga0247741_1002068_pt1 | contig 11187 bp, 10 predicted proteins | sample UWRJL213509R2_FD_180945 | JGI IMG/M metagenome (GOLD analysis project Ga0247741, IMG submission 180945) | Plant litter microbial communities from Arlington Agricultural Research Station in Wisconsin, United States - UWRJ-L213-509R-2 | ecosystem: Environmental > Terrestrial > Plant litter >...
AGAACGCTTTACTGCGTATAGAACTCTTCGCCTCCTCAAGAATTATTATGTCTGCTTCTGAGCGCGTCTTACTGTCCCATCTTCATAACGCCGCAACGACACTACCCCTACCGACCATTCAAGGCGCTCTTGCTCACCATTTGTCGACAGCAACACCACTACCAACACCTCTAGCAGCAACAGCGATAACATCTCCGTTCTATTTATCTCAACCATTCACACATGACAAACTCCAATCGTTTGCAACGGCTTTCCGACATGCCACCCACCTCAAATACCGAGCCTTGGTCGATGCGGCCAAGGCGCGCTCCAGATTCAGGACAGTCCTTGGACGGAGCATGGAAGCTGTAATTGGACAGTGGGTTTCAGATATCCTGAAAGGTATTCAAGGAGGACATCCAGTTTTGAGGCTATCTGCTTGTACCGGCCTGCTGCTAGGTCTTGAAGACTTGAAGGTGGGCGAGAAGGGGGAAGGCGTAGACGTGGCCAATGCGCGGCCAGGGCTAGAAGATGAAACAGTTGTGGCGTTGGCGGAGGTGATGGATTCATATGCGTCTACAGTCAGCTCTGGGTCTACACCTGGTGTCGAGGAATGGGAAAGGGAATTCCAGCCAGCGGGTCACGGTGCGTTATTATCTTGATTCTTTTTCAAAGGGTGCTCTGCTGAGATACCTAGCAGATATACTTTCATTATCATTAGTTATGGCGTCTCAGTCTTTGCCGCTTGTTGCGCAACATCGTCTAGAAGCGCTCCCGCTATCTGCCCTAGCACGACTACTCACATCGACGATCTGCTCTACATTCAAATACGGAACGTTCTTGTCTTCAGTCTCTGCATCTGTTTCGCTCTCTCCGGAGAAGCAAGTACATATTTCGGTAGGGGAGTTTTTCCTTGTTATTATCAATTTCTAACTAACTGCCCATAGCCAACTTCGCCTCTTGCTCAAACACTACAATCAATGTCTTCGTCGCCGTTGACGGCGTCCATAGCCTCTATTTCAAGGCTAACAGCACATGTCTTAGCACTTCTTATCGAATCTCCTCGCTCATCCCGCCTGGTAGAGGGTCTCTACACAATCTCCGACTCACTGGACGACATGCGGGAAATGGCTAAACTCATCGAACGCGATTGGATCGCTTGTCCACTCGCCAGCCTGACGGATCTTGAAATTGGTTTGGCGTCATAATCTATTCTTAACTTTTAATTCTGATAATTATCGTCCTAGCTTCCGTATCAAAGGAAATCAACAAATCTATATGGACGACATTGAAGACCCTCCTTTTTTCCACTATCATGCTGGCGGAAGCAGTGTTATCTGCTGCAGTATACCTACCCCCGCAACTCAGGGGCATCACGCCAGCGACATTGGCACTGCAAACACTCAATACACTGTCGCATCTATCCTTCGTTATCTCCCAATTCGGAGGAGTCACCACAACTACTCAAGGGTTCGAACATCTCAAGAAAACATTCTACCTTGCTTTGGACATCTTGGCTGATAGCGACAGTGAATTTGGGAAGGTTGGGGCCAAGGCGGAAGCCTATGTGCAGCAAGCGTGCTTTGCGTTGAACTCGCAGAGGCCTGAGACAGGTGAGTCTATTGGCGTCACATAGAATATGTGCTCCATCTGACTACTATTGAAGCGGCCACCTCGCCGCGGCAAGCCAAGCAGGCATTCGTACTTGCAAGTATCGAGCAGCTGGTGCCGGTCGTGAGTGACAAATGTATTCGGAACTGGGTCTGGGGACTTTGCTATCCGTATGTCCATCGCTTCTTTTCTAGGGTGTCTGCCGTATCCTGAATCCCATCGCTGATACTTGCTGTTGCAGGCACCTCTCCGACCCCACCCACCGCGAAACATATGAGTCCGCACATTCAGTCATTCTGACCGTATTTGCCTCCCATGCTCAGCGTCAGCAAGAGCTTCTCGCTGGCAGTCATAATTCCGACGACCTACCTGAGCCATTGCCGCAGATAGCTGGTGGAAGGTCTCCAAAGGATCTAATTTGTTCGAAGAGAGCCATTTCTGCTATCTTGAAGCCCAGCAATTCAACCAAACTAGTCGGTTCCGATAAAGACTTCGTCTCTGCTAATGAAGAGGACACCAACTCTCAATTCGTGGAACGTATGGTTCCATTTTATGCGAGGTGTCTGATCGATGTGAGTGATATCAGTTCTTGCGTCGTGGACCCGCATTTCTCCTCTTACTCAACATGCCTTCATGTCATTAGAACTCTGTCGATGGAAAGCTCAATACACCTCAACTCCAACTTGCTTACTCGGCCCTGGTGCGGAGCGCAAATGTTAGTGCAGCCACATCCCGCGAGCATTCCGATGGCATGTATACTCTCGCGTGGTACTGCATCCAATTACTCTTGGATACTATCCAAGAAATCTCACCAACTACCCCCTTGGATCCCAAAGGGAAAGGAAAGGCTGAAGAACCTGATGTGGAGGCCATCAAGCGAGTCCATCGGCTGGAATTGATGCTAATCTCCACTATATCTTCACTACCTATATCCTTGATGTTGCGCGCTCTGGACGAAGTGCGACTATTAATCATGGCATACCCGACGAACGCTGGCGGTGGCGCTGATGCTACGGAAGCGGGTACAAAGAGTAGAAGAACCGAGTTGTTGGATGCTCTTTTTACTGAATTATTGGAGAAAACAGGTGATCGAGAGAAAGAAGCCGCGATGAGATGGTGGTACAAGTATCGTTCAACACTGATACCAGGCGCTAAGGAGGAACGTGGAGGCCTTCTGTCCTGGTTCAAAGGCCGGAACGTGCTTGAGAAGGAGGGGCAGCGTGATGAAGAACAGCATGGAAAGGCTGCTGCCGGAGAAGAAACCGGGAATCAAACTGGCGCAGTGGTACTCTCGCGATTATGAATGCATTGTACACATCAAGAAGAGAGGATGGTCAGTAATGGCATGAAAGCTTTCACCTTCTTATACGGGCTGCGTAACAAGTGATCTTTGAGGAACACCGAGTTTTCCTTTTCTATCTCAATCACTCAATCAATCACCATCCCTCGTATGAGGATTCTTGAAAGTACATCAGTCTCGTTCATCCAGCCGCCATTCAGAGCTTCCTCCTTCCCGTTCTCCGGGATATCTGAAGAAGTCGGGGAGGATAAAAACCGTGGCTTTCAGCCGCGAAGTAAAGCACGCGTTGAATAACCGGACCTGGTCTTCTTCCTCTGATGAACATATTTTAAAGTTTCTCGTCGTCCATACCCTCACAGGCCGCACCCAGGTCCACACGCCGAAAATGCTATATGTATGTATGACCATGTCCACAAAATTAACTTGACTTAGGTGCTGATATACTCCTAGACATTGCCGAACATCAAACCTCTGGTAGACGAATCACTCGGCACAAGCACCGGCGACGATATGCAGTCCGGGTTCGATTCATGCTTCTTATTCCTCCCTGACGAGAGAATTTGGTTAGCACCATGCGGGGCCAAAATGAACTTTGGCGATACAAAGATTCCTCCTTGCAAACTCGCGTTCTTCCAGCGAACACTTCCAGGTGTGTACCAGGTTCGATGCTATAAGAACTTATCTCTGGGTACACTTGAATGAAGTCCCTGGTCCTCCTCAGCACGCATTTTTTATTCTCGAACGAGCATGGCGGCCTTCTACGCACCTACAGGTAATCTTCCACAAATCCCCGATAACATCACAGTTTCCCAGTTTATGCTGGACTATCATCATGAAATAAGACCATCCAGAAGGCATATCCCATGCCTCATCGACAGTATCTCTGGAGTCCAAATCAGCCTGGAAAACGTAGGACGCCACTCACTTTCCGACGACTGAATGTTGACTACGGGCCACTTGCAGTTGAGGTCAAGAACAGACGACTTGGCAAACGCTTTGTTCATCCAGTATCAATTAAGTACATGGTCGTTGAAGTAGATTCTGCCGTTCTAGCACTCACATTTCCCTTCAATGCAGACGAGAATGACATAGGTACGGCCCCCATCTCAGAGGTATTCATGGTACTGATTGTGCTGCAGTTATGATTGTTAGCCCAAATCATGTTGGTACGGCACTTGAACTTCCCTGATTCTCTACCAGTTCAGATCCAGCTCTTCCAGATTATCCAGTCGCGATTTGGGCTACACACAAGCTTGGTGGGATTGTCTCGTAAGTGCTGGCTTATTCCATCGGTTTCAGAATGGTCATGAGTCAAATATGGGCAGATGTTCCAATCCCCAGTTCAAATCAGAGGAACTTGTCGAGCAGCTGGTCCTAGTAAAAGTATCTCTTATGGTGGTGCACTCGACGGTACTTCATACAGTGCTTGAGGCTGCCTCCGCTATCAAACTTCCCTTCGACCGTATTATCCTCCTCGACGAAAGCTTCCCTTCCTCAAGACGGTTTGTCGCGCAGACTATTCCAGGATTAATAGCCGCCGTTCAGCAGAAAACGAGGATGTTCCGTGAACGGAAACTCACCCCAGGTGAAGGAAAGATGAGAATTGCTCTATTGTGCTGGTCTTCAGGAACAACAGGAAAGCCAAAGGTGGCTGAAAATCTCGTCTCCTCCTATTCGTATTACTGACCTGGGGAACATTTATTTCAGGCGGTGGCAATTCCGCATCGAGCACTGATTGCCAACATTATCCAAATGGCCGTTCACAATCAAGTGCGTGGTGGGGCTGGAGCTCGAAACGGTCGGTCCTATAGAGCAGGAGATGTAGCACTTGGTGGCGAGTGTCCAAAAGAAATCAATTGCAAACGCCATCTGATGGGCTCTATAGTTCTGCCATTTTACCGTAAGCTTACGCTCACAGGAAATCTATCGATTATTGACTTCCAACGGAAAAGACGTCGCTGGCCTTGTCATAGCTGTGGGTAAAATAATTCTTTGCCTACCCTCCCCGGTCATCTCGGCTCAAATTACGTTAAATTTAGCTTCACTTGACGCTGTTCTGCGCTGTGCGTGATGCCTCTTCTCCGCCAGATGTGGGCTAATATCCTGATCCACAGATGACGCTAGTCGTCGTGCCTAGATATGAGTTTACTAATATGGTGGAGATCATTTCTCGATACAAAATATCTCACCTTTTGTACGTGCTCTTACATGAGGGCTGGATTCAGCTAATTGCAAGCAGTCTAGTGCCACCCCAGGCCGTCAGCTTTTGCAAAGTGCGTCTTCAGCGAAACGCCTGGAAGTTGACGTTGATTTATGAATAAATCAGGATCCGGCAGGGCTTCTACACAATCACGGTTGCGTCAAATATGTCATGATAGGTTATTTGTCCCTTTCACTGCCAAATCTTCTTTTCATCCCCCAGAATTTTAGGAGCTGCGCCTTTACCTCGAGAAGTCCAAGCAAGGCTGCAAGAAGTTTTTCCCGTTGCTCAAATTGGGCAAGCATACGGTGGGGAGAGCGTACTCGTCTTTCACTGGAGTTTACTAAGTGGATCGCACAAGGTCTTACTGAGATGACCACCACATTAGCTATGGTCTCTAGTCGACAACTACGCGGACCACCCGGAAGTGCGAATCATGATTGCATGTGCTCCGACGAAGCTCTAACCTAGAAATCAATTCAGGTGGCGGTCGACTGCTCCCTGGAATCCAAGCCCAAGTCTTGAGGCCTGATGGTAGCCTTGCTAAAGTTGGAGAGAGAGGGGAACTTGCCGTTAAAGGTCCCTCAGCTGCCTTGGGGTATTTCAACAACCCTGAAGCGTATGTTTTATGCTTCAGATTGATGTAACATCCCATATTTACTCACCAACCCATCGTAGCACCGCTGAAACTTTTGTTGATGGGTGAGTTTTTGACTGCCATAATTACCACCGCATTATTTTTTAAAATCCAAGCAGATGGGTCCGTACTGGTGATGAAGTTATTATCACCAGTGATAAGGAGGTCTTCGTACTGGATCGTGTCAAGGTTAGCAATTCATGACTGATCTTCTTGTGAACTAATAATGACGCAAGTTTAGGAATTTATCAAAGTTAACGGCTTCCCAGTGGCTCCAGCCGAGTTGGAAGGTTGCCTCCTCTCTCATCCTCATGTCTCTGATGCATGTGTCGTGGGTATTCCCGACGATTATAGCGGAGAACTTCCTTTGGCGTATGTGGTATTGTCAGAAGAAGCTGCTGACCGTATCAAGCGTAACTCAAAGATGTCCGCCTTCTTCTGCCAGAGCATAATTAAGGTGGGTCACTCCCTAGCCTTCTGCAGTTTGTAACGAAGGCTCAGTCGCCTATCGGACATAGCATGTTGAGATTAGCAAGACGAGTTATAAACACTTGACAGGAGGTGTCCGGCTCGTCGAATCCATCCCGGTAAACTCACACTCGCACCTGACTCGTCCAAAGACCTTCAACTGACACACAGCAAAAGAAAAACGCAAGCGGCAAGATCCTTCGAAGGGTTTTGCGAGAGGATGCAAAGCTGAATCTCCATTTGCTACACAAGGATCTTGGAAGGACCAGACTCTGAGTGACTCTTTATATCAGCTTCATAGATTATCGATACCCATGCGCATACTCCAGTTATTATTATTTCAAGATGACTGAGGATACTTTTCAGTAACTTTCGGCCTCTCCCGGGGAATCCGAATTACTCCATGTGGTAACTCAGTTCGCCCCACTCGCGGTCCGTACAGGCGTGACGAAAACATATCATGATATCCATCTTCCGAGTCCTCACCACATAGAGATACTCAACCTAGATCCCCGACGTTTGTCAGTGTGATATTATGGAATTCCGTTCTGATATCAACGTCTCTCAGCTCGACATTCCGGACGATGTCACCATTCCTCAGTTCATTTTCGATACTGCTCACCGAGTAAGGCCGCAGAGGAAGAACGCGCCTTGGCTCATTCAAGATGAAACTGGGAAGAAGTTCTGGGAACCTGAGGTATGCCTAGGTTTGAGTCAATTCCGATCATGACCGAGTACCTAAAATCGAAGTAAAGCTCCGTGATCGAGTTCACGGACTGGCAAACGGGCTCCGATTGAAGTATGGGATAGGTGCGTCTACGTGGATAATCACTGGAGCTGGTGACTAAGAAACTCGTAGGAGAGAATGACGTTGGTATGAACGGACGATTGCTTTCCTAACCAAGATGGTTACTAAACTTCGGTTTTGTCACCAGTTCTTCTATTCTCTCGAAATCATGTTGGTTCGTGTCTTTCCTCCCCTAGAAACATTCATTTGAAGTTAAATCTATAACACTAGATTATCCAGTAGCAATATGGGCCGTTCACAGACTCGGCGGGGTTATATCGTATGACCTCATTCGCAGCTCTTGCACTCGAGAGGCAATCTGACTGTGAGGTTTAGAGGCGCCAATCCTGACTTCACTAGCAATGAGTTGCTTTACCAGCTTCAAGAGACCAAGGCAGCTGTGGTAATTGTACACCCCGACTCCCTGGCAATTGGCCTGGAAGCCGCACGACTAGCAGGCCTGCCATCCGACCGCATCGTCCTCTTCGACGTCCCAGGAAAGATTTCCAGCGAAATGTACCAGAACCACGAAACTGTGGGAAGGATCTTGGAATACGGTCTAAGGAACAAGACGTTCTATACTGACCGTAAACTTGCTCCCGGGGAGGGTAAGACAAAGCTCGCTCTCTTGAGCTTCTCCTCTGGTACAACTGGCCGCCCGAAAGTAAGCATTTTTCGGTATCGAGACCGGGAAAGAAAGTGAAAATAACCATCATTCCACTTAGGCGGTTGCAATAGCTCATTATTCGTTAATCGCAAATGTCATTCAAATGGCGATCCACAATAAGGTTGATCAAAATTATTGCAGCTGGGAAGATCAGCGATACAGACCGGGCGATGTCGCAATTGGAGGTAAGGTTCCTTTAGCTCACCCAGCCTCTTTGAGCACTAATAATGACCATGTCGACGGAAAGTTTTACCTCTATATCGTACGTGTCCAGTCCATTTCACATGAGCACACTGTAACATTGACTCCAGACATATATGGGCTCGTGATCAATGTAAGTCAAGACGAAACAAAAATAGTCTGCCTACTTATGTCTTCGCCACAGCTGCATTTGGTTCTGTTTTGTGGGGTAAGCTCAAATTTAATTCTCAGCATGTGCAACTACTTATTTGATCAGATGTCTTTCGTTGTCGTTCGAAGATTCAATTTTGAAGGGATGCTGAAGAGCATTGTTCGTCATCGCATAAGCCACCTCTTGTGCGTCAGCACTCGCTTCAAATGGCCGTATACTCATGGCTCACTAATGATACACAGTTTGGTTCCACCGCAAGTGGTGCTCCTGTGCAAGGTCGAGTCCGCAACGTCCAACATTATGTTCATTGTTGAAACGTGATATTTAGCATCCCGCCGTAATGAAGTACGACCTCCGCCCGCATATTCGGATGATTATGTGTGGAGCAGCGCCTCTCTCACATGAGCTCAATGAACAACTATTCAAAATGTTCCCCACCGCTCACATTGGGCAAGCTTACGGTACGTCCTTATCTTCGTCGCATCTATTTCAAATACGTATTTGCCGTAGGTATGACCGAAACGTGCACTGCTCCCATCATCTGGCCGATTACAAGAAAGAGGGGCGTCTCAGGAAGTATGTCCAAACACATTTTTCTTAATTGAGTGTGGCTTCATTTAATAACCACAGGTAGTGGAAAACTCCTGCCCGGTACCATTGCCCGGGTGGTGAAGTCCGATGGCTCTTTAGCTGGCTATGGCGAAGCGGGAGAGTTGGTTATCAAAACACCGTCCGTTGCGCTTGGTTATGCAAATAATGAACAGGCGTATGATTTTCTATTCTTGTCTTAAGGCTACACTCAACAGACTCCATCTAGAACGAAAGAGACCTTTATTGATGGGTGCGTCTTGGATCGCCTAATCGTTTTCAATCATGCTGACACCTCCTTCAGGTGGGTGAAAACAGGAGACGAAGTCATGGTCAGAGAGGACGGTGAAATTTTTGTGCTTGATCGACTGAAGGTCTGTCGTTCGTGCCTTTATATCGTATTATCTTGTATTCACGTTTTGTTCAGGAAATCATGAAAGTCAAAGGTTTTCAAGTCGCGCCAGCTGAATTGGAAGGATGCCTGCTTGACCACTCTGACGTTGATAACGCCTGCGTGGTCGGTATACCGGACGATTACAGTACGTATCCTACACCCTTCGGTGGTGCAGGTCATTATTTACACCAAACAGGTGGGGAAATACCCCTCGCCTTCATCGTTCTGACGTCGGAAGCTTCGATTCGAGCGGCCAAAGACAAAAATACGGCTGAGGAAATTAAGGCCTCTATCATCAAGGTAAATGAATACGTTTATACCTATTCATGTAATAACTCGTTATATTTTCTAGCATGTCGCAGACAACAAGGTTCACTACAAGCATCTTGCTGGAGGCGTAGAATTCATCACATCAATACCCACTTCCCCAAGTGGAAAGTTGCTCCGTCGCGTATTACGCGATCAGGCAAAGAATTTGAGAAAATCCAGAGCAAAGCTCTGACATACTGTATTACAATTGACGAGTCACGAACCAAACGTATTTTTAGACGACGCGCCGACACGTGATCTTGTTTATCGCGTGACTTGTGACGCGCTCGTGCTTGCTCTAAATTTGTATTTAATGGCACTGTTTATCGCGTCCATTGTCCCTTGCTCTCTCTCACAGAGCCAATATGCCTTCTACACGCTCCAGCGCTTCTCCTCGCAAGCTTCCTCACTCAAGCGATACCGAGCTATTTGAGACCCCAGTACGGAAGCGCTTTCGCGTCGACGATGACGAGAGCGTCTCGCAGTCGCCACCATCACCTCGAAAGCGGCGTATGTGGTCCCTCTATCTTGTTGATCCCCAGTTCTCTGAATCTAATCACAGAACGGAGAGATACTACGAAGGGGAAAGGGAAGGTCACCGACCTAGAGGCGGTACTGAGAAGTTGTGCGAATGAGCCAGTCAACCATGCCGCGATATTGCGCTTGAAAGACACCCCTATAGGTTCGTGTAAGTTTCTGATCTCAGGCGCTTCTAATTCAAGTTACAGACGAATATGACATTCGTCAGCTAATCAAAACCATGATACACTCCGCTAAACGCTCAGTGATGGAGCAGCGCCAAAATAGTACGACACTGCTACTGGAGACGGAATTATACGTGCTATGGCTGGAAGAGCTGAATTACGCTGTGGTTGCGTTAGATGTGAGTTCCTCACCACTGCGGAGTCTGCAGTATGCTGATAGACCTTCAGAACGCGATGGGCGCCAAAGTGCCCGGGACCAGGAAACGAGTCCCAGGTCTTGGACGCGCCTGCTACCAAATCGTGTACAACCTCGTCGACGAATTTATCGATGAAGTCAACGTTCACCATGACGGATGGTCATTCTCAGAGCCATCGCTGTACCCTACCACAATGTCGCTCGTAGACGAGGCAAAGGACGACTCCACGGACCACCGGTCCGACGAAGCCGTCAAACAGGCCGATGCGGCGTTCAAGGAGATCGACAGGGTGATGGTTGATGCTGTCAGGCGGTTCAAGGCTGAGCGAGGCAGGAACAACCCGTCCTTGGCTAGCAAGATCAGCTCGCAAGAATATTCTCTCGCAAAAAGCTGCTGTCTGTTATGCGAACAGACCGGATATGGTGCGGAAGAGGATGATATGGGATTTACGCTCATGGAGGATACACGAGCTGTTATGACACAATGGAAGAACGAGGTTAGTTCTCTATCATTGCAGGAAACGGAAACTTCCCACTGACTGACGAGTTACCCAGTACGAAGATTGTGAAGACCAGCTGGTTGACTCGGACTGAGAAAGAAAAAAAAGCCTCTATATGTATACACTACTGTATCTTTATCTTATTTGTAGCTATACCCATTTCTTCGACATGTAATGTTATACCTTCAACATATCATACCAATCATCTCTGTAATAGTGCATCATCGACGTTGACCTGTGGACCCTTGAGTGTTGATGGCTCGAGCGAACGACACCATGTGTAAGCACTCCTCTGCCTCTGCAAGATGTGCTTTTAAATCATGTGAAGGTTATGAACAGAATGAATCATGGAGAGGTAAGTCTTTAGGCTTGATTCCTGAGCATGTTGTAGTTCTCAACTCGTGTTACAATTGTTGTTCAGGAGTCAGAAGTACTGCAGTTTTTTGAATCGTACGAATCAGAATACTTATGTTCAGCGTCGTTGTCCAAAATTCC
>Ga0247741_1002071_pt1 | contig 11176 bp, 15 predicted proteins | sample UWRJL213509R2_FD_180945 | JGI IMG/M metagenome (GOLD analysis project Ga0247741, IMG submission 180945) | Plant litter microbial communities from Arlington Agricultural Research Station in Wisconsin, United States - UWRJ-L213-509R-2 | ecosystem: Environmental > Terrestrial > Plant litter >...
GCCTTGTAAAGCAGCTCATTGATGCTGGCACTCGCATTAAGGCAAAGCCTTGGCAAGAACCCTTCCTTCGACCAATCTCGCAAATCGTCGATTATACGGAGGAGGCAGACGAGAACAATATCACCTTAACTTCCGGCGAAGCTTTGACGGCAGATGAACCCAAACCGAAAAGGAATACGCCTGCTGAGCTTATAAGTGACGAGGCACTGTTGAACGCGCTCCATGAAGACGTTGCGACCGACTTACAAGGAGAACCAGAGGACGACGCAGCCGCTCTGGCTGGTAAGTTCGTGAAGCTCACGGACTTGATCCCTCCATTGCCCTCTAAGGGTACCTTCGACGTGGAGAATATCAAGAAGTCGCAATATTTCTTCTCGTAGATGGGTCGAAATTGAGTCTGGTCGTTGATTTTTCGCTTTCTCCATTACACCGCACATACCCTTAACTACGCATCCATTCAGCACATACCTAATCCTGCATTTTTAACAGCTAATATGTATCTTAGGCTTAAAGTATTATCTAGACTGTCCAATAGAATCCCTCAGCTCTTGCTCACCCCAAGCCTGCTCGTGTTCATCACACGCGAATATAGAGAAAGGTCACATTGATGTTATGTCCTGGGCGGTACTGGTTCACGAAGACATTATCAAACTGGATGGGCATTAATTCAAAGATTCCTTGTCCAACTCTATTATAAGCAACGCAGCGACTCTAGTGGTGGGCTTCAGACTTGGGAATATCTTTCTCGAGGAATTCAAGGAATTCTTGAGCACCACCGCTAGTTTCTTCAGGTGATGATGTTGCCTTTGCGGGAGCGTCAGCACGAGTAGGCTCAGCAGCGTCGTAGGCAGCTAGCTCAGATGCGAGGTCGCTGGGTAGAGCAGGGGCCTGAGGGGCAGAGGGAGGGTTCAGGTTTTTGACGGCGCCAACATGTGCATCCTTAGCCTTTAGGGATTCCAGGAATAGGACCAAGTCAGTGTCGACGCGTCAAAGCAGCACAAAAGGCACTCACAGCAGGTGCAGGCTTATAGGATTTTATTTCACGGACGTAGAGGTCCTGGACGAGGTCTGCGGGTGTATCCGGGATGAGTTCGAGTTCGGTTCTGCCAACGACTCCCGCTTACCCTTGCGAGTGACGGCTGAAGACGCAAAAGTGCGTGCACGCGAAGCCTGACGAGCCTAGATATATGCTGTTCAGTGTTTGGAACGACTACGAGAACCTAAAAATAAGAAACGCACGACGACCGCAGCCTGCCTGAGGATAGAGGACATGGTGGTGGAAAAGAAACTAGAGGTGACGTGACAGCGTGTGACGCGAGGCCGTTCTGGATCGTCACCGTTCGAAAAGCGAGCCGGGGAAACCCAGACTCTCACCTCGCTTTCAACCACAACCACCACAACCCCAATAATCAGAATGCTGTCTCGTATTGCCATTGCTCGTCGTGCCCCGCGTGTTTTCGCTGCACCCATCAGACTTTACACTAATGATGGTAGCGTTGCTCAGTCCAAGGGCTTCAGGTATGCGGCTTCGCGTGTTTTCCCGACGTCCCCACTGACCCTCGTATCCTTAAATCTCTCAGCAAAAAGGAGAAAGCGCACGAGGGTATGTTGATTCAGAAGTCCCCAATCTGTCTCTCTCAATGTCAACCTCTCTAGATCAATACGTCAAGCAGCACGAAGCTGCACAGCTAGAGAAGCTGAGGGCTCAGGTATGCCTTATTGGCGATATATTGTCTTTTATGCTGACATTGCCCCAGATTGCTGCCAAGAAAGCGGAATTGGTATGCCTATCGTTTCAATTCTTTTTTAATCTTACCTGATGCATTGTCTTCAACGTCAGGAATCGCTAGAAGAGAAACACGAAGAGCTCAAGAAGGAGACGAAGTAGTTTATCGTAAGTTTGCGGTTTTTTACCTCTGCTATGACTTCGTCTAACAAACTTCTAGTAATGCATATACTCTTCTATATACGAAATAGTTCGCTGCTGTACACAAACATGCAATCCGTGCGCAAGCATTCAATAACAACTCGTGCATACACTCGTTCTGAAAGGCTCTAGCAATCTCTCTGGCCAGCCGCGAATGTACAGATAGCCGACTTAAAACCTGCCGCTCAAATCCACGTGCCGAGTGTAACATGTTTATTGTCGCTGCACGTCACGAGAAGGTCCAGCTCAAGTTTCTCGACTACTATCAAAGGTCTGGCCCCTACACTTAGGATAGTCACCAGACATATTAACCTCTATGCGGATTCACCGTGAACTGGGCTCAACCTAGCTTTCATAACCTTACTCGAATCTTCTGGACTCGATCCTCCATTCGGACGACAGGCTTCCGTGATAAATGGCAAAATCAAACATCGACTATTCCGCACTCCTTCTGGAGCGACTATTTACACCAGCCTCAAGAATAAACCTCGTTGTCGATCCACATTCATTACCAATTATCATATCACAAGCGTCTCTCTTGAGACGCATATTTACGGACAAAGTCTCCTTCGTTGCTTGCAAGTTCAAACATACAGCTGAACGCCTTGACGTCCAAAATCGCAGGACTCCCAGCTGTTCTTGGACGACAATTTCTGTCAGTGTACCGCATGTCCACATCGTCAAGTCCAAGATTATCATCCTTGACACGCTTTTTACTAAAATGAATACCTCAGGTACCATACCTACGAAGCAACTACGAAGCAACTGGAACAGGGGGAGCCGTCTCTGTCTCAATATTTTTTGTGAGGGAGTTGTAAGGGGCGTCGATAGGCGTCAATTGGTGGCATTTCTAACATAAGATACCGCGACTAGCCTCCGAGGTTCACATGAGTTTCTCGCCATAGACGACGATCGAACGGTCGTTGCCCATGATTGATTAAATTCAGACAAGTTACAGCGTTTCGCTTGGGAGAGCACGACGTACTAAGGTGAGATTGTCCCTGAGTGTCTTTATGTTTTTCTGTGATATCTTTAGCTCATCACATTTACGGGGATGAACAAGGTTCTTTCATGATCGGCCACGGCGAGTCTTTTTCTGGTCCACATCTTCTAACCAAAATTTGGCGCTCATCAATTGAACTCGTCGCGTCGGACATGGAGCTCTATCACGTTTCCTAGCAGTACTGCACTCCATGCGCCCCGGTGTACCACTAGGCGACGCCCGGAGATATTTCTTTTCAACATAAACGCCGATCCAATTGGATAGCCGGTACCGGTATCCATCCAAGCAACAGCTGGCATTTCTAGACTATCAGTTCCGATAACAGCTAGGTGCACAAGAACATATAACGCCACCCACATGTTGGATCAAGCAGTTTTCCTTTTCCCTGTTGACATCCACCCAGGGTGCTCGAGTCCTTATCAGCGTGTCCGAGGATACAAAGAGGGGGCTGCGGCTGACTTCGCACCCCTTGACAGCTCCTTTCCGATTACCTCGTCGACAGCTAGTGAACGACTTAGAATTGTGACCTTGGATCCGGTTAATGGTATGTTTTCCTATGACAGACTGCACCAGCAACTCTCGGAGTTGATACTCTTCCGTTATTGACGTACTCTATATTGGGAAGATAACGCTTCTCGAATTCAGATTCAAAGCCCACGATTCTAAAGGACTCGGGTTCAAAATTTTACCAAGTGCTTCGAACAGCGCCCAGAGGAAACTATAAAGCTGCTATTTTGGGCTCGACTTCGCCTTCCACCGCGCCCACTGCAAACTTCAGTTCGTCTTCATAAACATCTCGGCTGCCGGCACTCATAACTCGGCCTGCTCCAAACGCCCCGCCCGGAGCAATTTCAACCCCGGATTCGCGTTCAAGCATTCACCATTGACACATTGCTTCTGCTGCGACTGTCATCTTACTCCACAATGGACCAACAAACGCTGGAGACGATGGTTAGACAAGGCACAGCTGTGAACTTGGTCGCTGGTACGCATTGATACTAAGAATAGACGCTCGTGTGACCTCTAATTGCAACCTGGTATCTTCGCAGCTGCTTGCCTCACTGCTTTGCTCTATGATCATGCGATCAGTTTTGACGAGGAGGTGAGTCCGTTATTCGCGTATCTGAGGTTGACTTCGAATTAATTATGGTTCGCGGTCGAACGCGTCTAGGTCTCGAAGATGTGGCCGTGAGTACCAACCTCTTGTCGCGATAGTCATGAATGACCTACAATTCCGGCCATCCAGGTCGCGGATGTCATGGCCCAAATTCTTGTTCTTCGTGAATCGGTATCCTGTAGAAGCGATGCTTTTGTAAGTCAATGTTCTATCCAAATTATTACCTGTATATCATTTGCTAACTCGACCTTTCTAGGTTCAATTGTATCTGTATGTCGACTAGTTACTCGTGGCTGCTTAATTCCCTCTCTGACATGACTACCCAACTTCAGCGGCATCAAAGCCATACCTCTCCACAGACGTAAGTCCACTCTACATTCCGAAATCAAGGACTGTGCGCTGATCAATCTCACCATCAACGCAGTTGTTCGTATCCACATGCTTATTTCATTTCTCGACAAGGGATCTGACATAGCCATATCTTTCGATCATTTCAATCCGTTCCATTTTCTGATGCGGTCTTGCGGCTTGTTTTATCTTGTCTTGTGCAGCTGTGTGTTTTACCTGCGGTGGCTCAGCGTGTAAGTTTACCTCTCGCTTTCGGGTTACACTTCCAATGTACTGACAATACCACTTGTGTTTATACAGAACGGCGACGGTTTCGACAAGTGTGGTGCAAGGTGTGCAACATGGTCCTCATGATGGTGGCTGCAGGCCATAATCACCTGCTTGTCCTCACTAGCTATTCTCGTGCTGCGGGTCTGGGCACTGCGTGCGTTTATCTCTATCAACAGAGTTGTTCCCTTGTGCTGATCGCGGTCGCAATCACTCTGTAGATAGGGTCAACAAGGTGTGTATCCATGACCCTCTGGTTTTGTATCACACACTCAACATATTTGCTACAACTTACAGTGGGGATTGTATCTCGCGGTGTTTTTCTACATTGGTGAGTCGCACTTCAGATCTGACACTCGGAGCACTTTTCTCACAATGCACAGGTGGTACTGTGGCTCTGGTCGGGCTTCTAATCCAAGATTATGTTGGCGAGGATGTTTTGCGTATGTCGTTTGCTAGACCAACCGTGAAACTATAATACCAATTAACGCTGACAAACCCCTTCAGTCATCAAAGGCCTCTCAAGTCTGCCAGGATGTTATGCGACGAGCATCCCCTCAATCGTCGCTGGCTTCTGGTAAGTGTTTCATCCGAAAACACATAGCGAGAGATGCTCAGACAGCCGTTTAGGATCTCGCCTTTGATTGTCGAAAGTGGGTATTGCTACTTCTGAATGCGTCTCGGGAAATATCAATGTATTCCAATTCAGCTGTTCTCTTCCTTTTGGTCATTGGGCGAGCCGTTATATGGTGGAAAGATGGAGCTGCGATACCTAGAATCTTCTATCTCCTTGTAAGTTTCTCAATGTATGATCATTTGATCTCTTTCTAATGTGAGAAATCTAGGCTCGCGATTCGACATTATATTTCGTGGTGTAAGTTCTTCGGGTCGTTCTACTTTCATTGTTGAACTGATCAAATACTCAGAGTTTTCGGTACGACATCATGATGACCTGACCAACATCTTGTATTTATCTGACTTCGTTCCGTTCCAGCTTTCCTATTAGCGAACTATCTCATGTTCGAGCTCGGCCCACCATTCCTGGCAACGTTGCTCGTGACGTGCGTTTCGCTTCGTCTTTACTGTCGTCCCGATTGAACTAACGTCCGTTTGAATCATATAGACCATCGACGACTGCTGGATGTATTCTAGCGTCACACATGCTTATGAACTTGCGAGCCATGGCTGCACCTTCCGAAGAAGACCTAATGAACGCTTCAGGTGACTCTACACGGATAACGCGCAGACGGACAGGTGGTGGCGGTGCCCCCCTGATCTCGCCTCGTTCGCCTGCACCTTTCTCTGCGATTAGGTTCGCAAACATAGACGAGTGGCCAACGAGAAAACCCGAATACCCCTGATACTAGCCTGGGCCGTCTCTTTCTCTATGTTCTGGTGCGTTATGTTATTCGTACTCAGTAATGATTCTCATTCAGTCGCGGATCCTCTGGTCTAGGCTTGCCTTGTTGTTCCGTTGCCATGCCTCGCCTTGATGCCCATGCTGGACATCTACAATGGAACCCCATTCTAGTTCTAATGCAATCGCAGATCACCACAACGAGCGTTCGTATGACGCCTCTTGGAGCATCCAGAATTTGACCCCGCCTTTGCACCTGCGCCACCATATCTGACGTCATGACCCCCCTGTCCTATATAACCCCTGATTGTTACTTCGTTATCCAAATCACCTACAACTCAAAGTACCATGTCTTCACTTACCAACGAAATCAGCTCCGGACCCGCCCACCACGTTCACCGTGACGACGAGCCTTTGCCTGGTGCTCGTGGCGCTGCTCCTGCTGTTGACTACTCTGTCGATACCATGGAGCACACCCGCCTCCCACCCTCTGAAGAGGGAGAAACTCAGAACTTCCATCCTCAAAGCCATGGTCAGCGCGACTTTACCACACAGGAAACCCGTGAACCCATAGTCCATAGTCATTCCGGTTCGGGCGGCGGTATTGGCCATCCTACGCATTCAGCGCACAATGCCGAATCTCACATTCCTGGAGAGCACGATCACGGAGCCACGCACCCAGCCAAGAAGGCGACCATGACTGACAAGCTCGTCGGTAAGACTGAGGCGGTATGTCTTTTTCTTGTCGATCGATCTTGAAACCGATGTCTGACCCTTGATTATCATTCTTTAGCTGGCCGGCAAAGTCACCCGCAACCCTGCCATGCAGGAGAAAGGCGCTGCGCGGATTCAAGGCGAGAAGATCTAACGAGGAAGCATATCAACTTGTAATCCCATAATCATCACGGTTTAATGTATGATAGTACTGTATGAATCAAACGTCGATAAACCAAAAGTTTGAAAGTGTGAGAAACCTTACGCTTGGAGCGGTCGAACAGGAACGTCGTGTGTGTGATTTAAAGAATTGGATATTTCGAGATTATGCAGGACTGCATGGCTTTGCATACTTAAATAAACTTGGGGACTGAGTACTGAGTACTGATGACCGTGACTATCTACCTTGTCTTTACATGGGATTTTATGCATGTGGTATAGTATAAATATAGGACATAATATTCAGGGTATTGAAAACATAAGATTAAAACACGGTTACCAGTGCGTATCGCGTCATAAATTAAAATTTACCATAGATGTAGATGTAGCCCATTGGTTAAGAGGGAGGCGCATGGGGACGGAAGCTCGTGCGTCCATATTTTTGATGCGCTCACCTGATTTGGTCATTAGGCGGTGTGCTCGGTCTTTGGAAGCGGACTCTATGGGAATTTGATAACGTCATAAATAGGCCGTATATTTTGATTCTGAAAATTATTCGGCTGGAACAACTACTCTATACGTGAAAGTACTCTAGTTCAGCTTGCGGCAGACTCTCCTGAATGTTGTATCACTGTATGCGTCCGAGTGGGCTCACAAAGGCCCGAGAAACCTGGCCTGGTGATCTGTTTCGTTGATTCTTCTCTAAAGAACCTCGCAGAATGAACATAATCCATATGATCGCTTGACCTGCTGCTCTGTTTGCTGATTAGTCTCGCGAAGAACCTTTCTGTATGATCATGATCCATATGATTGGTTGACCCACTTCGACCTACTTAATACACTCAAGTTCTTCACTGTGGGATTTGTTATGAGGCAAGGTTTAAAATTGGACAAATGAGCCACATTCCTTTCTATAACGCCGTAGACACACGCATGCGGGGTTGCCTTCCTCTACCAATTTGAACTGCTCTCTTGGATTCAATTGTACCAAGGCTCGTCGCTCAGGTCTCAATCCTGGACTGACTCGTGAGCTGGATAAGCGATTTAATAACTGCTGATTGTCGAGCTAGATTGTCGAGCTAGATTGTCGAGCCTTGATTCCAGAGGTCGTATATAGTCTCACCAGGACATTAGCCTTTATTTTGGCAGATTCATCCTTTGCTAGCAACTGGCGTATTATTTAACCAAGCCTCGTTATGTGCGCATGCAGATAGGTGCAGACGGTACAAAAATCGGAGTCCGATATCAAGTAGCTAGCCCAATGCTTGGCGGGCAACAGATGACCTCCTCTACCTTCCTCTGCGTTCATAGCTTATACCTTCGCACAGCTGTCACGTCTGACGGTGCTCAATCACCATCCGAGTTTTTTGCGACACCTTTTCTTGATGTTTCTATTGGGGCACTATTGGGGCATCTGTGGAAAAACGGTTTGGGTGCTTCTGACCGTTTCTTGCCGCAGTGCTAAGGTATTTGACACTACATAAACGTCAAAAGTGCAGCAGCAGGAGCAGCACCTCATCGTTCTCAGTCTCCAGAATGAAGTTTGCATCAGCAATATTCAGCACTCTCGCCGCTGTATCCAGCGTCGCCGCACATGGGATGTTCCAGCAGCTATGGGTCAACGGTGTCGACCAGGCCGGCACCTGTATTAACACACCCACATCCAACTCTCCCCTCATGAATGTGAATGCCACGTCTATTGCATGTAACCTTAATACCCCTGCCGAAGCCAAATGCGCTGTACCGGCTGGTGCAACCGTCGATGTCGAGATACACCAACAACCCAACGACAGGGATTGCACACACCTGGCGGTCGGCGGAAACCACGACGGTCCCATTCTTGTTTACCTGGCAAAGTGCGTCTTCATTTCCGTTCCTCTTCTCCCCCTCTGTTCATTTGTAGGGAAGCTAACGATAAGATCCTCAGAGTTGACGATGCCTTAACCGCAGATCCCAACACGGCAGACTGGTTCAAGGTAGGTGAGCTCGGACTCATCAGGCGGGACTACTGGGGCACCGATGCGGTGAACGCGAATTGCGGTCGTTATGCTTTCAAAATCCCTCCCTGTATTCCCAGCGGTGACTACCTCATCAGGGCTGAGAGTAAGCCCGTCTCATTTTATAGTAGGAGAACTTGCACAACTGACTCTTCACCTACTAGTTATTGCTCTTCATGTCGCCTACTCGCCAGGTGGGGCCCAATTCTACACATCCTGCTTCCCTATCACTGTCTCAGGTGGGGGCTCGACTCTTCCATCCCACACTGTCAAGTTCCCTGGCGCCTACTCGTCCACCGATCCGGGCATCCTCTACGACCTCTATGATGGCTACACCTCCTACCCTATCCCCGGACCTCCCGTCTGGGCGTGCTCTTTTGTCGGTGAACCCACCACAGTTTCCCCTCAGCCGACTGTGGTGCCAAGCCCCTCGTCTACGCTATCAAGCACCCCTCCGGCCTCTACAACTTCAGAAGCGGTGCTGTAAGCTCAGTGAGGCGTACCAGCCAGTGGTGAGTATTAAAAATTTGCGGCAGAACTAATTATGTACTTATGTCCCTTACTCCAGGACTCCCCACCTGCGCTTCAGGTACCTGGAGAAGCAAAACGACTACTAGTGCCAATATGTCACTTCTTAAATTTCAGTAAAATTGAACCAACAAACGACATTTAACGATTATTTATTTGAGCCTCACACATTTGTAAAATGGAATCTCACAATTATTCCAGTTTAAGTGGATCACATGGGCTCAACTTTTTCAGACCTTGATATCCTCGGGTACTTCAATAAATTTGAGGCTGACAAATTCCTGAACGAACAGAGATCTAAGACGAGGCTTTCGCAGCCTCCGAGCTGAACAAGGACATCTCTCCTGATTTCAATACTCTACCTCGTATTTTGCATCGATTTTTACATCTTTTGTATATTATAACTAGAAGACATATCGACCAGGGAAACTCTGTGCTCAAGGGTTTTTATATAATTTAATTTTGGTCCAAAGCAAAAGAATGAGTGGAGATCATGGAAAACTGTTCAGTCAAATAGAAATAAAGTATTGGGACTATCACCAGTGCGAACATGTTGGAACTTTATGATAGATAAAAAGTTGGTCTGTTCTTTGCGAGGGATGTGTATGATTAGAGAGGGTGCGCACGAGTAGGCGAAGGTCGTGCGCCATGTTAGGAGTTTTTGATGCGTTCGCCCGATTTGGTCATTGGGCGCTTGTGGGATCGGTTTAGGCATCCTCAGCCCCCTAAAACGGACTCCATGGAATTCCAATCGCACTGTAAATTGAATCCATACTTTAATTATAAAGACTTTCAACCAGAATGACTACTTTACCCAAGATCGTCTTCCAGTTAAGCTTGCAGGGGACTCTCCTGAGTCCTGTTCCATCTACTGGCAGGTTCCATCGGATTCAAGTTTGCTCTACGTGTTGTCAATGGGTTGGAAAGGACAAGAAGCCTAACCTGGTGTTCTTTTACGTCGATTGCTCTCCTGAAGAACCTGTCAGCATGACCACGATCCATATGATCGGTTGACCTACCTCGACGTGGCCAATACATTCAAGTTCTTCACTGTGGGATCTTGCTGGGACGCATGGTTTAAAATAGAAAATTGCTCGTGGTGCTGTATTATGTCGAGCTGGATCCTCAGAATTTCATCTGATAATGCCAGGGGTCCTAGATGGCTTCACATTAGCCCTTTTTTTTGTTTTCTAAATTTATGGCAAGATCGCTTCGCATGAAGTCCTGTACCCAAAGGGCGCATTCGTCAGAGGATGAGTCTCTAATCAAGTGGTCAGCTCAATTCTTGGCAGGCAACAGATGACCTCCTCTGACTTCCTCTGCATTTATAGCTTATGCCTCCGCACAGCTGTCGGGGCTGACGGTGCTCAAACACCACCCGAGTTTGTTGCGGTACTTTTTCTTGAAGTTTCTATTGGGGCATCTGTGGAAAAATGGGCTGGGTGCTTCTGACCGTTTCTTGCCGTAGTGCTAGGGTGATTAAAACTGCATGCACGTCAAAAGTGCAGCAGAAGCAGCAGAAATTCACCGTTCTCACTCTCCAGGATGAAGTTTACACAAGCAATATTCAGCAGTCTCGCCGCTGTATCCAGCGTCGCGGCCCATGGGAGCTTCCAGCAGCTATGGGTCAACGGTGTCGACCAAACCGACACCTGTGCTAACAAAGTCTCAGGTAACTCTCCCCTTTGGAACGTGGCCACCAGCTCTATTGCCTGCAACCTCTACTCCACCGCCTCAGCCAAATGTACTGTACCAGCCG
>Ga0247741_1002072_pt1 | contig 11172 bp, 5 predicted proteins | sample UWRJL213509R2_FD_180945 | JGI IMG/M metagenome (GOLD analysis project Ga0247741, IMG submission 180945) | Plant litter microbial communities from Arlington Agricultural Research Station in Wisconsin, United States - UWRJ-L213-509R-2 | ecosystem: Environmental > Terrestrial > Plant litter >...
AGGTCGCCTCGAGCCCGAGGATCACGCCGATGCCGCGCGTGGCCACCTGCGCGCGCAGCGAGAGGCCCGCGGTGTTAGCGCGCTCGATGCGGCCGAGGATCTTCTTCCACTGCTCGGTGGCGCCGACGCGCTGGAGCAGCGAGATCGAGAGCGGACGATTCGCCACGCGCGCCATGTTCTCGAGGAGATCGAACTCGGGATCGAAGCGATCGGGCGACACGAACATGTCGAAGTCGCTCACCGCCTGCAGCACGCCGCGATCGATCCCGGCGAGCGCACGCGCGATGCCGTCGAGCTCGCGCGCACTCGCGTCGGCGGCGGGCGTGGGCCGGCCATCGGCGTTGCGATGGTTATCGCTGCGCCCGGTGGAGAAGCCGACGGCCCCCGCTTCGATCGCCTGCCGCACGAGCGCGCCCATCGCCGCGATCTCCGCCTCGGTGGCCGTCTCGCCGGCGAGCGCGCGCTCGCCCATCACGAACACGCGCACCGCATCGTGCGGCACGTGACACGCGAGATCGATCGCGTGCGGCCACCGATCGAGCGCCGCCATGTACTCGCCGAAGCTCTCCCACTCCCAGCGCAGACCTTCGGCGAGCGCGGTGCCGGGGATATCCTCGACGCCTTCCATCAGCGCGATCAGCCGCTCGCGGTCCTCGGCCTTGCACGGCGCGAAGCCCACGCCGCAGCTGCCCATCGCCACGGTGGTGGCGCCGTGAATGCTCGACGGCATCAGCTCGGCGTCCCACGTGGCCTGGCCGTCGTAGTGCGAGTGGATATCGACGAAGCCCGGTGTCACGATCGCGCCATCGGCGTCGATGGTCCGCTTCGCCGCTCCGAGATTCTCGCCGACCTCGACGATGACCCCATCGGCTACCGCCACGTCGGCGCGGCGCGCCGGACCTCCCGTGCCATCGACAACAGTGCCACCGCGAACGATCAGGTCATGCACGCCGCGAGCATACGCTACGAATTCCGGCGAACGACGGCGAGAATGTCGTCACCGAAGCGGGCGATCTTCGCCGGGCCCAGCCCGGGAATGCGCAGCAGCGCTTCCTTCGTGGCGGGGCGATCGCGGTCGATCGCCCGGATCACGCCGGTCTGGAACACCATGTACGCCTTCCACTTGAGCTGCCGCGCCATCCGCTTGCGGTAGCTCTCGAGCTCGGTGGTCAACCCCGACGTGCGCACGTAGCGATGCTTCGGCGCGCGCGCGGGGCGCTGCGGATCGCCCTGGCGCGCCGGGCGCGGCCCGGGCAGCGACACGGTGGGGTACTTCTTGCCGCGCCGCGCGAGCTTGCGATCCGCGATCATCTTGTCGATGCCCGCGACCAGCGCTTCCTCCGCGAGCTCGGGCAACGCGCCGTGCTGCGGGAGGTGCAGCAGCCCGTGCGCCGTCATCGCCTTGCACGTGCTGCCGCGCAGCATCTTCGCGAGGTTTGTCCTGCCGATCGGGCGGCGCAGCGAGCCCACCGCGGCCAGCACGAGGCGCTGCTGCTCGTCGGTGAGCGACGCGTACGTGACCTCGCGCGCATCCTGGACGGTGACCCGCTGCTCGCGCACGGCGTGCGGGTCGATGCAGACATCGCAGGTGCCGCACCTCGCGTGATCGTGCGTGCCGGTGAAGTGCGCGCACAGGAGGAGTTGCCGGCACTGGTTCGCGTTCGCGTACCGCTCGAGCGCGGTGAGCGCATCGTCGCGGCGATGCGAGCCGCCCGCGTGCTCGGTGAGCCGGCGCTGCGTCATCAGATCGCTCTGGCCGAACAGCAGCACGCAGCGACCGGGAGCACCGTCGCGGCTCGCGCGTCCCGCTTCCTGGTAGTACGCCTCGACGGAGCCCGGTGCCTGGAAGTGCACGATCACGCGCACGTCGGGATAGTCCACGCCCATACCGAACGCGCTCGTGGCGACGAGCACGCGCGTCTTGCTCGACGAGAACCCGCGCTGCGCGCGATCACGTGCGAGCGCCGTGCGGCCCGCGTGGTAGTGCCCGGCGGCGAAGCCCGCCTCCTTGAGGCGCTCGGCCACCGCTTCGGTCTTCTTGCGCGTGGCGCAGTAGATGATCGCGCGACCGCCATGCACCGCGCGCACGCCGGCGCGATCGAGGGCGGCGATCGTGGCCGCGTAGCGCGTCTCGTCGCCCTTGTGCTGCTGCACCTCGAACGCGAGGTTCGGCCGGCGAAAGTCCCCGGTCACGACGGCCGGGTCGCGAAGCTGCAGCGAGTGCACGATCTCCGCCATCACGCGCGGCGTGGCCGTGGCCGTGAGCGCGATCGTGGGCACGCGCACCGCGTCGCGCAGCTCGCGCAGCCGCATGTACTCGGGACGGAAGTCGTGGCCCCACTCGCTCACGCAGTGCGCTTCGTCGATCGCGAGCAGCGCGATCCGCGCGCGCGCGATGAGTCGCAAGAAGCTGTCTTGCACGGCGCGCTCGGGAGAGATGTAGAGCACCGCCAGCTCGCCGCGCAGCAGGCTCGCGATCACATCGCGCCGCTCGTCATCTTCCTGATGGCTGTGCAGCGCCGCCGCCGCCACGCCGCGCGCCGCAAGGCTCGCGACCTGATCGATCATCAGCGCGATCAGCGGCGACACCACGATCGTGGTCCCCGCGCCCTGCCGCGCCAGCACCACCGCGGGCACCTGGTAGCACGACGACTTGCCGGCCCCGGTGGGCAAGAGCACCACCGCATCGCGCCCCGCGAGCACCGCCTCCACCGCCTGCTCTTGGCCACCGCGGAACCCCGCGTGGCCAAACACGCCGCTCAGAACGGCGAGCGGACCGGTGGCAGCATCCATCTCCGACCCGTATCACGCCCCTCTGATGTCAGAAGTCGAACTTCTGGAGCGAGTGGTCGTTGTAGCCGTCGGGGTGCTTCACCAGGTAGTCCTGGTGGTATTCCTCGGCGCGGACCCAGGTCGTGGCGGGCTCGATCTTGGTGACGATGGGCGCGCCCCACTTGCCGCTCTTCTCGACGCGGGCCTTGGCCGAGACGGCGGCCTTCGCCTGCGCGGGCGACATCGTGAAGATCTCGGAGCGGTACTGCGTGCCCACGTCGTTGTGCTGGCGATTCAGCGTGGTCGGGTCGTGGCCGCGGAAGTAGTAGTGGACGAGGAGATCCTCGTAGCTGATCACGCTCGGGTCGAAGGTGATCTTCACCGACTCGGCATGGCCGGTGGTGCCCTCCGAGACGTCGTCGTACGAGGCGGTGGCGGACTTGCCGCCCGCGTAGCCGACGTCGATGCCGACGATGCCCGGCGCCTCGAGCATCACCTTCTCCATGCCCCAGAAGCAGCCGCCCGCGAGGATGGCGACCTCGCGCGGGCCGTTCGGCTTCGCCGGGGTCGGCGAGGCGTTCGAGGCCGCGGTGCAGCCGAGGAGGAGGGCGGCGGTGACCAGCGTGTGTCGCATCATGCGAGGTCTACGCGCCCCGGCGGCGGTGGTTACCGGCGTAGATCCTCGCGAAACCTCGTGCGTTGGCAGGTGGATGCAGGCCCTCCAGCCCCGGCATGGTGCGCTCGTCGTGACCGCGCTCCTGACCACCGCCCTCGTCGGCTGGACCGTCCAGCACCGGCCGGCGAAGAAGACGGCCACCGTGGTCACCGTCGAGCTGAGGCGTGATTCCCGGCACGCGAGGGCGGGGTGGGACTCGCCGCCGCCGTGTGCGTGCCGACCGCCGGCCGAGAGGGAACCTCCGCCTCCCGAGCCGAAGCCGTGCAAGTGCAAGCGGCTCGAGCCACAGCGTCCGACTAGGGCCATGCCCGGGGCAGCGTCCAAGCGTCACCGCTGATCGCGAGCACGCCGCTCGCCACGCAGTCGTCGAGCAAGCGGCGTACGTCGGCCACGGAGCACGCATCGTGATTGATGTAGTCGATCCAGCCGGCGATCGAAGCGAGATCGTCGAGCGTGCCGGCGGTCACCGTCCCGTTCGCGGTCAAGGCCGCGAGCGCGAGCTCGGCCAGGGTCGGTGACGACGCCGGGTCCTTGCGCGCCCGGTCGATCGCGGCGCGCGTCACGCCGAAGCGCGCGCGGGCCACGGCGATCGTGACGCCCGGGATCCGCGAGAGCTTCGCGGCACGCTGCGCGGCGTCGCTCACTCGTCGGGCGTGATGACGTCGGTGATCGCGACGATCAGCTCGTCGGCTTTATCGGGATCGATCTCGAGCGCATCGGCGAGCTCGTCGATGAAGTCGCCCTCCTCGGGCGCGAGATCGAGATCGGAGATCGCGAGGATGTAGGCGAGCGCGTAGGCGAGCGATGCGCTCGGCTTGCCGGCGAGCTGCGCCGCGTGGCTCTTCACCAGATCGCGACGCTGTTCGGCATCGTCGAGGGGCTGGAACGTCGGCGGCGTGGTCGCGGCGCCCGCGTGCGCGTACACCTGCGCCGCGATCGACTCGAACAGGTTCGCCTCGTCCGCATCCTCGACGCCATCGGCCGCGACCGCGAGCTGGCAGATCGCCACCACCAGCTCGGCCTCCGCCGGCGTGGGAGCGCCCTCCTTGCCGTCGTAATAGACGATGGAGGCGATCTGCTTGTACTGCTCGGCGTCGATGTTCACGTCGCGAACGTACCACTACTCGACGATGACCTTGTCGGAGGCGCCGCGCCCGAACGTCTCGGGCATGTACATCTCCTCGGCCTTCGGCGGCGGCACCACGAACGTTCCGGGCGTCGTCGCGCGCGTCACGTAGTCGTACTTGTGGACGCCCTCGTAGAGCTCCTGCGTGAACGCCTCGGCCCGCTCGTCGCGCAAGTTCTGGTGCTCGTACCAGGGGCCGTACCACCAGTAGTAGCGATCGCGCCCGCCGCGCGCGTCGTCGCCATCGTCAGTGCCGGGGGGCAGCGGCGCCTGACCGGCGAGCTCGGGGTTCAAGATCTCGAGGCCCGCGGGCAGCGGATCGACGAGCGCCACGTGGTAGCGCCGGTTCTCGTTCACCATCGAGAGCCGCACGCGCACGCGCGCACCCGCCTTGATGCGCCAGATGCCATCGGCACCGCGCGTGACGTCCTTCGGATCGTCGACACCCTCGTACTTGCGCTCGACGACGAAGCCGTAGTCGGCCGCGCCGATGCTGAGCGATGCCGGCGCGTAGCTCATGCCGATCCGGTAGTAGAGGCGACCCACGCCGTCCTTCTGGATCGTGAGCGCCTGCTTGTCGTGTTTCGCGACCTCCGTCATCGGCACGTTGACCTGGAAGTACTTCGTCGATCGGCCGCGGAACGGCAGGTCGCCGGCGTAGTCATTGCCGAGCCACACGCGCGCGACGAAGTTCGGCGTGACCTTCTCGTAGGTCTGGAAGTAGAGGTCGAGCGCGAGGAGCGCGAACGAGTTCTCCTGCGTGTTGAGCCAGCGCCCTCCCTTGCGGCCCGCGAGCATGCCGGTGACGATCTTCGGGATCAGATCGCTGCCGGGCTGCTCGAGGATGAACGCCTCGAGCATCACCGCATCCACGCGGTGGTCGCTCGCGAGCAGGAGATACGCACCGTCGCCGTAGCTCGTGGTGAAGTTCGCGGCGCCGGCGGTCTCGGAGACCTTGTTCATCGCGTAGCGCACGATGGCGGCGCGCTCGGCGGCGGCCGCGGGATTCCCGGCGAACGTGGAGAGCAGCCAGCCGAGCGTCTCCATCTGCATCTTCTCGATGCCGCCGGCCTCGGCGATCAGCTTCTGGCCCTTCGCGATATCGAGATCCCCGAGCTGCTTGCGCACGTACAGCGCGTACGCCGAGACCGCGTGCTTCATCTCGAGCGTGTAGTACTGGTTGTAGTGACCTTCGATGGTTTGCAGGAAGCCGAGCGCCCGCTGGAGGAGCTGCGGCGGCACCGCGTAGCCCTTCGCCTTCGCGTGCGCGAGCGCGCTGGCCACGTGCACGGTCAGGTACGGCTGCGACTCGTAGTTGCGTTCCCAGTAGGAGAAGCCACCGTCGTCGTTCTGCATCTGCCGCAGGTGTTCGACGTCGGCGGCCATGCTCGCCTCGAGCGCGCCGCGCGAGGGCATGTCCTTGACCTTGAAGGACTCGAGCACGTCGCGCAGCGCGGCGATCGAGAGGATGCGGCTCGAGCGCTGCTCCGCGCAGTCGAACGGGTAGTGGACGATGTAGAGCATCGCATCCGTCAACGCCTGGAGGTTCGTCGAGGCCGTGGTGATCTCGAGGCCGCCGAACTGCGGGACCACCTTGCCGGGCAACGCGATCGGCTGCGCCATCGCGCCGTCGTCGATCACGCCGTAGGTCGCGAACGCCTCGGTGGTCGCGGGCGTCCACACGGGAATGGCGATCTCCGCGGCGTCGCTGCTGGTGCCGGCCGAGCCCACGATCTGCAGGCGCGCCGTGCCGGCCATCTCCGCCGCAGCGGGGAACTGGACCTCGACGCGGTCGTTCGCGGGCACCGTGACCGAACGACCGCTGCCGTCGGTGAGCGACAGGTTGGTCGCCGCGATCGCGAGCTTGACCGTCATCGGCGCGTCGGTCTGGTTCTGCACCACGATCGGGAGCTGGAACGTATCGCCGAAGTTCAGGAAGCGCGGCGCGCTCGGCCGGACCATCAACGGCAGGCGCGCGGTGATCGCGCTCTCGCCCTTGCCGTACTGCTTCGCACCGGCGACCGCGACCACGATCACGCGGTAACGCGTGAGGTTATCGGGCATCGCGATCTCGACGCTCGCCTTGCCGTTCGCATCCGTCTTCACGCTCGGCGCGAACGCCGCGAGCGCGTTGAAGTTCGAGCGCACGGCGATCGGCGTGTTCGGCTCCGGCTCGGGATCCTTCACGCCGGGAACCTTCTTGACGCTGCCGAGGATCCCCGCGTTGCGCGCCTGCTCGATCGCAGCTTTGCGCGCCTCTTGCGGAGACTCTTTGTTCTTCTGCATCTTGTACTGGCCCTCCGCGCGATCGGCGTCCTTCTTGCCCATCTTCCCTTCCTCGAGCGCCATGGCCGTGCCGGTGCCACCCGACTCGCCGTCGTCGAAGCCGTCGGATGGTTTCTCCTCGGGCGGGGGCGGATCGTCGCTCGCGGTGGTGGTCGACGGCAGCTTCGCGAGCTTCACGTTCGCGCGCGAGAACTTGTCGCTGCCGCCGTCATCGCGGTCCGGATAGAACGTATCGATCGGGTTCACGAACGTGACGTTCGCGAGCGCGAGCACGGATTCGTCGACGACGATCACCGCCGCCTCCGCATCCGCGACCGGCTTGCCCTGCGCGTCCTTGATCTCGAACGCCACCGACGTCTTCTCCGCCGGTGCGACCTTCGCCGCCGCCGGTGCGACCACCACGTTCAGCGTGCGGTGCCGCGGCGGGATCGAGAGGTTGATCTCGCCCACGGCGAACGCCGGGCGCTTCGGCTGGCTCGGATCCGGCGCGCCCTTGTCGTTCGGGCGCGTGGCCATGCCGACGAGATCCACGTGCACGTACTGGTTCGGCGTCATCTCGTCGGTGATCGGTACCGTGATCACCTTCGTCGGACCGTCGAGCGTGATGCGCTCGGTCTTGACGATGCCACTGCGCCGCCACGTGACGATTCCCTCGGCGGGATAGAACGGCGTCTGGATCAGGATCTCGGCGGTGTTGCCCGGCGAGTACTCCTTCTTGTCGGGGATGAGCTGCGCGACCTCTTGCTTGACCTCGCGCGCCGGCGGCCCCTCGTCGCCACCCGACACGGTGTACTCGAGCTTGCTCTGGTTCTGGCGGCCCTTGTCGTCGGTGATCGTCGCGGTGACCGAGTACTGCCCGCCCTTCGCGGTGGAGAACTTGCAGTGCCCCACGTCGCTCGCCATGGTCACGCTGCACGCCTGCGGCTCGACTTCCTTCTGCTTGTAGTTGCCCTTCACGTACTCCCAGTCGAGGCGTGATGCGGTGACCGCGATCTTCGCGCCGGGCACGATCTTGCCGTCGAGATCCACGCCCACCACGTCGAGCTCGAACGGCTTGTCCTTCTCGACGAACGGCCGTGCGGCCTTGAGCCCCACGTACAACGAAGAGGGGTGCACCACGAGCGACGTGCTCGCCGACCAGGTCTGCCGGTTGACGTCGGTGACCGACGCCGTCATCGAGACCGACATCGGCACCGACGGATTCGCGGTGAGGAAATCGAGGTGCATCGTGTGCTCGCCGACCGCATCGGTCTTGCCTTCGAATCCCCAGTTCGCGCGACCGCGATTGCCGCGGCGGTTCCCGATGTACGAGTCATCGTCGTCGTAGCCGCCGAAGCCTTCGTCGCTGTAGCGACCGCGCCACCACGGGATCCAGGTGCCGAACGAGTAGTCGTCGCGGTTCGGCGGCGTGTAGGTCGTGGTGCTGGCATTGACCGCCCACGTGACCTGCGCGCCGGGCAGTGCGGCGCCCGTGAAGTACTTCGCGGCGACGGTGACATCGCCACCACCGCCGACGAGGAACGGCCCGTCGCTCGCGCGCGCGGAGACTTCGAACTCCGGTCGGCGGAACTCCTCGACGCGGATGTAGTGCACGAAGCTCTCGGATTGCGGCTGCGGTCCGGTGACCTTGAATTCGACGCGTGCCCGCCCGAGGTTCGGCGTCTTCGGGAGCGTGAACTTCGCGTCGAAGCCGCCGAGCGCGGTGATGGGCGAGGCGCCCTTCGCGATCTCGTTGCCCTGCGAGTCCACGACCCGGAACGTCACGCCGGTGACGCTGTCGCCGAGCGGGCCCACGTCGCCGCCCTTGCGGCGATCGATCCAGCGCAGCCAGCCCTTCACCGAGACCTCCTCGCCGGGGCGATAGAGGGTACGGTCGTCGAGCACGTGCTGCTGGAGATCGCGGTCGCGCTCGCGGCGCGTCCACGATCCGGCACTGGAGTAGTACCCGCCGGATTCGGGGAGGAACGCCGTGTCGGCGCCGCGGCGGGCGAGCAGGTAGCGCGGCGCGCTGCTGTCGCTGCCGAGGGCGATCGTCGCGAGGCCATTCGCGTCGGACTTCGCCTTGGCACCACTCGGCTGGATCTCCACGTCGACGCCGGGGGCCGGCTTGCCGCTATCGAGCTCGCTCGCGTACGCGATCAGATCCAGGTTGTCGCTGTGCGCGTCGATGCCGATGTGCGTGGCCTGCACCCAGCTGATCAGCTCGGGCGGAGAATCGCTCGTGGTCCACGGCGACGGACGGATCACGGCGATCACGTGGCCGAACCCGTTCGCATCGAGCGCGGGCGAGAGATCGACGTGCGTCTCGGTCAAGAGGTCCTGGCCCGTGACGACCTTCACGGTGTCGTCAAAGACCTTCTTGCCGGGGATCACCGGCGGCTTGTCACGACGATAGCGCTCCTGCGTGTACTTCACGTACGCGCCGTAGTCGTCGGGCGTGACCTTGTAGAGCGTGACCTTGAGGCCCTCGTAGCTCGTCGAGAAGAAGTCGAGCGTGCGGCCCTTCGCCATCGGATCGAGCACCACCATGTCGGAGGGACCAAAGAAGGCGGGCTCCGGATCGCCGACCATGAACGTGCGCTTCTCGTCATCGCCGAGCTTCTGCCCGAACTCGTCGGCGATCTTTCCGGAGACGGTGACCGTGTAGCTCGTGCGCGGCGCCTTCGCTCCGGCGATCGAGAACGCGCTTCCCTGCTGGTAGACCTTGATGTTCGCGATCGGCGGCGAGACCTTGATCTGCGACGGGTCGAACTTCTCGTTATCGAGCGGGTTGTTCAGCTCGAACCGAATCGGCGTGTTGGGTCGACATCCCCGGCCGCCACCCCAGCCGCACTCGGCCTCGGTGATCCTCAGCGGCGGATAGGTGCGGAACGAGAACGTCTGCGCCTTCTTCGTGGTGTTCGGCCCCTCGGCCGACGGCGTTCCCTCCGGAATCTCGACGACGATCTCGGCATCGGGCGGCAGCTTCTCCTTCGTGCGCAGCGCGAGCCAGCGACCATCTTGCTTGTCGGCCTTCGCGCCGGCGACGAGCGTCTTGATGTCGTGCGCCTTTTCGATCTCGATCTCCGTGAGGAGGCGCGTGGCGCGCGGCGTGCCGTTCGCCTTCACGCGCAGCTTCGCGAGCACGGCCTTCGGATCGATCTTCTGATCGAACAGGATGAAGATCGGCACGTCGAGCTGCTGCGGTCCGCCGTTCGGCGTGCTCGCCGTCATGCCCGGCGGCGGCGTCTCGAACGTGAACGTCTTCGCGGCGGCGAGCGCTTCGCCGGTGGCGCTCTTCGTCCCCGCCGGTACCGTGACGGTGTACGTGGTCGCCTGCGGGAACCGGATCTCCGGATCGAACAGGATCGTGCGCGTGCCGATCCATCGCCACCGACCACTCGGCGTGGGCGAGAGGGTCACGGGTTGCACCTTCGCTGCATCCTCCTGCGACGTCACCGCCACCATCGGCTGCGAGAACGTGATGCTGAGCTCGGGCGCGAGCGGCACCTCGCCCTCGGGCATGTAGCGCAGCACGCCGAGGCCCTTGCCGGCCGCGGTCGCGGCGGGGGGCGGGCGATCCACGGGCGGAGCGGGAAACGTCGTCGAGATCACCTGGCCGGTGCGCGGCGGGGGCTGCGAGCTCGGACGGATCGCGAACGCCTGCAGATCCGCGGGCTCGGCGGCGAGCGGCTTCGTGCGCGAGAGCAGCTGCGTGACGGCCGGCTGATCGAGCTTCTCGGCCTTCGCGAGCTGCGCGCGGTCGTACGCGGGCTTGCCGGTCTTGCCGTTCGAGAGCCGCAGGTCGAGGCCCTGCGGCACGTCCTTCGCGATCACCTTCGGCGGTGGCGGAACCTCTTCCCCGTCATCCTTCTTGCCCCCGCAGCCGATCAGTAGAGCGAGAACCGCGGCTCCCAGTACACGTGTCATCACGCAGCCTCCTTGCGACCGGCGAGCAGTGTCCCACATCCGTGCCCGTGGCAGACTCGGGCCGATGCGGACGATCGTCTGTGGGGTGTTGCTCGTGGTCGGATGTTCATCCGACACCGGCGGAGACGTGAAGGGTCCGTTTTCCGGCGACGTTCATCGCTACAAGGTCGACAAGCTCACGCTGCCATCGACCACCGCGCTCCAGAACGAATTCGCTGGCGATCTCGATGGCGACGAGTCAGTAGATAACCAGCTCGGCTTGATCGTCGCCGCGATCACGCAGACCAACGACACCAACAAGCACGTGCCCGACATCATCGCGTCGGGCGCGCTCGCGTCCGTGCTCGAACTGCAGGCCGATGATCTTCTGAACGACGGCGCCGTCGGCGCCACGTACATCGGC
>Ga0247741_1002073_pt1 | contig 11171 bp, 10 predicted proteins | sample UWRJL213509R2_FD_180945 | JGI IMG/M metagenome (GOLD analysis project Ga0247741, IMG submission 180945) | Plant litter microbial communities from Arlington Agricultural Research Station in Wisconsin, United States - UWRJ-L213-509R-2 | ecosystem: Environmental > Terrestrial > Plant litter >...
ATTCTTGTTGCGCGACGCTGTTGCGAATACGCTCTGCCATTAAGGGCGCTTCATCGCGACAGGTATAACGGCTCACAATTAAAAATTCTTCGCCGCCCCAGCGAACAACACAGTCAGACTCGCGACAAATTCTGGTAAGTAATTGCGAAATTTGAATTAATAATTGATCGCCAGCTGAGTGGCCGTGAATATCATTTACGGGTTTAAAAAAATCTATATCCAATAATACGAAGGTTAAATCGAGAGAAGATTTGCGTTCGGGTTTTCCATCGTTTATGGCTGTGTAGGCGCGCTGGACTTTTATAATGTCCATGGGAATAAGTTTTTGTAAATAGCGCCGATTGCTCAAGCCGGTGAGTGGGTCGGAAAGACTGATCGCTTCTAATTGTGCGTAAGCATCTTCCAATTGCTGGTGCTTCTCTTCCAGCTCCGCTGTTCGTTCGCGAACTTTTTTACCGAGAAAAATAACTTGCTTACGCTGCACATAAACAAACCATCTTAGCAAGCCCACCAAGAGCAAAATATAAATTATATAGGCCCACCAGGTTCGCCATGGCGGTGGCAAAATCTTTAAGGTGATGCTTCGTCCAGCATCATTCCACAAGCCTTGGTTATTCGCAGCTTTTACACGAAATGTATATGTGCCGGGGTTGAGGTTGGTATAAGTGGCGTTACGGCGGTCGCTATTAACGTAATTCCATTTCTTCTCAAAACCTTCAAGAATATAGGCAAATTTATTTTCGCTGGAATTACGGTAACTCATAGCGGCAAATGAAAACGAAAATACTGATTGATCGTAATCAAGTGTAATGCTATCGGTTTGGGATATATGTTTGCTTAACGGTGAATCTGGTGCATCTGTAATGACGGACTTATTAAAAATCTGAAAATCTACAATGGCAACACGTGGCAGATAGGTGTTTGTTTTTAGCGTGGCTGGATCAAAAATACTAAACCCATTGGTGCCACCAACGACCATTTCTCCCGCTTTAGTTTGTATCGATGTACCAATATTAAAATGATCGCCCTGCAAACCATTTTTTTCATTGTAATAAAAAAATTGAGAAGTATTGGGGTTAAACCGAATAAGGCCTGCGGTGGTGCCCAACCATAAATTACCCAGAGCGTCTGGTTTAATCGACATAATAATATCGCTGTGCAAACCATCTTTTTCAGTGATATGCGTGAATTTATTGGTGGCAGGGTCAAACATATTCAGTCCACCGCCGCGCGTTGCAATCCACAATCGTTGTTGTGCATCCTCCGCCATATTCAGTACCGAATTGGTGCTAATAGTGTCAGTGTTGTCGGGATCATTTTTATAAAAAAAGAAATTATCTTTTTCAGGATTATATTTGGCGAGACCATCGCTCGCGGTCCATATTTGACCGAGATGATCTTCAAACGTTGACCAATAGACAGTAGCGGGCGTGCCGTTCTGTTGGTCTCGGTAACGAATAAATTTTTCTGTGGTGCGATCAAGTCGATTTAATCCGCCACCAATAGTTGATATCCAAAGGTTATTTTTGCTGTCTCTAAAAACCGACCAAATTTTGTCGCCACCAATGCTGTCAGCTTGCTGCGGGTTAAAACGATAGGTTTTTAAAACCTTACCAGTTTTCGGATCGAAATGATTTAAACCGCCTTCCCATGTACCGAGCCATAAGGTCCCATCAAAATCTTCTTCGATTGTTATTACTGCCGGCGCGCTGATGGCTTCGGGATTGCTTGGGTCAGGTGGATAACTGGTAAATTGTTTAATCTGGCGATTGAAATAAGTAAGGCCGCCACCGTCGGTGCCCAGCCACAAATTTCCTTTACTGTCCTCTTTAATGGCGAGTACAGAATCACGCGGAATTGTGTTGGAATCTTTTGCATCGTGGTGATAAGTTTTGAAGGCTAAATTTGAAGTGTCTAAATAATTTAATCCAGTTGGAAAATTTCCCACCCAAAGATCATGATTAGCATCAATAAATAAACTGCGCACTGTGCTGCTGGCAAGGCTGCCTTTTTGCGCGGGGTTGTGAACATAGTGTGCAAATTCAAATGTTTTTCGATTAAGTAAATCCAGCCCAAATTCGGTCGCCAGCCAAAGATTTCCTTGTGCATCTTCAGCAATATCTTTCACTGTGGGGTGGCTTATTCCATTGGGATTATTTTGTTTGTAGGCGAAGTGTTTGTTTTCACCGGTAGCTATATCCACACGAGTGAGACCATTGCCCTCAGTACCAACCCAGATAAAATCATCGCGATCTTGAAAAATACTAACGATAACCGGATTTTTCGCAGGGTATGTTGAAAAAATTTCTATTTTTTGCGTTGCTAAATCCATTCGATAAAGTTGGCCAGCTTCAGTACCAAGCCATAATTTCCCTGAGCGATCCATAAATATGCGACTGATTTCATTGGATTGCAGTGCGCCTTTATCTGAAGTATTTTTGGTGTAACAGGTGAACGATTGGCGCTCTGCGTCCAAGCGTGCCAGGCCGCTATAAGTTGCTATCCAGAGATTTCCCTGTGCATCCTCCTTCATATTTCGAGTGATGTCACCGCAAATACTATTGGGATCATTTTTGTCGTGTTTGAAATGCGCAAAACTTCTTTTGTTGCGATCAAATCGATTCAGTCCAACGTCGGTAGTAATCCAAAGAATGCCTTGGTGATCTTCAAAAATATCCCAGACACTATTACTGCTCAGGCTTAACTGATCATTAGGTTGATTGCGAAAGGTTGTGAAGTTGTAGCCGTCATATTGCGTGAGGCCATCGGGGCCGCCAAACCACATATAGCCTTGGCTATCCTGAAAAATTACTTCCACAGATCCCACCGAAAAACCTTGCTCAGTGGAGAAGCGTTCAAAGTGCAAATTGGTTGGCGCGAAGTCTGGTTCAGCTTGCGCACTGAATGTAACAACCGCGACAAACAGTTGTAGGACCAGCATGAATAGCATTTGCGGAAATCGCATCGCGGGCTCACTTAGATATCAATTAAACCGTCGCTATTATTGTTGAAGTGATTTGCCGGAACCGAGAATTTAAGTATCGGCGTGTTCTCACTTTTCGGACGTTAGTATCTAGTTTAGATCATGCTGCCGGGATTGCAGGTTCATCCCAAGTTTGCATCTAGATGTTGTCGAATAAGGGAATAAAAATTTGAATAGGCGAGAGATAGGAAATCAAATGAAATGAAATTTCAAAAACTGAATAAATGATGCGTAATGGATTTGAAGATAGACGTTAAATATTAGCGGAGAGTCTTTCAAAATAATGGGGTGGCTGACGGGGATCGAACCCGCGACCACAGGAATCACAATCCTGGGCTCTACCGACTGAGCTACAGCCACCGTAGCGTTTAAAACTTTTGGGAATTGGGTTGAGGAGGAACCCTGAATGGTGCGCCCGGCAGGGCTCGAACCTGCGACCACCCGCTTAGAAGGCGGGTGCTCTATCCAGCTGAGCTACGGGCGCGTACTGGATTTTACGTTTTTGGTTCTAAAATATGGTCGGAGTGGAGGGATTCGAACCCCCGACATCTTGCTCCCAAAGCAAGCGCGCTACCGGACTGCGCTACACTCCGAATACTTAATATGCTGTGCATTTCAAGTGGTGCGCATGATATCCATGCCCCCTATGTTCGTCAACGAAAAAATAAAAAATATCTAATTTATTCTTAGGTTTAGATGTTTTCTAAACAACTTGGCCGCTTACTGAGCACTCACAATAGTTTTACTTGTTTCGCAGCCGGTCTCTGTCAGAATAACGGGTTTCCGCCAATAAATTTACGCACTAATAAGCCCGTAAAGAGGAAGTTTTATGCACGATAAACCTGTCAGTGAGGCAATGAAGCTGGGAATGCGGCGTCTAGCGTCTGGCGTCTGCGTCATAGCAGCGCGTATTGGACAAGAAAAATTTGCCATGACCGCCTCTTCAGTAACGTCAGTGTCTGACAAGCCAGCATCATTACTTGTCTGCATTAATAAGTTAGTCTCGCAGCAAGAGTACTTCTCTACACAAGGCAGCAAGTTCTCCGTGAATGTGTTGGGCACTGACCACGAAGCTATTTCAAACTTATGCGCAGGCCGTGAGCCAGGTAAAGACCGTTTCAGTTTAGGCAACTGGCATCAAGAGAAGGCATCACCTTATTTGGTGGATGCACAAGTTGTTTTCTTTTGCGAGACCGATATGTTTATTAGTTATGGCACTCATCAGATCGTGATTGCTCACATTCAGCAGGTACATAAGGGTGATGTAGATTTCTCACCATTGCTATATGCAGATGGCAGCTATGGTCACTTTAAGCGCATCTAGAGTGAATTACATTCAACAGATCTGCTGCGAAAATAACTGTCAAATTTAATATGAAATTTTGATGAATATAGCTTGCAAAGTGAAAGTTTTGCTTCTGTAGGTGATTCACGGTTAATGAACACTAACTTTTTTATGCACATCTGGTGTGCGTCGTTCACTCACTGAACAGTTCCACCAAATATGTGGCAGAATTTCTAAAATTGAGCTTATAAAATATCTTAACTTATTGATTAATATAGTAATTAATGTTGTGGTTAAAAAACAACCAATTTAAGTCGCTGTCAGATTTTATAAGGGTTTGACCCTGTTTCCCAAAATGTATCCACTAAGTTATCCACAGAAAATGTGGACAATTTTTTTATTAAGTTATTTGTGCAAAAAAGTTACATATTTATTTTTTACAAGCTTTTTTTGAATTTTTACCTGTTGATAACCACTAATTTTTATCATCGCCACCCGGATTTTTATTATGACTACAAGTTTGACCGTTACAGTGTTAGGGGGAGGAAGTTTCGGCACGGCGATTGCAAATATCATCGCCCATAATAATCTCAATACTTTTTTGTGGATGCGTTCAGGTGAAAGTGCGCTGGCGTGTCAAAACGCCCGTGAGAATATTCAATATTTGCCAGGATACAAGCTGGCGGACAGCCTAACCATCACATCTGATCTGGAATTGGCTGTCAGCCAAAGCGATTTAATCTTTGTTTCCATCCCTAGCCACTCATTTCGATCAATCACGCAAGCAATTCGACCTTTCTTACGCAAAGACGCCATAGTCGTAAGCACGGCTAAAGGCATCGAGCCGAAAGGCTTTACGTTAATGAGTCAAATTCTGGAGCAAGAGCTGCCGGATCATCCAATAGGCGTTTTGAGCGGCCCTAACTTTGCCAAAGAAATCGTACGTCAGCAACAGACAGGGTCTGTCATTGCAAGTAGCGATGAGCGTGTAATTGATAGCGTTCAGAAAACCTTATGTTCAGCTAGCTTTCGTGTCTATTCCAATCACGATCGCTACGGTGTTGAGCTGGGCGGTGCGTTGAAAAATATCTACGCTATTATTTGTGGAATGGCGGCTGCGCTTGGCGCAGGGCAAAATACTCAGGCGATGTTGCTAACTCGGAGTCTTGCTGAAATGGGTCGTTTTGCGCATTTAATGGGCGCAAATCCCATGACGTTTTTGGGTTTGGCAGGCGTGGGCGATTTAATTTTGACTTGCACTTCAGATTTAAGCCGTAATTATCGAGTCGGCTTTGCATTGGGGCAGGGCAAAAATCTGGATGAAGTTGTCGCTGGTTTAGGGCAAGTTGCTGAAGGCGTAAATACATTAAAGCAAGTCAAACAAAAAGCCGATGAACTCGGTGTTTATATGCCGCTAGTGTCTGGCCTCTATGGAATTTTATTTGAACATAAAGCCATTTCAGATGTTGCTCGCGGCTTGATGATGGGCGAACAAAATACTGACGTAGATTATCTGAGTGTTTAACCATGAATGAACAACATATTAAATCCAATATAACCTCAAGCAAACATTGGTTGCGCCTTATATTTATGTTGCTATTTGCAGCAGTGTTGCAGGTCGCGAGCATAATTATGTGGATATTGGTAATAGCGCAATTTATTTTTTCGTTGCTTACTGGTGAAGATAATATTCAATTGAGAAAATTTGGTCATGCATTATCAATTTACATTTTTGATATTTTAAAATTTCTCACTTACGCCAGCGAGGAAAAGCCTTTTCCATTTGCTGATTGGCCTTTGACGAATGGCGCTAATATTGGTGCTGAAAAAATCGGGGAATAAGCATGCAAGTATTTGTATTGCGTCATGGACAAGCTGAGTCTCAATTAACAACTGACGAAGCGCGAAATCTAACGGCGAAAGGTCGCGATGATGTTGCGGCAAGCATTAATCATGCATTGGGTGAATTGAAAGGCGTACAGGAAATTTGGGCGAGCCCTTTAGTGCGAGCACTACAGACCGCACAAATCACCCAAGAAATTTTATTGAATAATGGTGTGCAAGTCACAATAAAAATTACTGATTTAATAACTCCAGACAGTAGCGCCGATGGATTATTTGATTCGTTACAAGCCACCAAAGCTAACACAATTTTACTGGCAAGCCATCAACCTTTTGTGGGCGGTTTCCTGGATGTTTTTTGCGGCGGTGCGCGCGGCTCACATTCAATGGAAACCAGTTCGCTTGCGTTAGTAGAGTGCGAAATTGCAGCTGCAAATTGCGGGGAATTGCGCTGGCTAAGGCACGTACATGGATAGTGCTGTGGAGATTCCCCAACAATTAATTTTTGATGTCGACGGTTTGCAATTTGCAGCCCAGGCCTGGGGTAATCCTGCGCATCCTCCTATTTTAGCTTTACATGGTTGGTTAGATAATTCGGCCAGTTTTTTTGCGCTCGCGCCATTACTTAATAAGTTTTATGTAGTAGCGATTGATCTTGCCGGCCACGGACAAAGCAATCATCGGCCTGGATCATTTACCTACAACATCTGGGAAGACGTCTCTGACGTATTTGCGATTGCAGATCAGCTCGGCTGGGAACAATTTTCACTGCTGGGTCATTCACGAGGCGGGATTATTTCCGTAATTGCAGCAGGTACTTTTCCGGAACGTATTATTAAACTGGGCTTGGTGGAAGGCTTTTTGCCAGAACCATCGCGTGCTCAAGACACGCCAAAACAATTAGCCCGTTCAATTAAAAGTGCTCAAACAATTTCAATTAAAGCCTTGTCTACTTACTTAGATATAGAGAAAGCTATAAAAGCGCGTGAGCGCGGAATGTTTCCGCTCAGTTATACCGCAGCGAAAGCGCTTACTGGGCGAGGATTAAAAAAAATCGACGGCGGTTATCGCTGGAGTACGGATCAACGTTTATTGGTGCCATCGGCAATTAAACTTTTGCCTGAACAATTGGATGCTTTTGTTAAAGAAATTAAGTGTCCTATCGCATTGATTTTAGCTGAAGACGGCATGCCCAAACTTTACCCGCACTACAATGAATTGATCCGGCAGTATACGCAGCTTGAAGTTACCATCTTACCTGGTGCTCATCATCTTCATATGGAACAGGAAGTAAATTCTGTTGCCGAGATACTTAATGCTTTTTTTGAAGATAATAATTAATGAATAGATTTTTCTTTGCCTTTGTTCCATTGATGTTGTCTTTTTTCGCACAAGCTGCCGATTTAAAATTGCAGCCGTACCCGAATTCGCGCGAAGTTTTTCATACAGGGACTCAGGAGAGCGATTTTTTGTTAGCGTTAGGGAGCTATAAAAAAATCGATAGCAGTTGGGTGGTTGATAGATCGCAACATTTAAGCGGCAGCTTAGAGCGCACAACATTTGAATTACCGGCGGATCACAATGCCGAAACGGGTTTTGCTTTTTTTAAAGAGCAGCTTGATAAATATAATTTGCGTGAACTTTTTCATTGCAGAGCGCGTGATTGCGGCACAAGTAATAGTTGGGCAAATAATCATTTCAAAATTATTCAGCTTTATGGTTTGGATCAATACCAGTTTTATGGCGCTTATGAAATCACCAATGCCGATGAAAAACCATTTTACGTGGTGCTCTATTCGGTGATGCGCGGCAACAAGCGTGCCTATGTTCAGCTGGAAATTTTGCACGTGAATAAAATTAATGAATTTGGTGTGGCTTCAAGCCCGGAAACATTAAATAAATTATTAAACACCAATGGCTATTTTGTTTTCCCTGATTTTGTCAGCAAAGATTCCACGGGCAGCTTGCATTTACAAGTTAAGCAGGCACATATTCAAGCGTTGGTGAGTTTGTTGGCATTGCAGCCTAAATTAAATCTTGCATTGGTCGGTCATGATTATTCACTTGTTAATCTAGCCCAGCAGCAAACTGAGTCCAAAAAAAATGCAGATCAAATCAAAGCTGCACTTGTAAGCGCCGGAGTTGATGGCAAACGCTTACAAACGTTTGGCGTCGGCAGTCTGGCACCGGCGGGCAGGGGTGATAGAAGTGCGCGCGTTGAAGTTGTTAAGATTGGTGAAAATTAATTACAACGGAATAAAAAACGGACGCATCAGCGTCCGTTTTTTATTGTAGATATTGCGTGCTTTATATTAATTGACGAGAGAAAGAAATTCCATGCGAGTTGCCTGGCTGCTGCGGAAACTGCCGAGCATTGCAGAGGTTTTCATGGACGAGTTTTGCTTCTCAACACCGCGCATCATCATACACATATGCTTGGCTTCTATAATCACACCAACACCGCTCGCGCCAGTAATTTGCAAAACCGATTCTGCGATTTGCGTAGTTAATTGTTCCTGAATTTGTAAGCGACGCGCATACATATCCACGATGCGAGCAATTTTCGACAGACCAACAACTTTGCCGGTGGGAATATAGGCAACGTGAGCTTTACCGATAAAAGGCAGCAAGTGATGCTCGCACATGGAATAAAGTTCGATATCCTTAACCAGAATCATTTCGCTGGAGTCGGATGGAAAAAGCGCGCCGTTCACAACTTCGTCGAGGGTTTGGCCATAACCGCGGGTTAAAAACTGAAAAGCTTTAGCGGCGCGTTCAGGGGTATCTTGCAAACCGGGACGGTTCAAATCTTCGCCAATGCTGGTGATAATGCTCGCAAAATGTTCTTTCATGGGGGGCGTCCTCAGATCGCAATAACACTGCGCCATTTTTGCAGCAGCTAATTAGCCGCGCATTTTACCCTGTAACCTGTGTGATGACGAATCCGATTTAACTAAAGCGCAATATTCTTTTAACTAGGCGTCATTGCTTAGGTAGAATGGCGCTACATTTTTAAACGAGTTTTTATTATGCCGACAATCACTTCCACTATTGGCGATGAATTATTCACCATTCGCGATTTTATCCGCTGGGGTGCAAGCGAGTTTACTGCCGCGAAACTCTACTTCGGTCACGGCACCGATAACGCCTGGGATGAAGCTGAGCAGTTGGTGTTACACGCAATTCACCTAACACCGCCGCTCGCCGCTGAATGGTTAAGCGCGCGGCTCACTCGTATTGAACGCGATGCCGTGATAAATCATTTCCAGCGCCGTATTGAAGAGCGAGTTCCAGCGGCATACATCACCGGCCAAGCCTGGTTTGCGGGTTTGCCATTCATAGTTGATGAGCGAGTATTGGTGCCGCGTTCACCCATTGGTGAATTGATCCAACAGCAATTCAAGCCATGGATAAATAACGAGCCTGCACAAATTCTGGATTTATGTACTGGCAGTGGTTGTATTGGAATCGCCTGTGCTTACGCGTTTCCAGATGCAGAGGTGCAACTCAGCGATATTTCATTCGACGCACTTGCAGTGGCAGAAGAAAATATCCAGCAGCACAATTTGGAAGACCGTGTTTTCGCAATGCAATCAGATTTGTTTGCGAATCTCGCAGGACAAAAATTCGATTTAATCGTGTCAAATCCACCTTATGTGGATGCAGATGATTTAGCAACTATGCCACCGGAATACCATGCTGAACCGGAAATTGGTTTGGGTTCTGGGGATGACGGTCTGGATTTCACGCGTCGTTTATTACAGGAAGCTAGTGATTATTTAACGGACGATGGCGTGTTAATTGTAGAGGTCGGCAATTCCTGGATCGCATTGGAAGAAGCTTATCCTAATGTGCCTTTTACATGGATTGAGTTTGAGCATGGCGGACACGGCGTATTCGTGTTGAAAAAATCGGATTTAAAAAACATTTAATTTTAAATTGAATCATCATTTTCAGTTTGCATACTGGGCTGGAGATGAAGATTCTTTTTAGCATGAGTCTCAATTTTCCTTAATGAAATACCAATCTTTGTCGCTCTAATTGATGGTAAATTTTTAAAAAATTACTGTGCTTTTTTCTGCTCGTCTTTTACGTATTTCATAATATTTAAAAATGTATCAGTCCAATAAATATCGTTGTGTTCGGCTAAATATTTTACCAGTTCTTCATGCGCTTCTTTGGAGGTTGTAAGATAATCACCGCCCACACCATGAAAGGTAAAGTTAACCATAGTGCCTTTCGCGGCAGCTGCTTTTACAACATCAATCAGTTGCTTTCCAGTATAACCAACTGGTGTAAGAACATTGATTGCGTAGGGATCAAGCGTCTTCATACTAGGTGCTATGCCACTTCCGCTTTCGGATTTTATCGCAACAAATTCTGACTTTACTGATGCAAGATAATTTTCACCCGCTGCATTTAAATCACCGCAAGGCGTGGTAAATGTACGTTCATTTTTGCCATCAATGGTGTAGAGCATGGTGTTAGCCAATACAATTTGATTTTTTAGTTGGGCTAGGGTGGTTTTATCCAAATCATCTTCGGGTTTCACCCACTCGTGACCCGGTAATGTACGAGAGCACTGGTGAAACAATGTATGGTTGCCAAGCTCGTGACCTTGCGCTGCTGCCGCACGCCAATCTGCAAGGCGACTCTGAATGGTTGGGCTTGCCAGCTTCAAATAAAAACTGCCTTTCATGCCGTACTTATTAAGTGTTGGAATGGCATTGTCTAACTGGGAGTCAATTGCATCATCGTAAGAAAGGCTCACAGCAGCTTTAATTTTTTGTGGCCATTGGAACGCGGGTTTTATATCTGCCGCCACACAAATATTGGCAATAGCGGAAAAACCAAGCGCGACTAGAAAATATTTCTTAATCATAAATTTCACTACAGTTAATTATTTATACAAATACTCGGCTTCGCCAAAGTAATAAGTTATCAATATTATGGCGTTATTTTTTTTCACTATCACGCCACATCCAGCGCAAAATTTCCGGTAACAAACTTCCACCATGTTGGTCCGAATGAGCGCCATCGCCCCATACATGATTAATGTCG
>Ga0247741_1002074_pt1 | contig 11170 bp, 7 predicted proteins | sample UWRJL213509R2_FD_180945 | JGI IMG/M metagenome (GOLD analysis project Ga0247741, IMG submission 180945) | Plant litter microbial communities from Arlington Agricultural Research Station in Wisconsin, United States - UWRJ-L213-509R-2 | ecosystem: Environmental > Terrestrial > Plant litter >...
CTGTATGTGAATTAACTGCGGCGGGTGTAGCTGCATTATTAATTCCATTACCCAGTGCAATTGATGATCACCAAACGCATAACGCTGCAGTATTAACTCGCGCCGATGCAGGTATTTCCATTGCGCAAAACGAATTATCGGCAGAAAAGTTGGCCGTTATTTTATTAAATCAATTGCATGAACGCGCCAACTTAAAACGTATGGCAACCAATGCGCGTTCGCTTGCATTACCGCAAGCAGCAGAAACCGTTGCTACTATTTGTGTGGAGGTGGCCCGTGGATAAGGCCGCAATAAATCTAAAAGATTATTACGAAGTTCCAGAAATGCGCCGTATTCGCCGCATTCATTTTATCGGTATTGGCGGTGCAGGCATGAGTGGTATCGCAGAAGTATTACTGAATCAGGGTTATGAAATTTCTGGTTCAGATATCAAAGCATCCAACGTTACTGAAGCGTTGGTAAAAAAAGGTGCCAAGGTATTTATCGGGCATTCATCTGAAAATGTTGTTGATGCTGATGTGGTCGTAAATTCCAGCGCAGTAAACAGCGCCAACCCCGAAATTATTCACGCGCGCAAATTACGTATTCCAATTGTTCGCCGCGCAGAAATGCTCGGTGAATTAATGCGTTATCGCCATGGTATTGCTGTTGCGGGAACGCACGGCAAAACAACCACAACAAGTTTACTCGCATCCGTGTTAGCGGCGGCAAAACAAGATCCCACTTTTATTATTGGCGGATTGGTTAACAGTACGGGCACCAACGCGCAATTAGGAGCGAGCCGTTATTTAGTTGCTGAAGCGGATGAAAGCGATGCATCGTTTTTGCATCTTCAACCGATGGTTGCAATCGTCACCAATATCGACGCCGACCACATGGAAACTTATGGCGGCGATTTTTCAAAGCTGAAAAAGACCTTTATCGATTTTTTGCACAATTTACCCTTTTACGGTTTGGCTGTGTTATGCGGTGAAGATCCTGTTGTGCGCGACATTATTCCTGACGTTGCGCGTCCGATTTTGACCTACGGTTTTAGTGACAAGTGCGATTTTCATGCAATCAACATCAAGCAATCAAAAATGCAGTCTGAATTTGATGTTGTTCGTCCCGGCTACGAAAAACCGTTGCACATTCGTTTAAATGCAGTGGGCATTCACAACGTGTTGAACGCAACTGCAGTTATTGCGGTCGCAACCGATGAAGGTTTGAGTGATGAAGCGATTCAGCAGGGCTTAGCAAACTTCCAAGGTGTGGGCCGTCGTTTTCAAGTCTACGGAAATTTTCCCATCGGTAATGGCGAAGCAATGTTGGTTGATGATTATGGTCATCATCCCCGTGAAGTTGCTGCCGTTATTAAAGCAGTGCGCGATGGTTGGCCCGAACGTCGGTTGGTTATGGTTTATCAACCGCATCGTTACACACGCACGCGCGATTTATACGAAGATTTTGTTGAAGTTTTATCAACTGTCGATTCGTTAGTCATGCTTGAAGTTTATAGCGCGGGCGAAGATGCAATTCCTGGCGCAGATAGTCGGCATTTGTGCAGAAGCATTCGCGCGCGCGGCGTTATCGAACCCATCTTTGTAGAAACTGTGGATGGTGTGCCGGATATTATTAAAGATGTAGTGCGCGCGGGTGACATTGTTATCACTCAAGGTGCGGGCAACGTGGGCGTGTTATCGCCTGAATTAGCAAAACGAAATTTGCAGTGAGGTCATCAAGTAAATGCAACCAGTAAAATTACCAGTGAGTAATGATCTTAAAGAAAAACTTGGCCGTGTTGGCGTGTTGTTAGGTGGAACTTCATCTGAGCGTGGAGTTTCATTGCAAAGTGGTGGCGCTGTAGTTGCGGCATTAGTCGAAGCAGGCATTGAACATGTTGCCATCGATGTTGGCACAAACGCGATTGCTGATATTCAGGGTGCAGAAATAGATCGCGCTTTTATTATTCTTCACGGTGTTGGTGGTGAAGATGGCCGCATGCAAGCGGTACTCGAATATTTAAACATTCCGTTTACTGGCAGCGGTGTACAAGCTTCTGCACTTGCGATGGATAAATTACGCACAAAACAATTGTGGCGCGGCGTTGGTTTGTCCACGCCCGACTTCGCGGTACTCAATAAAAATAGTGATTGGGAAAAAGTGCTCGCCGATTTAGGCGGTGAAGTCATGGTAAAACCAGCCAATGAAGGTTCAAGCATTGGTATGGCGCGCGTAAAAACCGCTACAGAATTAGAAGCTGCATTTAGTGTTGCTGAAAGTTATGACGGTTCTGTCATTGCTGAACGCTTAATTGTGGGAAGCGAATTTACCGTAGCAATTCTTGATGATGAAGCTCTACCCCCCATCAGATTGGAAACAGATCATAATTTTTACGATTTTGATGCGAAATATATTGCCGAAGATACTCGTTACATTTGTCCTTGTGGAATTTCTGCCGAAAAAGAACAAGAGTTAAAAGAATTGGCGTTAGCTGCATTTACCTCGGTGGGTTGCAAAGGCTGGGGACGAGTAGATGTGATGGCAGATAAAGATTTGAATTTTTATTTGCTCGAAGTAAATACCGCACCCGGAATGACAAGTCACAGTCTGGTCCCAATGGCGGCGAAAGCACGCGGTTTAACCTTTAGCGAATTGGTATTGACCATTTTGCGTTGCAGTTTGTAATGAGTGTTAACAAATTCGCATGAAAAATAGACCGCCAGTTAATGATCGCCCTGCAGTTTCCGACAGATTAGTCGGCGCAAATCGTTTATTTGAGCGAGATGTGTTGCTGCAAGATGAACCGCGTCGTGAGCCGCGTGTGCGCGCTTCGATTATTGGCGATAAAAAATTAACGGCGCGGGATGTACCGGTCGCGCGAAAAGAAAGTAAAGCGGAGTCCCGAAATGAAAATCGACTATTGGGACGAAGACTAATAGCAAAAGATACACCGCCACCAGAAAAACGCAGCCGGGTAGTTTTTGATGATCCCATTTTGCCAAGAACAGATTCAAATTTGCGGCGGGAAAGAGGTTACACCAAAGTTTCACCGCAAGGCGGCAATAACAAAACATTGCCATCCAACAAAAAAAGCGCGGTGGAAGAAGTTAGATCAAGCGTTTCGCGAAAAATTATTTATCGCGGTGTTGGTTTGGGATTATTGCTGGTGACATTTGCGGTGGCTGCTTATTTTGTTGCTGATCCACTCGCACATTTGCTTGAACGTCCATTAAAAAGTGTAGCGGTAGAAGGGCAATTTCAGTATTTGCCAAAAGATCGCGCCATGGAATTAATCGAGAAAGAAATCGACGGCGATTTTCTACAGCTAAATTTGACTCGATTGAAAAATGTATTACAGCAAGACCCATGGGTCGACAACGTTTATTTGAGTCGTCGTTGGCCCGATACCTTAGTCGTGAAAATTGCAGAGCAAACTCCAATTGCGCGTTGGGATGCAAATGGATTTTTAAATCAGCGCGGAGAAATCATTCGTGTACAAGAAACAAATAAGCTTTTAGGTCTGCCTTGGTTGCAAGGAAATGAAATAAATGCTCGTGAAATTATGCAGCAGTATCAAGATTTATCCACGCTCTTGCGCTCGCGTGGACTCGAAATAGTCGCGTTAAAGTGCGATAACAAAAAATCTTGGCGATTAACACTAAAAAATGATAAAGAAATTGCAATTGGACGTGAAGAAGTGATGGAAAAATTGCGTAGATTTGTTACTGTATACGATAAATTTTTAAGCAGTGTTTGGACGGATGTTAAAGCGATAGATGTAAGATATTCCAATGGTGTTTCAGTGCAATGGATTCCTGATTCTGAAATGGCAAAAAAGTATTTGAAACCTGATGTAAGCGCACAACAAAATCATCCAAAGAAATAACTGCAGTATAAAAATAAGTGTGATCTTCACGACGAAGATCGGATTAACGAGGTTGACCGAATGGCAAGTAGTAGTGACAACAAAATGATCGTAGGCCTGGATATTGGTACATCCAAGGTTGTTGCTATCGTTGGCGCTATTACTCCTGAAGGTATTTTGGAAATCGCTGGTATTGGTTCGCACCGTTCAACAGGTTTGAAAAAAGGTGTTGTTGTTAATATCGAATCAACTGTTTTGTCAATTCAACGCGCTGTTGAAGAAGCTGAATTGATGGCAGGTTGCCAAATTCATTCGGTTTATGCGGGAATTGCTGGTAGTCACATTCGCAGTTTGAATTCACACGGCATTGTCGCAATTAGAGATCGCGAAGTATTTCCTCAGGATTTAGAGCGTGTAATTGATGCAGCTCAAGCGGTGGCCATTCCAGCAGATCAAAAAATATTGCATATTTTGCCGCAAGAATTTTTGATTGATGATCAAGACGGTGTGAAAGAACCTTTAGGCATGTCTGGTGTCCGTCTTGAAGCAAAAGTGCATTTAGTGACCTGCGCCGTTAATGCGGCACAGAATATTGAGAAATGCATTCGCCGCTGTGGTCTTGAAGTTGAAGATATTATTTTAGAACAACTGGCGTCCAGCTATGCCGTCTTAACTGACGATGAAAAAGAATTAGGTGTCTGTGTTGTCGATATTGGCGGTGGCACAACCGATATCGCGATTTTTAAAGACGGCGCTATTCGTCACACCGGTGTGATTCCTATTGCAGGCGATCAAGTTACTAACGATATCGCCATGGCATTGCGCACACCAACGCCCAATGCAGAAGAAATAAAAATTAAATATGCCTGCGCATTGGCGAAATTAACCAGCCCGGATGAAACCATTAAAGTGCCAAGTGTTGGTGATCGCCAACCGCGCGATTTGTCTCGTCAGGCATTGGCAGAAGTTGTTGAGCCGCGTTACGACGAATTATTTACCTTGGTGCAATCAGAATTGCGCCGCAGTGGTTACGAAGATTTAATCGCCGCCGGCATTGTATTAACCGGTGGCACGTCAAAAATGGAAGGTGTGGTGGAATTGGCTGAAGAAATTTTTCATATGCCAGTTCGTTTAGGTGCACCACAAAATGTGCGTGGCTTGTCGGATATTGTGAATAATCCAATTTATTCGACTGCAGTAGGCTTATTAATTTATGCCATGAAGCAACAGCACCAGGATAGCGGTCGCGCTGCGCATCATATAAAAGATACGCAGGGTTCGATTTTCGGAAAGTTAAAAAAGCTTTTTCAAAGTAATTTTTAAAAAAGCGTTAAATATAACTTTTCAGTAACGTAATTTTTCATATTAAATTTTGCAGACTTGTTAAGGGAAAAGGGGAGTAGCCATGTTTGAATTAGTAGATAGCATTCATCAGAGCGCTGTAATCAAAGTTATCGGTGTGGGCGGCGGCGGCGGTAACGCTGTTAAGCACATGATTGCGAATCGTGTAGAAGGCGTAGAATTTATTTGCGCTAATACCGATGCGCAAGCACTGAAAGACATTGATGCACGCACAGTTTTACAACTCGGTAATACCATGACCAAAGGTCTTGGTGCCGGAGCGAATCCAGAGGTTGGCCGTCAGGCCGCAATGGAAGATCGCGAACGCATCGCCGAAGTTTTGCGTGGTGCGGATATGGTATTTATTGCTGCCGGTATGGGTGGCGGTACGGGTACGGGTGGTGCGCCAGTTGTTGCAGAAGTTGCGCGTGAATTGGGAATTTTAACGGTTGCTGTTGTAACTAAACCATTCCCGTTTGAAGGCCGCAAGCGTATGGCAATTGCAGACGCCGGAATCAAAGAGTTGGCTGAACGTGTTGATTCTTTGATCACTATTCCAAATGAAAAATTGTTGTCTGTTTTGGGCAAACAAACTTCACTGCTGGATGCATTCAAAGCAGCAAATAATGTGTTGCTCGGTGCAGTTCAAGGTATCGCGGATCTGATTATTCGTCCTGGTATGGTTAACGTGGACTTCGCCGACGTGCGTACCGTTATGTCGGAAATGGGCTTGGCAATGATGGGCACTGGTCGTGCAAGCGGTGAAAATCGTGCGCGTGAAGCGGCTGAAGCTGCGATTCGCAGTCCGTTGCTGGAAGATGTAAATCTTCAAGGTGCGCGTGGTATTTTGGTCAATATTACCGCCGGTATCGATTTAACGTTGGGTGAATATTCTGAAGTTGGCAGCATCATCGAAGAGTTCGCATCGGGCGAAGCAACGGTCGTAGTTGGTACTGTTATTGATCCTGATATGAGCAATGAATTGCGCGTAACAGTTGTTGCAACTGGCTTGGGCGTAGTTGGTCAAGCTGTTGCGCCGGCGCCAAAAGAAGTCGCGAAACCTGCTGCAACTAAAGTTGTAATTGATAATACTCGCCGTAGTTCCGGCCAAATTGATTACAGCGCTTTGGATCGTCCAGCGCATTTGCGCGCTAATGCATCTTCACATGCAGTAGCTGCAGCACCATTGGCTGATAAAGATTTAGAGTATTTGGATATCCCAGCGTTTTTGCGTCGTCAGGCAGATTAATTAAGTGTTAACGATTTAAATTGTAGCTATGAGAGCGATTGCACCGCTTAACTGGTCTGTCGCTTTTCATATTGCTAACATGGCCCCATATAGATACTGATGGCTAGGCTAAGCCACCAGTATCTGTTCGGAATATTCCGGCATCCCCGACAAGTTTGCTTTAACTGCCTGGATATTCTGAATACTCTTTGGTTTTTTAAAGGGCTAGTACTCCATGATTAAACACTCAGCGGTTAAGCAAAGAACACTCAAAAATGCAATTCGCACCACCGGTGTAGGTTTGCATACGGGTCAAAAAATTTATCTGACTCTGCTTCCTGGTGAAATTGATTCAGGCATCATTTTTCGTCGCGTCGATATAAATCCTCCTGTTGAAATTAAAGCCACCGCCAAAAATGTTGGCGAGACTACGCTATCTACATGTCTTATTAGCGGTGATGTTCGCGTATCCACCGTTGAGCACATTCTTTCTGCTATGGCCGGAATGGGTATCGATAACGCAGTTGTTGAGCTGGACGCCCCTGAAATTCCGATCATGGACGGTAGTGCTAGTCCATTTGTGTTTCTGTTGCAGTCAGCAGGTGTGCAAGAGCAGCAAGCCTACAAAAAATTTGTACGCGTCCTCAAGGAAGTCACCTTGAAGGATGGTGATAAAGTTGCCAGCTTCCTGCCTTTTGAAGGTTTTAAAGTTAACTTTTCAATTGCATTCGATTTGCCTGTGTTTCAAGGGCGAAATCTTGAAACTACTGTCGATTTTTCAAGTAAAGCGTTTGTGAAAGATATTAGCCGTGCACGTACGTTTGGTTTTATGCATGAAATTGAATACTTGCGCTCCAAAGGTTTGGCCCAGGGCGGCAGTATGGATAACGCTATTGTTGTGGACGAATATCGTATCCTCAATGAAGACGGTTTGCGTTATGAAGACGAGTTCGTAAAACACAAAGTCCTGGATGCGATTGGTGACTTATACCTGCTAGGCAATAGTCTTTTGTGTGAGTACAAGGCGCATAAATCAGGTCATTCTCTTAACAATCGAGCGTTAAGGTTGTTAATGGATCAGCCAGATGCTTGGGAATACGTGACTTTTGAAGACAAAGAGCTCGTTCCTATCGAATATTTAAACGCCGCTTCAGCCGCATAATCTTCTCCTGATGAGTTGCTCCAGTTGTGAAGAGCAACTCAACTTTTATTGGAAATTCCCGCCTCACTGTGAGATATTTCGCCTCCCGCGTCTAATAATAGCTTGCGGAGCAAATATTTCTGTTCTCGAAAAATCATGCAGGCAGCGTAACCTGTTGATTTTTAAGAAATAATTTTTTAGTGTTCAGGCTCAGGTGTAGTTCCGATAGAATTTGCTGGCAATGAACATAAAACATTAGCAGGGCATTGCCCTCAAAAAATCTTCATCAAAAATGAAAATTATTATCGTTAATCCAGATCATGGCCAGACTCGTAGCCTAACCCTCGGTGGTTGGACTCGTGCACTTCTGTCTGTCTGTTTATTGGGGATTCCAACGGTAGTTGGTGCTTGGGGCTACAGCTGGCTCGTAAATTTTGATAAAAAAGACGTACTGAATGCAGATGTTCCCGACTGGGGTATAAGTCTTAGCGAACAAAAAGACAAGCTCGAAACATCCCGTAAGCAAAATGAAGGTCAAGTCGCTGCCCTAACGGCAAAAGTCGCGGAGCTGCAGGCGCGCTTAGTGCGATTGGATGCTGTAGGCGAACGACTGACAAAAGTCGCCAAGTTAGATAAAGGCGAATTTGATTTTAGTCAGCCACCCGGTGTTGGCGGCCCTTTAAGTCTTCCTGAAAACGATAAAGTCGATATAGGAAACTTTTTGCTGGCGATGAACCAGCTCACTTTGAATGTTCAGAATCGTGAGCAGCAATTCAAAGCGCTGGATTCAATTCTTATCTCTCGTAGCTTCGAAATTGAAGCATTATTTGACAGTTTGCCCGTAGAAAATGGTTACTTATCCTCTACTTTTGGTTATCGCACCGACCCCTTTAACGGCAAACAAGAATTTCATTCAGGTATAGATTTTACCGCGCCGGTCGGAACACCTATTACCGCCGTCGCACCTGGCGTGGTTACAACATCTGCGCTGACTAATGATTACGGGAATTTAGTCGAAATCAATCATGGCGATAAGTTCGAAACTCGTTACGCCCATAGCAAAATTAACCTAGTAAAAGTTGGCGATGTTGTTAAAAAAGGCCAGATCATTGCTCTGGTTGGTTCAACCGGCCGCTCCACTGCGCCACATGTTCATTTCGAAGTTTATAAAAACGGTCGCGTAGTCGATCCAGCAACTTATCTGCACACCGCAAGTCGTTAAGTTTTCCTCCCCCCAAATTTCCCAATATCTAGCTGAGTAATGCCGTTGCAATTACTTGGCTCTATTCTTTTTTGTTTTGTAATTTGACGGTAAAAAAAATGTTAAACAAGTTGTTAAGGTCTCTCTTTGGTTCAAAGAATGAGCGCGAATTAAAGCGCATGGGCAAAAATGTTGTTCGTATTAATGCGTTAGAACCTGCTATTCAGGCATTAACCGACGAACAACTGAAAGCAAAAACTCAGGAGTTTCGCGACCGTTTCCAAAAAGGCGAAACTCTGGATGACCTTTTGCCTGAGGCTTTTGCGGTAGTGCGTGAGGCTAGCCGTCGCGTAATGAGCATGCGTCACTTTGATGTGCAATTAATTGGTGGTATGTCGCTCCACGAAGGCCGTATTGCAGAGATGCGTACCGGTGAAGGTAAAACGCTTGTGTCTACGCTACCAAGCTATCTTCATGCGCTCGCAGGCAAAGGGGTACACATAGTTACCGTGAACGATTACCTCGCCAGCCGCGATGCAAATTGGATGCGTCCTGTCTATGAATTCTTGGGCATGAGCGTAGGCGTGATTTTATCTATGCAGCCTTCCGATGTGAAACGCGAAGCTTACAATTCAGACATCACTTACGGCACTAATAACGAATACGGTTTCGATTACTTGCGCGACAACATGGCGCTTAATAAAGCGGACAAAGTACAGCGCCCATTAAATTTTGCTGTTATCGATGAAGTTGACTCCATTTTAATTGACGAAGCACGCACACCTTTAATCATTTCCGGCCACGCTGAAAACAGTTCCGAAATGTATAAGCGTATGTATGTTTTAGTCGGAAAATTAAAACAACAAACTGATAACGGTGAAGACGGTGATCGTAAAGTTGTAACTGATCCGGGTGATTTTTCTGTCGATGAAAAAAGTCGTCAAGTTGAATTAACTGAACTAGGTCATCAACGCGTTGAAGAGTTATTAGTGAACGCCGGTCTTCTGCAAGAAGATGAAAATCTTTACGCGGCAAATAATTTAACGTTGTTACATCATGTTGGTTCTGCATTAAAAGCTCGCGCACTTTTCCATCGCGATATTGAATATATCGTGCAAGAAGATCAGGTTGTTCTTATTGACGAACACACCGGTCGTACCATGCAAGGCCGTCGTTTGAGTGAAGGTTTGCATCAAGCTATCGAAGCGAAAGAAGGCGTTGCAATTCAAAGCGAAAGCCAAACACTTGCATCGACAACTTTCCAAAATTATTTCCGTTTGTATCCGGTGCTTTCCGGTATGACCGGTACTGCCGATACTGAAGCTTATGAATTCCGCGAAATTTATGGTTTGGATGTAGTGGTTATTCCAACCAATAAACCAAAGCAACGTATCGATTTAAACGATTTGGTTTTTTTAACGGTTGAAGAAAAATATCAATCTATTGTTAACGATATTAAATCCTATCAAGAAAAAAATGCGCCTATTTTAGTGGGTACTGCATCCATTGAAACCTCGGAAGAAATGTCGCGTCGTTTAAATACTGCAGGTATTAAACATCGCGTTCTTAACGCAAAATTTCACGCACAAGAAGCTGAAATTATTGCACAAGCAGGTCGTCCTGGCACTGTAACTATTGCTACCAACATGGCAGGTCGCGGTACAGATATTGTATTGGGTGGACGTTGGGAATCTGAAGTTGATGAGTTAGCCTCTTCAAATAACGGCGAAGGGCCTACACAAGAGCAAATTGCTGCGATTAAAAGCGAATGGAAAAAACGTAACGAAATTGTATTGCAAGCAGGTGGTTTACATATCATAGGTACAGAGCGTCATGAGTCGCGTCGTATTGATAACCAATTACGTGGACGTGCTGGTCGTCAAGGCGATCCAGGTTTAACACGTTTTTATTTATCGCTTGAAGATAACTTAATGCGTATTTTTGCATCCGAGCGTGTGCGTAGTTTTATGCAAGCCTTGGGTATGGAAAAAGGCGAAGCTATTGAGCATCGCATGGTAAATAATGCGATTGAAAAAGCGCAGCGCAAAGTAGAAGGCCGCAACTTCGATATTCGTAAACAATTGTTGGAATTTGATGACGTTGCAAATGATCAGCGTCAAATTATTTACAATCAACGCAACGAATTATTAGACGCAGAAAATATTCGCGACACCATTACTGCTATTCGTGCTGATGTTGTCAACGATCTTGTGTTGGGTTACGTTCCCCCGCAATCCATTGAAGATCAATGGGATATTCCTGGTTTGGAAAAGCAAATTGAAATGGATTATGGTTTGCAGTTGCCCATTGCAAAATGGCTTGAAGAAGACACTCGTTTGCATGAAGAAAGTTTGCGTCACAAAATTCTGACTGAAATACAAGCCGCTTATGATGCTAAATGTGAGCGCGTT
>Ga0247741_1002075_pt1 | contig 11166 bp, 16 predicted proteins | sample UWRJL213509R2_FD_180945 | JGI IMG/M metagenome (GOLD analysis project Ga0247741, IMG submission 180945) | Plant litter microbial communities from Arlington Agricultural Research Station in Wisconsin, United States - UWRJ-L213-509R-2 | ecosystem: Environmental > Terrestrial > Plant litter >...
CGTTTATATTTGTATCCGCCATCAAATTGCCTACTCAAAATCGAGCGAAAGGTAATGCGATTCATATCTACATGAGGTCAAAGGTCAGCTGAACAGTGTTATTTATATCATGAATATCTGAATCACTAGACGATACAAATAAAAAGTTCACTTTTATCTTATGGCCACTGATGTGTAAATGTTATCATCTCTTTACTCCAGCGAAATAAGTATTCTACGTCTCCATGAGCTGGACCCTCTGAGTAAAAGAGATCCGTCCAAGCCTTGGAAGGTGACTTTCCCGAGGGCGGAAAGATCCCAGACGTACATTTGGTGTTTTAATTTTCAAGAAGCCCATTGCTGTGACCAACCAAATAATCCAATAACTAACACCAGCGAGATATTCATAACGATACAATTATTGTCAGAGTGACAATTTTCGACCAGAGATGAGGCACTTCGAGATGGAGAAGATCTTTCCTGTAGCGTATCTGAAAAGTCAAAGTTCAACGCAATCAAGATAGCATAGTCCCCGCGCAAGAGAAGTGAAGGGCATCCCATTTTCATCGTAATTTAGGAGGCTCGACGAGGGAACATTTACAACGGTGGTGCTGCTCGATCCTTCATACACGCTTCGCTGCTTGCCGTAGGGCCATCTTTGTTGGAAACCTTCCCTCAGCTATCCTCTGGTCCATCCTCTGGTCCATTACTGCCAGGTATCAGCTGTTGACGATCTTTAGACCCGTTGCCCAGAGAATAACAAGATATAAACTCACTAGCGCAATGTTACTTCCATTCAATAAGGTCTGGGCCAGTTTCGTCTTTTTCACACCTTGTGCCGTCGTTTCACTAGGGAAATTCAAGGTTACAATCATCGAGCGGATTTTGTATGCAGCACGCACTATTCTGTGACATCCTCGAGAACGATATCTAGTTGGTCGGCCCTGTCAGTATTCGCGATGCTCAAGAAATTGAACGCAATACGCACTGACGTAGTCGTCGAAACCAAGAAGAGTTCCGACGAACTCGCGTTCGCTCTTCATGATCACCCAGATCTTAGAGCCAATACATCTGTCGATGAGTTCTGGATTTGGTTAGACATCTTTGAGACGAGAGGCGCCTTGGAGTTAAGTACCGAGGGGAAGGATCTGCGACGCCATTTCACTTTCTTTAGATGTAGTTGCACGGAAACTAGCAATCAGAAAAGGCGCAGTAGGTAGTTATTGGTAGATGGTTGGGTGAGTGCATTAGAAGAGTCCCTACGCGTCCAATGTTTGCCTGACTATTTTGGTCACGTTTTATCAGATTTCGGCTGCAATCTCGGTATGAATAAGACTCTAATATCCATTTCCAACTTTCGCAAGGATATTATACAAAATTACAAGCAATTGAGTAACGACTCATGACCAGAAATCGCGAGACAGCATTATTGAATTGATAGAAAAACAAAAAAAGACGGAGGAGAAAGAAACGGTTTGATAGTGACTACGAGAATGTTAATTTTACCTATGTCGAGTGGTTGCTACCCACATATCGTGCAAGAGTCATGAGCGATAATGAATGAATGGACGAGAGTAGCTGGTAGTTAGAATGAAAAATATGATCACTGTCCAAAGCTGAATCCTCCTTGCGGTGCGCTCATATCGCTGTGGAACTGAGGAAATATGGTCAATATATGGAGAGAGTCAGCGTTCTGATGCGAACTTACAGCAAACGCGCCTGAGGCATCGACGGAGGGTGCACCGACGCCGGTGTCGACCTCCTCGTCGTCCGGGAAGTACTTGTCCATGATATTGAATGCTTTCTTGTAAATCTCCAAGTTGTCGTGTTGTTGGAGATTATGGATCGTGATCATGCCTCCAGCCTCTTCCACGTACATAGCATATTGATTGATTGCGCCAGGTCCCGCCGCAATCTTGTCTTGCTCGCCAATCTTCAGGATATTGTCCAATCCATCGAGCGCAACCTGAATGATCTTGTTGTCCATCATGGTCAGAAGGTCGCAGAGAGGCTTGATACAACCTTGCGACACAAGGTAACGGATTTGAGCAGGTTCTTGAAGTCCTCCAGAAGTAGCGTTTGAGATGGCCCAGCAAGCCTCCTTCTTGGTCTTGAAATCAGCGTTCTGAAGAATGTTGATGAGAGGTGGGATAATGTTTGCCTCAATCACGGCTTGGATTTGAGGTGGAGAACCAGCAGTAATGTTAGATATCGTCCAGCATGCTTCCTTGCGGATACCATCTTTGGGAGAGGAAAGGAGAGACAAAAGAGCGGGCAACGCTCCGGAGGCGATGACAACCTGTGTTTGAAGGTCGTCACCTGTCACGATGTTTCCAACGGAGCGAAGGGCAGGGGTCTGCACAGAGGTGGATGAGTGCAGAAGCAAGTCAACGAGACGTCTGCAGACTCCGGATTCAATAACGGCCTGTATTTTGTCATTCGAACCATCTGAAAGGTATGAGATGGCCCAGCAAGCATCGATTAAGATCTCGTCGTCGAGGGAATAGATGAGCTTGGTGAGGACGGTCAGAGCAGGAGAGATCTGCATAGAAGATATTAGTCAAACATATCATAGAGCTTCAGATAAGAATTTACCAAGTCCCAATCGGGCTGAGGAGACTTCCCTCGACAAAAGTTACTTAAAGTCCAGGTCGCATTCCTGAGCATGCTGAGCTTATGGTTCTCGCTGAGTAAAGTAAGCAAGGGTCTGAGAGCTCCCTGCTGTAGAACATAATCGCGGCACGTGGGGCTGTCACCAGCAATGTTTCCTAGAGCCCAAACAGCTTGTTCGCGGACATCAAGAACAGGAGACGACAAGAGGTTGATGAATTCTGGTACAGCTTGAGCGTTGATGACGACCTGGGTATGCTCTGCGGTTCCAGATGCGATGTTCGTAAGAGCCCACGCGGCCTCAAACTATCGTACGACGCGTATAAGATGTGATGTATATGGACGTAATGAAAGAAGGGAACGTACCTGAAGCATGGAGTGGCCATGTTTGAGGAATTCCACAAAGCGAGGAACAACACCACACTCGATTACACGTTCAATCGGCGGGTTCTTCTCCTTCGAAAGTAGTTTTCGGAATTTGGTCGTCGCGTCGAGCTGTCGGTCAGGTTCATCCGAAAAGACGCCAGAAATCATCTCGTCAGCGAGCTACGGGGGAAGTTGTCAGTGATCTTCATCTGGTGGCAAGGTACGAACGCCACTTACAGGAGCTTCCCAACCGCCCCCACCAATTTCCTCATCTGAGTCCCCACCAGTAGAGGGGAGGAAGTTACGCCTCTTCGAGATGTTCTCCTCCCTCTTTTGACGCCTGATCTCAACTTGCTGTTCCTCGCGACGACGTCTAAGGTCGTCTTGCTTGAGAGCACCTTTAGCTTTGTAGGCTGCGCGATCGAAACGCGTTAGAAACAAAGATCATGATAAAAGCCTCAGAGGACTTACCATCCCTACGAGCCTTCATAGTACGAGATTCTGCTGATTCCATGCTGTCGTGATTTGCTTGCAAAGTAGCACAGATGGAAGGTGGAAGATGAGAAGAAAGAGACAAGATTCAACTTTGTTCTCAATCTCTGCTGTTCTTGAAAGATGTGACTTGATCATCTCGTGATCTTATCCATGACCAGTCACAACATTAAGGTCACGCGCAGCCTTGAACACAAACAAGTTGAAACCTCCGATCGCGCGACTCAGCTTTCACCTGGGACTTCAGCTTCAGCTTCAGCACCATGGCTCTTCTACGAACTCTTGTGGGTGAAGCCCTCTTGCCGTCAGGCTTGGACCAGTTTTTGACAAATGCATAATAAGTAGTGGTGCTTCGTATTACCAAAAGCCACACTCGCATACCTAATCGAGTTTCGAACAACGTCTACCACAACTCGCTGCTCAGCCTACACTGCGGTCGCCGCCGCCGTGGTGAAAACGGCTTCTTGTTCCTGCACTTCCTCCATGGGCAAAAGAGGTCCGATATGCCCTTCCGTCTGCCACGGTGGTCGCATAACCCATTCTCTTGAAGTCATACCCTTCTATTGATATCCTGGTGGCGCCTTGCACTAGGCATGTTTCCAAAAAAATTGTAAGATTCATAAGCATGGCCAATCGGCTTCACACCCAGTGCTGCCGACCAGGTCTATTCTTGAGTCTCCACTGTCTGCTGTTCCCCTTCCGAAGTCGACGGTTCTGTCGACCAATGATTTCACCCTGTTTACGCATCGTATATAAGGCGACCCTCTGACAGACTCAGAGAAAGCATCTCCACTATGATTACTACGACGTCTCTTTTTAGTTCCCTCTTCATCTCTGCCCTTTTGGTATCGATCCTTCGTCTCCGTCGCCGAAAATCACTACCGCTACCTCCTGGTCCCAAAGGATATCCTTTCATAGGCAACTTATATGATATTCCTCACGAGCATGCTTGGGTAGCCTACGCCGAATGGTCGAAGAAGTATGGTGATGTTATACATGTCTCTGTTTTGGGTACCAGCACCATTATCCTCAACTCGGCCAAGGCCGCCTTCGAACTCCTGGAAAAGCGTTCGGCCAACTACTCTGATCGCCCTAGGATGGTACTATTCTTTATCTTCTCCCGTACACTATGAATCTAACATAATCCAGATTATGGCTAATGAATTAATGGGATGGGACTGGGATTTCGCTCATATGCACTACTCGGACTTCTGGCGGTAATTCCCATTGCTGCCTGACACCTGTTGATCGCATCCTAATTGTTTTTGGTCAAGACGCCACAGAAGGGTATTCCATCAGTATTTTCAGTCACTGAATATCGACAAGCAACAGCCTGTGCAAACTAAAATGGCTGTAAAGCTGTTGGAAAACTTATTACATTCGCCAGCCGATTTCTCCTCCCACATTCGACTGTATGTTCCAGCTCTTTGAAAAATTTCATCCTCAATAATGCGTTCTCAGATATGTTTCTGGCTCCGTCCTTCAAGCCGCATATGGTTACGAGGTGAAGGCTCAGGATGATTACTATGTCGGATTGGTTCACAAAGCTATTCAACCTCTTCTTCGCGTCGTCCATGCGGGGTCTTATTTGGTAGAATTTATCCCGTGGTTGAAACACATCCCAGGTGAGCCCTCTTGAACCAGATGTCAGATGTTCCAAGACTCACCTCCTTACAGCCTGGTTTCCTGGCGCAGGGTTCAAGAGGGACGCCGAGGTCTGGTACAAGGAAGCACGAGAAATGTGCGATGTTCCTTTCGAAGCAGTCAAGAGATCAATGGTAATTTTTGAATTTGTTCGTTTTTGTGCATTTCCCTCATGTTATTTACAGGAGGAGGGAACTGCAGAGCCATCTTTTGTCTCGGATAACTTACAAAGACTTAAAGCGCTTGGAAATACAGATCCTACTGAGGAAGAGATTGTGAAAAATTGCGCAGCAATTGTATATATAGGTGAATAATCCACTTTGTTTCACGTAGTTTAGAGCTCATGCATATATCCGTAGCTGGATCCGATACAGTAGGTCCAAGTGAACCAATACCTAACTACGATACTGATATGGCTCAGACAGCGTCGCTTCTCCGCTCGTTCATCCTGGCCATGGCTCATTTCCCAGATGTTCAAGCAAAAGCACAAGCTGAGATTGACGCATTGACACGTGGAACAAGGCTACCTGATTTCAGTGATAGGCCCTCCCTTCCCTATGTTGCTGCTATGCTTTCGGAGGCCTTGCGTTGGGGCACTGCCGCACCTTTATCTGTGCCCCATCGCTCGTTGAAGGAGGATGAATATGAGGGATTTCGAATTCCAGCCGGTAGGTACTTTCAATCAATTTGAGCCCAGACTGACGGTCTTCGACATATAGGTGCAACTATAACACCAAACGCATGGTAAGATATTCGCCAGGCTGTAGAAAAGAGGGGCTGACGCCTCGAAGGGCAATCCTGCACGACGAAGAAGCATATCCCGAGCCATTCAAGTTCAAACCAGAAAGATTCTTGCCAGGTGATGACAACAACATCTGCCCAGATCCTATCACCACTGGCGCATTTGGTTTTGGTAGGAGGTATGGAGCATATTGAAACTTCATGGGAATATACTTATATTAAACAGGGTATGTCCCGGACGGGCCCTCGCAATGAGCTCTGCCTGGATCGCCATGGCACATATACTCTCCACCTTCACAATTTCTAAGTTTGTGGATGCTGATGGGACTATCGTCGAGCCCGCGATTGAATTTACGGACGGACTTGTCAGGTGAGATGCATCTATATTCCGACGGCTTTGCACAATTACTCATCGCATTTGACCAGTCACCCGAAGCCATTTAAAGTGAAAATCGCGCTTCGAGATTCCCGATCTCGTGGTTTCATCGAGAATGCAAAGTTGGAATTAGATATGTGATTAGGGTAGGTAGAAACTCCAGATTCTTCGGCCCCAAGTTTCAAAAGGACAGTCATTCCTCGTTGCCTACTTAGACTGTCTATAGTTTCAACTTCTTCTGTCTTGGAATTCAGATCAAGTATGAAGTCATATCAAAAAGACAAATTTCAACTACGCAATGTTACAGCTTCAACCCCCCAGAAAGTTATCACGACATGCCCAAACCTCCCACCTTTAGCAAGTATTTTCGAGAGATCACATTTCATCATCTTATCCACAACCAGTCACTAAACCCCGCGTCGTCTAAGCTGAACTCTAATTTTTAGAGTAAGTTAAATTCAGCTAATCCATCCTCCTCTCAAATTTCAGCTCACTTGGAAGTGTGAGCTCAGCCATTGCCGAAATATTTGTCGCTCACCCTAATTTTGTAGTGTTTAGCATCTTTGTTCACGTTTGGGGCCTACTCCAATGTGCCTCTGCCGACCCCACCATCGTCTTAAGCAGTAAGATCCTGTTTGTACCGCCCCAAATATAAATAAAGACGCTAAGCGTAGTATTTTCAGAAATGAGTCTATTGATATGCAATCAAGGCATCTCCGCGGATGTGTCTGCAGTGCAATTCGAAGCGGTCCAGACCTTATCACCGTTCTCTATTCGACCTTATTCTATGACGAAGGTTCTATCAAACCATGTTTGCAATGTCTGTAACACCTGTCTGTGCATCATACATAAGGCAGCCCTCAGATAACTGGAGGCAGAGCAACATCCCATGGTTACTGCCACGTCTCTTTTGACTTCTCTAGTTGTCTCTACTCTTTTGCTATCGATTCTTCGTCTCCGTCTCCGTCGCCGAAACCTACTACCGCTACCTCCTGGACTAAAAGGATATCCTCTCATAGGCAACTTATATGATATTCCTCACGAGAATGCCTGGGTAACCTACGCCGAATGGTCGAAGAAGTATGGCGATGTTATACACGTCTCTGTCTTTGGTACCAGCACCATTATTCTCAACTCAGCCAAGGCCGCCCTCGAACTCCTGGAAAAGCGTTCGGCCAACTACTCCGATCGCCCCAGGATGGTAATATTCTTTATCTTCTCCCTTGCACTATGAATCTAACATAATCCAGATCATGGCTAATGAACTGATGGGATGGGATTGGGATTTCGCTCATATGCACTACTCGGACCTCTGGCGGTAATCCCCTTTATCTGCCTGTTCATCACATCCTAATTGATTCTGGTCAAGACGCCATAGACGGGTATTTCATCAGTATTTTCAATCCCAGAATATCGACAAGCAACAACCAGGACAAACTAGAATGGCTGTAAAGCTGTTGGAAAACCTATTGCATTCGCCAGCCGATTTCTCCTCCCACATTCGATTGTATGTTCCAGCTCTTCAAAGAATTCTATCCTCAACAATGCGTTCTCAGATATGTCTCCGGTTCCGTCCTTCTAGCCGCGTATGGTTACAAGGTCAAAGCTCAGGATGATCACTATGTCGGATTGGTTCACAAAGCCATTCAACCTCTTCTTCGTGTCATCCACGCGGGATCTTATTTGGTAGAATTTATCCCATGGCTGAAACACATCCCAGGTGAGCTCTCTTGAACCAGATGTCAGATCCTCCAAGAACCACCTCCTTGCAGCCTGGTTCCCTGGTGCAAAGTTCAAGAGGGACGCCGAGGTTTCTTACAAGGAAGTAGGAGAAATGTGCAATGTTCCTTTCGAAGCAGTTAAGAAATCAATGGTAATTTCGAATTTGTTCATTTTTGTGCATTTGCCTCATGTTATTTACAGGAGGAGGGAATCGCAGAGCCATCTTTTGTCTCAGATAACTTACAAAGACTTAAAGCACTGGGAAATACAGATCCTACTGAGGAAGAGATTGTGAAAAATTGCGCGGCAATTGTATATATAGGTGAATAATCCACTTTTGTCTCACTTTTTTCACGCAGTTTAGAGCTCATGCACATCTCCGAGCAGCTGGATCCGATACAGTAGGTCCAAGTGAACCAATAACTAATTACGATACTGATATGGCCCAGACAGCGTCGCTTCTCCGTTCCTTTATTCTGGCCATGGTTCATTTCCCAGATGTTCAAGCAAAGGCACAAGCTGAGATTGACGCATTGACACGTGGAACAAGGCTACCCGACTTCAATGATAGGCCTTCCCTTCCCTATCTTGCTGCTATACTCTCGGAGGCCTTGCGCTGGGGGACTCCCGCACCTTTATCTTTACCCCATCGCTCGTTGAAGGAGGATGAATATGAGGGATTTCGAATTCCTGCTGGTAGGTGCTTTTCGATCATTCCGAGCCCAGACTAACTGCCTTCGACATATAGGTGCAACCGTAACATCAAATGCATGGTAAATTGTTCACTAGGTTGTAGCCAAAGAGGGGCTGACACCTTGAAGGGCAATCCTGCACGACGAAGAAGCATACCCCGAGCCATTCAAGTTCAAACCAGAACGATTCTTGCCAGGCGATGACAACAACGTCTGTCCAGATCCTATCACTACGGGTGCATTTGGTTTTGGCAGAAGGTATGGAGGACATTGGAACTTCATGGGAACATACTTATATTAAATAGGGTATGTCCCGGACGGGCCCTTGCAATGAGCTCTGCCTGGATCGCTATGACACATATACTCTCCGCCTTCACAATTTCTAAGTTTGTGGATGCTGATGGGACTATCGTCGAGCCCGCGATTGAATTTACGGACGGAGTTGTCAGGTGAGAAGCATTTATATTCCGACGGCTTTGCTAAATTGCTCATCGCACTTGACCAGTCACCCGAAGCCATTTAAAGTGAAAATCGCGCTTCGAGATTCCCGATCTCGTGGTTTCATCGAGAATGCGAAGTTGGAATTGGATATCTGATTGGAGCAGGTAGAAACTCGAGATTCTTCGCCTCCAAATTTCAAAAGGACAGTCATTCCTCATTGACTACTTAGACTGTCTATAGCCTCAACTTCTCCTGTCTTGGAATTCGGATTAAGTACGAGGCCTCGTATCAGAAAGTCAAATTTCTCCTACGCAATGTTGGATTCAGCTTCGTCGTCTTCAAGCGACTTTACCCCCCCAGAAACTTGTCACGGCATGCCCCAACCTCCATTTATTAAGTGTTTTCGAAAGATGTCATCTCGTCGTTTTATCCACGCATCATCCAAGTCCAACCTTGATTGAACCATACCTGGAGATCTGAGAGATCCTGTGAGTAGATTTCTCTTTGCATCTTAAATTTCTAAACCCAGCAGTCAGATATAACGTACATTGTCATTTCATATTATTGGAAAATGTGAACATTGAAGTCGCATTGGCGTCTACAAATGGTTGTTGTTACCGCCCCCCAAGCAATCAACTGGGAGTTCACGCCTGCTCTATGGGGATAAGCCCAAGACATACTCTCCCGTCTGCCACCGCGACAGCACAGATTATCAATCCATTCTCGAAACTTATGTTCTATTCAATCAAGGTGGTCCGACGCATACGCATCTCCACGGGCATGCCTACAGTGCAATTGAGTTCACTTGCAAGCGGTCTAGACTTATTTACTTATCGCCTCGTCGGTCCGTTTCTCTATTCAGTTTCATTCGGTAACAAAGGTTCTACTATCAAACCATGATTGCAATGACCGCAACATCTGTTTGTGCATCATACATAAGGCAGCCCTCAGATGACCAAACGCGCAACATTCCATGATTACCGCGACGTCTCTTTTGACTTCTCTAGTCGTCTCTGTTCTTTTGGTGTCGATTCTTCGCCACCGTCGCCGAAACCTACTACCGCTGCCTCCTGGACCAAAAGGATATCCACTCATAGGCAATATCAATGATCTCCCTCACAAGCACGCTTGGCTCACCTATGCTGAATGGGCAAAGAAGTATGGTGATGTTATGCATGTCTCCGTTTTGGGTACCAGCACCGTTATCCTCAATTCAGCCGAGGCTGCCTTCGAACTCCTAGAAAAGCGTTCGGTCAACTATTCTGACCGGCCCAGGATGGTACTATTCTTCATTTCTGTTTGACACCCATGAATCTAACATCATTTAGGTCATGGCTAATGAATTAATGGGGTGGGACTGGGATTTTGTCCATATGAGCCAGTCAGATCTTTGGCGGTATGTCACAATATTAGGCTCATTGACCCACCCTGATCAGGACTTGTCTTGTTCCAGGCGCCACAGACGATTGTTTCATCAGTATTTCCAACAACGAAATATCGAACAACAGACCCCTTTGCACACAAGAATGGCTATAAAACTTTTGGAAAACCTATTGGATTCGCCAGTGGATTTTATCGCCCACGTTCGGCTGTAGGTCTAGCTCCCCTGCAAAAGCTCATCAACTCTAATGCATTTTCAGATACTTTGCTGCCTCTCTCATTCGAGCTACGTATGGCCACGAAGTCCAGTCTCAACAAGACCATTACGTCTCCTTGGTTCATAAAGCCGTTAAACCTCTTCTTCACGTTGTCCACGCGGGAGCGTATATGGTGGAATATATCCCGTCGCTGAAACATATTCCGAGTGAGCTCCTTAATTGGTCGTATATTCTTTATAACCCATCTCCGTACAGCCTGGTTTCCTGGCGCGAAGTTCAAGAGGGATGCTGAGGTCTGGTACAAGGAAGTACGAGAATTGTGCGATGTTCCCTTCGACGCAGTCAAGAGAGCAATGGTAAAATCCTGCGTACTTCGTCATTTGTGAATAGTCCTGACGTCTTTTACAGGAGGAAGGAACTGCAGAGCAATCTTTCGTTTCCGACAACCTGCACAATCTTAAAATCCAAGGTAATGCGGATATCACAGAGGAGAATGTGGTGAAGA
>Ga0247741_1002076_pt1 | contig 11165 bp, 6 predicted proteins | sample UWRJL213509R2_FD_180945 | JGI IMG/M metagenome (GOLD analysis project Ga0247741, IMG submission 180945) | Plant litter microbial communities from Arlington Agricultural Research Station in Wisconsin, United States - UWRJ-L213-509R-2 | ecosystem: Environmental > Terrestrial > Plant litter >...
TTCTAACAGTCAACGTACAGGCTGCCCTTGCGAGATGTGCTGCTAGATGCATTATGATTACTTGCCTCTATACTATACACCCAGATATTATGCTGTTACTTGCCTGTACTCCCCTGCCCGGATCAATGTATGGAATCCATTTTTGACTGAGGTTATTGAGAGCTCCGGCACCTCCAGACATTGAATAACAACTCTAGACGGCCGGCTTGACTATCCCTTGACTGAGCTTATAATAGACGATAGATGCATCCGATGAGGTGATTGCGAGGTAAAGGGATGGTATTGAATCGGCGTTGCCGGCATTCGGAAAGAGTTTCTTGAACGCCGCTTGCAACCTGCGTTATGGGATGAGATCAAGCCGAAAAACGACGACACCAGAGCCACCCTCACCATTCAAAGGACAAGGTTTCTGATATAGCGCAAGGCACCACGCATAGCGTTTGTTCCTAATCGGATTGAAGAACAAGAATCTGAGTCAAGACAGCGGTTCTGATCAGGATTCACTGCAGTTGGCGTACAGTGTCGCGTTTCTTCCCAGTGATCGCGCCTCGCGAGCAGTCTTCAAGGTCTAGGACTTGTACATCGTTCCATTGCTGTGCTGTGTAAATGTGGTGCTTCAATAATGAGAGAGGTCTCGAGATGAGCTCGCTTCGCACCGTAGACGATGTCGTTGTAAGTTTGGAAAAGACTTGAAGATGCCCTAGGGTATTTTGATATCAGAGGGGATAGCACTGGGTACTGAACGCCTTTAATCGCTGCTTTTAAAGAAATTTTATAAGCTCACGGAAGGGTGCGATTCCATGTTGCGTTAAACCTTGTGCAAAGCAGATGGAAGTTCACCGTTGAGTTCCTGCCGCACGTGCCTGTCCACCAATCGACGAATGCTCTGCTTCGAGTCACATGCTCATAGATGGATCGGTCACCGGTCTACCTCATGGGGCCTAAGGTACGGTTTCGGAGTCTTTCCTCCCATCCACCATGTTCAAGCTCGCACACACTTGCTTCATGACCACTACTGGCAACGAACTCCTCACCAGTTACTGAATATGATGGAACTGACGGTGAAACTTCTCCTAACCGTCCTCTTCAGGCTTTTCAATATCACTCGGTCTTACCTCTGGGAATTGGACATTCAGAACCCAGATGTGGCTGACGCGGATCCTCGTATCCTGACGAGGCCTAACAACAATGTCTCAGCTGACAATATATTTTCGAACACGGGTTCCATTTTTGCTCCAGAATGACTTCACGATAAAGTTTTTTCCTTGGTTGGTCCCGCGTCATGGCTCGTCATTGAATGTTTCTCTTTGCATTTTCGAGCGTATAAGAACGAGGTGCTGAAATGCGAAGCTGGTCCTGTACTAACTACTCGGACCTACACGCATCTTGACACTTTACAAACATAACTCTTCAAAGACAACATTTCCAATTGACCTTGCCATAATGACTTCCTATAATCAACAAGGCAACACTGGTGGCCATAACTCTGGCACTGAGACTTTCCGCACAGGCGTTGAGAGCATCGGTATGTCTTCTTCATTTCGCACATCGTAATCACCTCAACTTATCCTATTACTTCTTAGGCACTCGCGATGGCGGAAACCTTCACAATGCATCCAATATGGGTGGCATGGGGCCTACTTCTGGGAATCACAATCATGGTCATGGTCATGACAATAACACTACTCTAGCGCAAGGAGAGCGCGATATATCCCACGCTGTTCATGGACATGGAGGCGCTCACACCCACAATGATACCACTGGCAATTTCGGCGCTGATAACAACAAAAATCTTGGTGGGGTCGGAGGTGGGCATCAACATGAACAACACTCCAACCTGCCTCAATCTGGCGCTTCTGGGATGGGAAATAACGGTGGGATTGGCACTCAGGGTCAAGGTATTGGTTCTGGCGCTCATCATGGAGGAATGTCGACGAACCAGACCAATGAACATCACTCAACTGGCGCTGGACTTGGAGGTGGAGCTCTGGGTTCGAATGAGCACAATCACAATCACGCTGGAGTTGGAGATCATAACCATGGTGCTCACGAGGTCAAGATGCCATTCGGTAATCAGCGCATCGCTGAAGGTACTTATGGTGCAACAACCGAACATCAAGGCTTAGATACGTCTCATATGGGCCAGACTGGCATGCACACCGGTACTGGAGTTGGAGATAGGGATGGAGATGTTGTTGGCGGGACGAGGCATGATTGTAAGTCCCTCAGGAAGTTTTACTCTCCAATTCGGAGACTAACGGTTGATATAGACGCTGGAACTGGCACTGGAACGACTGGTATGGGTCATGGCACTAACACCGGAACAGGTAAGCACTGTCGAATATATTTAACCATCTGCTGATGATTTACTGACTTTTGCTATTCGAAAGGTACAGGCAATACCTTGGACTCTCAAGTCCACACGGGTTCAGACCAGGCAGCAACTGGAACAGGCAACAGAGTACACGCCCTTGGCGAGCCACCCCATGTGAAGCCGTCTGCAACCGACAAACTCGTCGGTGAGTTACTTTCAGCTGCTGCCATATGTTGCGTGGTGGCTTACTATTTCGAACCGCGAATATCAGGTGGCATGCAGAAAGTGGCTGGAAAAGTTACTGCGAACCATGGGCTGCAAGAGAAAGGCCAAGAGCGAGCAGTTTGTTGTTTAACAAGTTATTTCCGCTATTCGTATTAACTTCGTGTTCCATAGACTGGAGACGTCGATGCAGCTGCCTTCCACAGAAACTAGGTTTATCAAGGGCCAAGCTGATTATTCTCCGCCGACATTGACATTGTACATTATCTCTTCAATCGTGTAGCCTAGCCTATCCCCCAGCTGTATTATTACTTTAATGAAACACGCTGCAGCATGATATTACGAGATAATCCGACAGTGTACGGACTTTCTCTTGACATCGGAACTCCGAGCTCTGCGCTCATTGCTCAATAGAAGTTCCATGGACATGACCAAGGCGCCCACTCGCCGGATGTCCGGCTGAGTAACCATAGCCGAGTCCATGACGTCAAATCTATTATGGTGGTCGTTGAAAAGGCGAGCATCGTCGTCTCGGACTTCCTTCAACAGACCATGCCAGACACCTCTCTCTCCAGAATACCGCATCCCTTCGTCGTGCCCCAGTTCACCAGCAAGGACTACACATCGTTCTTCCTCGCTGGGGCGATATGTTGCACGTAAGTCGCGAGGTGTGGGCATGTTATCTTGCGATAAGAACTAAACATGTTCTATGATCCAGCTTGAGCCATGGGGCGATGACTCGTATGTTTTTTTGATATAACGTGTATCAATATTCTAGGTCTAAACAGGCCAATATAGCCATCGACGTCGTCAAGACCCGCATACAGATTGACCCATCATTCAAAACGCATTCCTTCCTATCCGGCACGCGACATATCATCGCCTCAGAAGGACCTCGAGGACTGCTCACCGGTTTCGGTCCGACCGCAGTCGGTTATCTCGCTCAGGGAGGCGCCAAGTTTGCAGGATACGAATACTGGAAGAAAAAGTTCGTTGAAGTTGCTGGGAGCCAGGAAATTGCCGTCGAACATCGGACGGCTATCTATCTCGGAGCAGCAAGTGTAGCAGAGTGCGCAATATTCAAGTTTTTCTTGGAATACTAACACTAATATGCGTTGAAAGGTTCTTTGCAGATATCCTACTCACACCTTTGGAAGCGACACGGATCCGACTTGTGTCAGAACGAAATTATGCCTCTGGGCTCGTGACCGGCTTCACTCGTCTAGCCAGAGAAGGCGGCATTCGCGAGATGTACGCTGGTTTCCTGCCTATTCTATGCAAGTAAGTAATCGGGTTCCCTCATTATAACGAACGACGCAAGTACGCCTGCTAATCGTTCTTCAATTCGTGCAGACAAATCCCCTACGCCATCGGCCAATTTACGGTCAACGAATGGTGTCATGAGCTCGTTAACCGGAATATGACAGAGGATACTAAAAAGAAGGTCGCGGAATCAGCTACGCTGAAATATAGCGTTGCTCTGGGGTGTGGTGTGATCGCTGGTTTCGCAGCTGCCATCTTGAGCCATGTATGTCAAGGAGTGAATCTATACACCGTTATGCTCATCGCTAACTAACTACTTTGTAGCCCGCGGATACCCTCTTATCGCAGATCAATAAAGGCCACGGTCCGACGGGTTCTATGCCACACCGGTTGGCTGTCCTAGCGAAGGAGGCCGGGTTGAAGGGTCTCTTCGCTGGACTTGGTCCGAGGATGCTGATGACGGCTGGCTTGGTTTCGTCACAGTTCTTGATGTACGGTGCAATCAAAGACGGTATGTGGTTTAATGCTGTTTGGAGTTAGACCCAAACTGACTGTAATATTTGCATGGTTATAGCACTCGGCGCTCCTCCTGGGTTGGAAATCCACAAGGAGGATTGAGGATGATATTTTGGTAGAAAGATGATCATGGACTTTGATGTCAAAGTTACATTTAGAGGGTCGCTCGGACACCTTTGTAGACTATGTATACCTCATATTTTATAATTCGTTTTAATTATTGTTCAATAGTCCATTTGACATTGTATATGTTGAGGGTTCCATCATCGGAAGTCTTGGTCCTATCATTGGAGAACCTAATATTGGCACCGTTGACCAGGGCACGTCCAAGAGTAGGAATAGTATAAACTTTGCACTGGGCCTCCGTAGTTGAGCGTTGGTGCACAGCCTCAGGGCTTGCTAGTGCCACTAGTCCGCGAGAACTTCACTTGCCCCCACAATGTCCCATGTTGCAATTGTAGACTAGAACTGCCAGTGAACTTTGAAGAGAGATGACGGTGTAAACCGTGTCTCCAAGGTACAATGTGTATTACATTCAGACTCCGTCGGCTTCTCGGCTGCCGTGCAGTCACTTGGCTTGATAGGCGCCTGATCGTGAAGAGCGCCTAGATATAATGGTTGACTTGGAACAAAGCTGCATCCGCCATCCGCTTTGAATGACCAGGCTTTACTATAGAAGAATATAAGGTTAGTATGGTCGGTTGTGTGATAGAATATGACATGTTTACCTTACTTACAATTTCATTCCTGCTGGTCGTGTGTGAGGGTATATTGGGCGGTGTTTTTAGAAATGTATCAAGTACAAAGATATAAATTTCGCTATTTATGACTCGAATCGGGTTTTAAATGAGAGCAATGTACAAAGCAGGAAAGCGTAGGGAAAGTAGTCGAGGAGAATTTTAAACAGTACAATTCATCATTTCCTTTGATGTGTTTAAGAGCATTAAGCACTGATTAGTTTTCTAGAAATTTTCGGATGCGGTAGAACTGGAAAATGAGGCAGAGAATGACAACGGACATGAAAGTAGTGTTAAGGGCAAGATCTACCTTTGATATGTGTGTTAGAGTAGTATGTGCTCCTTGGTCGATCCACATCAACGAAAATAATGTCATGAGAAAAAAGCCAGCAGACCTATGTTGATTTTATTTAGCGACTACTAAGCTTAGGGGAATACAGGAGCGTACCATGCCAAAGACGTAAGTGGTAATGCCAAGCATGTCCAAAAATCGACGGAAGGCATTGCGTTTGGGTTTTGCGAAGCGATCTCCCATCTTCTAAACTTCTCGACGCAGTCCAAGTTTTCCCCGTTTGCAATGAAGATGCAACTTGCAGCGAGCGAGGCAGAGGAAAGGACACAAGCCAAGATAGCAAATGTGCGGATATAGAAGTTATTTACAATTTGGTCGATCTGGAGGAAGGCGACGGAAAGCCTGAGTTTGGAATGTGAGCACTAGCTACATTCGGTGACTAGCAACGCTCACGTTATAATGAGACTGGAAACCATAATAATCAGAGTCCAGACTCTTTTCATTTTTTGAAGAGTCTCGGACCAACGTGAACGAGGAGAGGTGAGCGCATTTTCCAAATTTAAATTATTCTCATCCCAGGTCAAGTGGTAGACACTGTGCCAGATGCGATAGAGGCTGAGTACGCGTATTGAGTAGCAGAACGCTGCCAATGTGCATTTCAAAAACATCTGAATAGGCGATACCGATGTCGCATTGGGAGGATTCCTATGAACATGATATAAAAAATAAGCGATCCAGTTAATTTTCAGTGACACGCTCGAAGTGGGTGGACCCACATATAGGGCCCACTAGAAGCGGACACAGTCTCAGATAATGCTGAGGAGGGACCATTGCAAATATTGGCATGCGTGCCACTAGCACATTGTGCTCCTCCCAAGCTCGGATATATGGGTAGGAGAGCTGTAGGGAGGTGGTCCATATGGGAGGAAGAGGCGGCCGTCTGTAGTGGATTCTAGCTAGCAAATGAATCTAAAATATGTGTGTTGTAATTTATTTGTGCGCGCTAAAAGTGGCAGGTAAACAAAGGCGATTCACCACGGAGTCAATATCAATTGATTCCATACGGTCCCTGGCTTGGCTGGTATCTGTGGGGGTCTTGCGATAGATCTGATTAAATGGGTCTAGATTTGTGACTGTTCAGGCACTGTTAGTGACAATCCCGGCCAGCAGCGAGTCCGCTCATGCGCTTCTTTGTAACTCCCACCCATCGCAGACCCCACTCTCTGAGAGGAAACAAGTGTTGCAGCAAGTAGGATACAGCATGATTTCCTACGAGCAGACCACTAGGTATTTTATCGTACACTATCCCCTACATTCGTCCCACAACCATTTAGGCTGCGCGAGCAAGCGTATACGACAGCCCGCCAGAGCATACGACGGATCGATGACCGCGCGTAGCACACCTCTGTACCACTAGACCAGTGGTTGCCTTTCGTACTAGTAGACAACCGAACTTCGGAGGTCGAGTTCAAGTTGTCACTGTCATTCTTAAAAGTCGACGTCTAAGCGGAAAGCGTGCGTCCGAATTAGGAGTCCTATCTGGTGCGCTATAAGTACTTCACTTTCATCACATCAGTACCTCAAAAACAACTTGCACTGAGGAGAAGCCGGTATTTGCAAAGGTTTGGTACCGACCAGAACGCTGCGCAGATGCCAATGTATCACCTCCATCGAACGGAATCACTGCAGAGTGCCGACATCATACATGCACATGACTGACGCCATAGTCATCCTCATCGTCAAAGTACTCTGAGTAATACTGCCCATACTTCACCCCCGCTGAGATGGAGTATCTTTCTGAGAAGCAGTGTACTAACACAGTGTAGAAAGCAGGAGGACCGTCAAGTAACTGCCGTTTGGAAGTGACACGACGTGACCTTGTTCCCGAAGTAAAGTCAACTGACATCATGATCTCGATAGAGAGTCACTCCAGAACTTCAAAAAACACATACCACCTCTAATCGCACCGTACATCAATAGCTAAGACGACACTGCGCCAACTGTCATCAGCACCGATTCAAGTCCAGAAAAGAGATCCTTCAACGCGGCCTCTTTCGCTAGGACAGCCAGTCGTTGTGCCGTCGGGCTATGTGTGGAAGTGTCCTGCAGCTATAAAGGGCATCGTAATGCAGAGGTATGTAAAGCCGAGAACTCACCCGTCAACAGCAATTCTCCGTGCGAGTGTAATCAAAATTTTGGATATGGCGAAGCGAGCCTCAGGTGATATATCCTGTTTTGAGAAACGAACCTTTGAATTCTTTCCCAAGTCTGATCACATATGGAAAAGGCATTCGTGAGATAATGTTAAAGCATATGGTCTCAAGGATGATGCGTTCGACTGCCAAAGGATCCTTGCCTATCCGCCCCCATCATCTAAACCCAGTATTAGAGAGTGGGGTGCATAAAAAAAGGCAACGACGTAAGCACGAAACGATCAAAGGTTGGGATCCATAAGGATTGAGGATCCTATTTTGGTCGGATGTTGTCTTTGATGTTACCTCCGAGTCATGATCTAGAGTATGTATTTGGCTATAACTTGTAAGCTTCGCTCAGAGACTTTTGTAGATTATGCATACCTTAAATTTTGTAATTTGATGTTCAATGATTTACTTTGAATCTGCAGTGTGGGTGTTGAACGCCCATCATTGGAAGCATTGGTCCCACTATTACCTGAAAGCTAGAGATATGACCTTATTTTTCGGCATTTAACACGGTCACAGCAAATAACACGGTCCATCATTATACCTACCACATTTTACATAGTCGTTGGTCGTGGTTTCATATAAAAATTACATGGTTTCTATTTAATAATACACGAACTAATGCTGTGGTCAGAGTCGGATATACATACGTCAGAACCAAATTCATGGTCATGGTGCCGGCACACGGTCATGACGGTGCTTATCATGACTGTGACCATGCATTGATGGCGGCGATCCCCACGGAGTTAAGTCACGTGACACTCGCACTGGCAATCTACGAAAACCCGCTCAGTCGTTTACTTACAGCAACTTTTTATCTACAAAGAAGTAAATAGTAGGCCTCAAAAGTTGAAGCTTTATAATTTTTTTAAAAAAAACTGTAAAATAAGGTGAATAATAGTGTTAAAATTTACTTAGTAATAAATAAATCTAGTGGCCTTGGTAAAAGTAAAGATTGGAAGCCGCCTTTGGGCGCTTAATATTTAATCCTCGTTCCGCATGTTCCGCGATCGGAAGTATTCGAGAGAGCGATCACCTTGAGAAAATCAGTAAATTCTTGGTAGATATATTGCTATTAGAACCTAAATCTTTAAATACTACTGTGAGGAGTGTCGGAGTCCGCATTGAAACCATGTCGGCATCATAGTTGCCGAACCATGACATGGGACTGTGACCATGATTTGTTGATCGCATCGTGACCATGAATTTTTGCCGATAAATAATGTCATAAAGAGAGCCTGACTTTGACACCGTCGTTCACTTCACGCTCACAGGGCAGAGGCCAAGCCGCAAGAAGAACAGTGCTGAGGACATGATCCACTCCGCAGTGACAACCGCCCTTTGTTCAGTTGCAGTGCTCATTGTCCAATTCTCAGAGCCATACCCATCCTCATGTCACGCCATCCATCCTCGATGCCAATCTACACGGCGGCACATACCGGACTCGGTCCCAGACTTCGAGACATCAAGCTTTATCTCTCACTTTATGCCTCCAATCCATCCTGCCTGACATCTGTCACTCAGAACATTCTCATCCAGAGTTCTAACGCGTACAATCACCAGGCGCTTCATTTGGTTCAGATTTTGTATCTACCATGGAATACGACGCACATACAAGGTGACGAACTATCAGAGAACAAGTTACTAAGTACCACCCACGAGAGAACTGGTACTGGATATTTGATCCAGCTGATAATCCCTTGTTCAGGCTTCGCTCATACGCAGCTAGACCAGGCCCACCGGAGTGAAAGCTGTTTCATTCCTAGATCCCTTCCCTCGATTTCTTCATCTTGAGTTGCTGTAACTGTCTCACCATGGGATACCTTCTCCATAGTCTTGAGAGATATCTCTCAACGCTCAACTTATTACAATGTAGATACCTCTCTGCTGCCTCTGGGTATCGTCTGTACACGTCCACCAATATGGTGACTTGAATGGCTCTCCCAGCGCTATGACATCCTCATCAAATTCGTGAGGTTACATCCGTCAATGTTTTCAGATTACATTCCTCGACACTCTTTAATTTCACGATATGGACGTCTTTTTGAAGTTTTACCCCTCGGAGACACATTCACCCTAATAGCGCCTCGCCCTCTACGGGGATTCCCGCTTGAGTTTAAGGCTTTTAGAGAACTTTCCCATTGCTGTGCTATTTCACTTTGAGGTGTAATGCTTTGACGTTCGCCAACCTGGTGGTGCGGGGATACCTCTTTCTCTTCCTGGTATCCTCCTGTTCAAAGTTCTTTCCAAGATTGAAGATGAAAGCAATGTACACAGTAGGAAAGCATAGGGCAAGTAGTCAAGAGAAATTCTCTACGCTGATACAAGTAAAAATCTTTCCTTCGAGGTCACAAATATTTGAACACTAATTAAATTTCAATAAACTTTCGAATGCGATAAAATTGGAAAGCGAGGAAGAGAACAGTGAGAGCCACGAGAGTGCTGTTCAAGGCAAGATCTACCTTCGACGTATGTGTCGAGGTGGTATCTGCTCCTTGGTCGATCCACACCAACGAAAATAATGGGATGAGACAAAACCCAACAGACCTAGGTTATATAGTTAAGTAGTGGCTTCCACGCCTCGGAGAATGCAACGACGAACGTACCATGCTAAAGAGGTAAGTGGTAATGCCAAGCATGTCCAAAATTCGACGGCAGACAGTGTGTTTGGATTTTGTGAGGCGACCTTCCATTCCCTGGACTTGTCACTGCGGTCCAAGCTTTCCCCATTCGCAACGAAGATGCAACTTGCGGCGAGAGATGCAGAAGAAAGAATACAAGCCAAGATTGCAAACGTGCGGAGATAAATGTTGCTCAAGACTTTGTCGATCTGGAGGAAAGCGAGAGAAAGTCTGAGATCAGAATATGAGTACCAGTTGTGTTCGGGTGACTAGCAACACTCACGTCGTAATAAGACTGGAAACCATAATGACCAGCGTCCAGGATTTTTTCATTTTCTGGATAGTCTCGCTCCAATACGAATGAAGAGAGCTCGGCATATTTTCCAAGTCCAAATTATGCTCGTTGGGGATCAAGTGGTAGAAGCCGAACCAGACGCGATGGAGGCCGAGCAAGCGTATTGGTTGGTAGAACACTGCCAATGCGTAGCTCAACATTTGAATAGGCTGTATCAATATCAGTTGAGGTGGCGTTCTATCAAGAATTCGTAAAATAAGCAATCCTGTTGTTTTCTAGAGGGGTGGGCATAAGCCGGAGGCGAAATACACTTGAGAGCATCTTGTTAAGTATTTACCGAGTCCCGCTGCGCCACCTTTTTAAGAATCGAATTTAAAGTCCGCCATCTGAGTTGACAACAGGGCAGTAACTTCGTCCGCAGTACCACCAACCCTGGGACATCGATGAGCTAGTGAGCCAGTGCAACTTGTCCTCATATTCAGAGCCCAGGGTTTCCGCCCCCTTCCTCCAGATCGACCAAATCCTGGGTAGTGTCTATCTTCGCACATTTTCATCTTGCCTTGTGTTTTCCTTTGCTTCACTCGCCATACTGTACTATTACGATCAATTCGGCCGGGGGTGGGACATGGGACAGGCTGGCCGAAATTTGGACGTCGGCCACCTTGAGGGTGGACAGGGGACATATTTGGATTTCGGTCAAAGCA